>Ga0157380_10000228_pt1 | contig 33636 bp, 30 predicted proteins | sample S35metaG_FD_119757 | JGI IMG/M metagenome (GOLD analysis project Ga0157380, IMG submission 119757) | Switchgrass rhizosphere microbial communities from Kellogg Biological Station, Michigan, USA - S3-5 metaG | ecosystem: Host-associated > Plants > Roots > Rhizosphere > Soil | place: USA...
CCGATTACGGCGGGAGTTTGAGGCGAGAGACATGACGACGAGACCGGTTCGGTGAACGAGAACACCTACCGCCCCCAAGTGGGTGTGCGGATAACTTCAAGAGACGGTCACAACCTCGAGCCGTTTGGCCTGAGACACCGGGCGAACATGTCCGGCGCATTCAGTAGCTCGGCTAAAGGGATATGGGAGTGCCTGCTGTCACGCGGGCTGTGCTGATTTTTTCAGGATGAGGATCTAACAATGGATATCGAGCAACGGCCCTTTGTCTTCAGCTGCGATGCCCACGTGGCGGAACCCAACGATCTGTTCAGCGTGAAAATGCCGCCGCATCTGAAGAATCACGCGCCGGTGTTTGTCGAAGAAGACGCCGGGAACGGCAAGATTCGCAGGCTCTGGAAAATCGGCGCCCGGGTCGTCATGCGATTTTTTGCTGACTTTCCAACGCACAAGACCGGCAAGACCGACGCGGAATTCCAGTTGCAGAGCGGTGAAAGCGTTGTCGACACCAAGCGCCGAGGCGCTCGCGATCTGTCGCTGCGCGCCGCCGATATGGAGCGTGACGGTGTCGATGCGGAACTCCTCTTTCCTTCGTCGGGTCTGCTCGTCGCGGCGATCCAGGATCGCGAGGCGCAGCGTGTCGCGAGCGAAGTTTGGAACGATTGGGTCTGGGACTACACGGAGCCGATGCGCGACCGGCTCATTCCCGCAGCGATCATCCCCTCACACGATTTCGATGACGCTCTGGCGGAATGCAAGCGCACGGCTGACAAAGGCTTCGCCGCTTTCTGCCTTTATGAAGGCCTGAACAACTACAACGATCCGCGTTGGGATCCGATCTTCGCCTTCGCTGGTGAGATGGGCATTCCGCTCGTGTTTCACACCGGCTTCGGAGAGATCGATATTCGCCCGCTCAAGGGGCCGGGCGGCGCGCTGTACAATTATGTCCGACTGATGAACGACGGCGTAGACATAGTCACGCAATTGGTCGCCGGCGGTGTGCTCGACCGCAATCCAAAGGCGCAGATCTTGTTCGCCGAACACAGCGCCGGCTGGTTGTGGAGCTTGGCCGAGCGCATGGATGAGGCTTACGTCTGCCACGCGAACAGCGTCGAACCAAAACTTTCGCGCATGCCGAGCCAGATTGTTCGTGATCAGGTTCACTGCTCGCTGCAGAACGATGTCCGCTCGTCGATAGCGGCGCGCAACGGCGTGGGCCTCCGGGCGCTGCTCTTCGCGACGGATTATCCACATTCTGAAGGCACCTTCCCGTTCACGAACAAGGTGATCCAGAGGATACGGGACGAGAATCCGGATCTTACCGCTGAAGAATTGGTCGAGGTGCTCGGTGGAAACGCCGTCAAGATCTTTCCGCGAGCAAACCTGCGGCCGGCATTCGAGGCAAGAACGCGCGAATTTCTTGGCGTGATGAGCAACTAACGGCGGCTTTCGGCGACGACTGGGGCGACCCGTAGCGGTGCTGCGGATCGCCGGCCAACATCAACTCGGCTTGCCACTTGGCGAGGGGATCGTCGTCAGCGCCGCCTGGGCGGTGTCCGGCATCGCTGCGGGGCATGGTTTGTGGGTGATTCAAGGTCGCCGCCGCCAAACTGCGGATCAACATGGCGATCGATTGGGCGTCGGAGATCCTGCGTCAGGTGCATGGGCTCATTGGGTTCACCGAGGAGGATCCGTTGCAGCTGCTCACATGCCGCCTTTATGCTTGGTGCTCGGAATTCGGGGCGATGGCGTTGGGCGGACGTGCTGGAGCACGCCGTTGCGCGGGCTGGGACGGTCGGATTCCTGGAAGAAATTACGCGTCGTCCAGTCCGATCGCCCGACGCTCCAGCACGGCCCCTTCCTGAAATCATCCAGCTGATAGTTGGCTCTACCGCTTGATTGTTTTTCGGGCGTCAGGCGTGTTTATAAAATTCCAGGAGGAGTGTTACGTGCCTGCAATAGCCGTTGATCTGCCCGACGATCTACAAGCAGTGCGCGAAGGTCTCGCCGCGTTTGCGGAGGCCGAGGTCATTCCTCGCCATGAAGCAAATCGGGACCTCTTCGAGAATCCGCGAATCCTTTTCGGTGAGGACGGCCGCTTTTCCGATCGGCTGCTTAAGTTGATCACTGAGGTTCGGACAGCATCGGCGGACGCCGGGTTCTATACAATGTGCGTTCCGGAAGAGCTTGGCGGCGCCGGGCTGGGAAATCTAGCTTATTTCGTCGGATGGGAGCAGCTATACCACCAATGCGGTCCGATGAATTGGCTTATGCTTTATGTGTTAAATCATTGGGCGTTTGGGCCAAGCCGCCTTTTCGAGAAAGCCACCCCTGAAGCACGCGAGCGTGTGCTTACCCCTTTGATGACAGGCCGAAGTTCGATGTGCTTCGGGCTTTCCGAACCTGGTGCGGGATCGGACGCGGCAGCCCTTGCGACAAAGGCAATCCCGGACGGCGACGGATGGCTGCTGAGCGGCCGCAAGATATGGACGACGAATGCGCCGATCGCCGACTACTGTATCGTTTTCGCCATCACCGATCAGGAGCTCGCCCGCCAAAAGCGGGGAGGCATTTCGGCGTTCATAGTACCGGTAGATTCCCCCGGCTTCAGCGTTCAGCGCGTCATCTGCATGCTCGGCAGCATTGGCGGGGACGAAGCCGAACTGGCATTTGACAACGTCAGGGTAGAGCCCTGGCAACTCCTTGGCGAACTTGGCCGTGGCTTCGACGCGGCACTATACGGTGTATCGCTGGGCCGGCTCTACAATTCCGCACGGGCTGTGGGAACTGGCCGCTGGGCTGTTGAACAGGCCTTGGACTATGCGCGACTGCGCAAGACATTCGGTAAATCAATAAGCGAGTACCAGGGCGTGACCTTCCCCCTGGTCGAAAGCGCAACGGAGCTGCATGCAGCGCATCTCATGGGCCGTAATGTCGCGATGCTGCTGGATCAGGGAAATCCTGCGATCAAAGAGCTTTCCATGACCAAGGCTTATTCGGTTCAAATAGGATACAAAGCTGTAGATCGAGCTATGCAGACATTCGGGGCAATGGGTTTTACCAACGAGGTAGGACTTTATCACGCTTGGCACGCGTTGCGTATCGTCAACGTTGCCGATGGCACTAATGAAATTTTGTATCGGACCATTTCGCAGCAAATGCTGAAAGGCGATACCGATCTCTAACCCGTTCTGTTCGCGGCGGGAGGCACGCATTCGATGCGGCTGAGCTTGAGCAACCACTTGAGGCATTGGTAGATCACAATCGATGGAACTTTCTTTTACCGAGGATCAACATCTGCTGCACGATTCTGCCGTGCAGGTATTCCGGCGCCTGGATCCCAAGCAGCAGGTGTGGACGACGTTCGCGGAAATGGGCTGGCTGGGCCTGGCCCTCGATGTCGACTTAGGCGGTTCGGGCCAAGGCATACTCGAAGCCTGCATCGTTGCCGAGCAGATGGGGCGGGCAGGTATAGTCGCGCCGTTCGCGACCAATGCCGTCGCGGCAAGCTATGTTCTTGAGCGGCTTGGCGATGACCAGCAACGCGAGATATTGGCGCATGTGGCGGATGGCAGTTTACGTATCGCGTTCGCCAGTCCGAGCGCCAATCCGGCCGGTGAAGTCCGGGCCGAGCGGAGTGCCGACGGATCATTCCTGCTGACCGGCGACATATTGATTCCCGACGTCGCTGAAGCTGGCCGTGTCATAGTCCGCGCCGCAACGCAGGGGTCCGTTGGGGTATTCCTGGTGAGGATTGAGGATCTCCAGAGTGTCCTCGTGCAATTTGCCGGGATCGATGGAAGCACCGAAGGGAGCGTGCGGCTGGAAGGAGTGCCGGCCGACCTTTTGAGCGCATCGCCGAATGCCTCCGGCGTAATGGAAAAGGCGGCCGACCGTTTCAACACGGTCATCTGCGCTGAACTCGTCGGCCTCATGGACGACATGGTCGATCGTACCCGTAATTACCTGAAGACGCGGGTTCAATTCGGCCAGCCGCTCGCGACGAAGCAGGTGTTGCGGCACCGCGTGGTCGACATGGCGGTTGCAGTCGAGGAGTCTCGCGCTCTTACGTTGCGTGCCGCGCTCGCGCTGGATGGTCTGGCTGACTTCGACCCGGCGCGTGCGGCCTCCGGAGCGGTCGCCAAAGTGTGCGCGGCGGCGCGGTGGGTGGTTGAAGACGCGATACAACTCCACGGGGCGATGGGACTTACCGAAGAGCTCGGTATTGGCGGTCGCCTGAAGCGGGTGATCGCGGCGAATTCGCTCACCGGTGGGCACTTCGTTCATCTGAAGCGCCACGCTGCGCTTGCTGGTTGATCGGGGGAGTAAAATGGACTTTCGCTTGACCGCAGCTGAGCTGGCCTTCGAGGCTGAGGTGAACGACTTCATCGCACAGAACCTGCCGGCCGAGCTCGCCGACGCGCAGCGGATGACGAGCGGGGTATACCCGGAGCCGGACGTGTACCGCGCGTGGCAGGCGATCCTCGATCGTCGCGGTTGGGGGGCGCCGACGTGGCCGGTCGCTTTCGGCGGTACGGGATGGAGCCCGATCCAGCGCTATCTGTTCGAGCGGAGCTGCGCGTCCGCTTACGCGCCGTTCCAGCATACCGTAAGTCTTCGCCTGATTGCTCCAGTATTGATGGAATACGGAACGCGCAGTCAGCAAGAAAAATATCTTCCCAGAATTCGCTCTGGCGAGGATTATTGGTGCCAGGGCTTCTCCGAGCCTTCCGCCGGGTCAGATTTGCGGGCGGTCAAATCCCATCTGCGCCTTGGCGGCGACGGCTACGTGCTGAACGGTACGAAGATTTGGACCACCCACGGGCATTTGGCGAACCTGATGTTTGCCTTGGTCCGGAGCGAACATGATCAGCAGGCCGGCAAAAGGTTCAGCTTCATCATCGTGGATATGCATGCGCCCGGTGTATCTGTTCAGCCGATCGCGACCATGGGGGTCGATCATGACTTGAATCAGGTCTTCTTCGACGACGTTAAGATCCCAGCTGAGAACATCATAGGTGTGTCGGGTGACGGTTGGACCCAAGCGCTCTTTTTGTTGAAGAATGAGCGCGCCGGATCTTTTTACTCCACTCGCCTGAGGGCGTGGTTCAGACAACTTTCCTTGATGGCAAAGTCCTTGGAGGGGGAGAAATCCTCCGACGAAGCGGGCGATATTCGAACGCGTCTGTCGACGATAGAACTTGACCTGGACGCTCTGGAAATCATGGAAGTCCAGTCGGTTCTGCCGCTTGCTCCCGGCGAAGTGATGAGCGAGTTCGCATCGTCGTTGATCAAGCTGCGCACCGCCAAGGCTCGCCAGGCAATTTCAAGCTTTTCCGTCGACGTCATCGGCAGTTCTGCGAGAAAATGGGAAACGCAACGCCCGCTTCCCACCACAGGAAGCGGGCTGGCGCGAGACATGATGCGCCTGGCCGTGCCGCGTTATCTCAACGACCGGGCGCAAAGCATATTCGCAGGAACCGCCGAAATCCAACATGATATCATGGCGCGAACCGTGTTTCAGGAACAGCGTTAGACATGGCAGCGGTAGAGCGGGTGCGGGCGAGATTGAAACCGTCAGTGACATTTGCGCTCCGCTCACAAAACCGCTTCGCGCAATCCTGATTAGACGCGAAACGCGCGCCCGCGAGGGCAGCGGGCGACTCTTCTCTGCCCGTCGGAAGGTTCGGTTGATGGAGCCTTTCCAAGCTTCGCCATGCGACGGTAGTTTGTGCCCGGCTACCGCGAGATCGGCACCCGGATGATGACCGAGGCGAGCTACGCTGAGACGCACGGCTTCCAGGTCTCGAGCGACATGATCGCCCATTCCTCGTCCGAAAGCCCGATCCGTTCGCCCAACGCCGCCTCCAAAACACAGCGTTGAATCAACAGCTCAGTCCCATGTCAACCTTCGTCCACGATGCCGAGCACTACTTGGCAGATTGCAAAACCTGTCGTTCACGGCTTCATGTCCGCCATGTGCTGATGACGGCGGGAACAGCTGTTCCGACCAGCGCGGCTGATATTGGGGAGCGACTGAGGCGGGCAGCCGAACGCTATCTGCGGCCTTTGTCCACAGCGCGCGGGACAAGGCCCCAGACAAGCGTGTCGACAATCCGGGTGGCAACCTCGTCAGCGCTCAATGGGCCTTCGGGCGTATACCAGCGGGCGATCCAGTTGAGGGCGCCGGCGATGGCAAAGGTCGTCATGCGAATGTCGGGCGTGTGGATCGAGCCGTCGATGGTGCCTTGCTCGATCATGCGCCGGATCTCCCGATCGATTCCGCGCTTCCGGGCACGGAATTCGGCGCGGCTCTCGTCCGAAAGTTCGTGATCACCGGTACGGTGCGCGCACATGCCGAAGCCGTGGCTGCTGATCTTCGCATAGCGGTGCAGGAAGTGCCGGAGCCGGTCGATACCGGACCCCTTTACTGACCATGTTGCCTCGGCCGCTGCTTCGAACTGATCGAAGCCGCGGTTCACGCATTCCAGCAGGACCTGATCCTTGTTGCCGACATAGCGGTAGATCACCGGCTTGGTGATGTTGAGGGAGGCGGCGACATCATCGAGCGATGTCGCCGTAAATCCCCGCTCGTTGAACATCTCGGCCGCAGCGGCGAGCAGCGCCTCGCGCTTCATCCGCCGCTCCTCCTCTCGCGCCGCGGCCGAGGGCCAGAGGCGGGAGACGCCGTGCATCGTTCCTTCGCTGTCCATGTCCGCATTTCTGACAGGCTTGACAGTTACTATCAAGTGCGTACGTTACCCGTAAGTACGACGAGGCGCCGAGATGATCCTTTCCGAGATTCAACAGGCCATTCGGGACACCGTCCGCGCCTTTGCGCAGGAGCGGATCCGGCCCAACACAGCAGCCCATGAGGCGGCCGGCGGCTATCCTCCGGAACTGTTCGAGGAGATCGCCTCGCTCGGCCTAATGGGGATGACGGCTCCAGAAACGGCAGGTGGCGCGGGCGCGGACTATGTCTCCTATGCCCTTGCCCTGATCGAGATCGCTGCGGCGGACGGCGCGCTTTCGACCATCCTGTCGATCCAGAACAGCCTGATCGTCTCCGGCCTGCTCAAGGACGGCAGCGCCGAACAGCAGGCGCGCTTCCTCCCCGCATTGCTGTCGGGCCGCATGATCGGCGCCTTTGCGCTGACGGAAGCGGAGGCCGGATCGGATGCCGCCGCGATCCGCACCCGCGCCGAGAAGGTGGACGGCGGCTATCGACTGAACGGCGCCAAGCAGTTCATCACCAGCGGCCGCATCGCCGGTCTGGCCATAGTCTATGCCGTGACCGATCCGGCGGCCGGCAAGAAGGGAATCTCCGCCTTCCTCGTGCCGACCGATCGGCCGGGCTATGCGGTCGACAAGGTAGAGCACAAGCTGGGCCAGGCGGCGTCCGATACCTGCGCGATCCGCTTCGACGATCTGTTCGTTGAGGAGGCGCTACGTCTCGGCGAGGAAGGGCGCGGCTACGGCATCGCGCTGTCGAACCTCGAGGCCGGGCGCATCGGCATCGCCGCCCAATCGGTCGGCATGGCGCAGGCGGCGCTCGACATCGCGGTGGCCTATGCCAAGGAGCGTCGCTCGATGGGTCAGGCGATCATCGAGCATCAGGCGGTCGGCTTCCGCCTCGCCGATCTTGCCGCCAGGCTCGAGGCGGCGCGCCAGCTCGTGCTGCACGCGGCCAGCATCAAGGATAGCGGCGCACCCTGCCTGACCGAGGCCTCCATGGCGAAGCTTGTGGCGTCGGAGACCGCGGAGGCGGTCTGCTCCGGCGCGATCCAGACGCTCGGCGGCTATGGCTATCTCGAGGAGTTCGGGCTCGCCAAGATCTACCGCGACGTGCGGGTCTGCCAGATTTACGAAGGCACGTCCGACATCCAGCGCCTCGTCATCGCGCGCGCTCTCTAGAAGGTACAGGATCCATGTCCTCCGATCCGGTCGTGATCGCTTCCTATGCGCGGACGCCGATGAGCGGCTTCCAGGGAGCGCTGTCGCCGCTGAAGGCCGCGCTGGGCCACCCGATCGGCGCCTCGGGCGCGCGCATCCTGACAACGCTCATTGCCGCGCTCCAGAATCGCGGCCTCAAGCGGGGCGTGGCGAGCCTGTGCATCGGCGGCGGCGAGGCCACCGCGATGGCGGTCGAACTCATCTGAATAAAGGGGACAGACGGCATGGACATTCAAGGCGTAGCAGCGATCGTCACCGGCGGAGCATCGGGCCTCGGCGGGGCCACGGCCGAGATGCTGGTGGAGCGCGGTGCCAGGGTCACGATCCTGGACCTGCAGGACGGGGCCGGCGGGGCACAGGCGGCAAAGATCGGCGGCCTGTTCGTGCGGACCGACGTCACCGACCGGGACAGCGTCGCGCAGGCGATCGCCCAGGCCGAGGTGGCGCATGGAACCGCGCGCATCCTCGTCAACTGCGCGGGCATTGCGCCCGCCATCAAGACGGTCGGCCGCGACTTTGCACCCCACCCGCTCGACAGCTTCCGCAAGGCCGTCGAGGTCAATCTGATCGGCACGTTCAACGTGCTGTCGCACTTCGCCGCCCGTCTCGCCCAGGCCGATCCCGTGGGCGAGGAGCGCGGCGTGATCGTCAACACTGCGAGCGTCGCCGCCTATGACGGGCAGATCGGCCAGGCCGCCTATGCCGCATCGAAGGGCGGCGTGGTCGGGCTGACGCTGCCGGTCGCCCGCGACCTTGCTCAGCACCTCATCCGGATCGTCACGATCGCGCCGGGCATCTTCTGGACGCCGATGCTCGCCGGCCTGCCGCAGGCCGCGCAGGCTTCTCTCGGCAAGCAGGTCCCCCACCCCAGCCGCCTCGGCAGGCCGGAAGAATATGCGCAGCTCGTCCAGAGCATCGTCACCAATCCCATGCTGAATGGCGAGACTATCCGTCTCGACGGCGCGATCCGGATGGCGCCGCGGTGAGCGGGCCGCTGCTCTTGGAGCGCGACGGCGCGATCGCAACGCTGACGCTCAACCGGCCCGATGCGGGCAACGCGATCACGCTGGATCTCGCCCGCGCGCTGCTCGACGCATAGATCCGTTGCGACAGCGATCCGTCGATTCGCTGCGTCCTGCTGACGGCGACTGGGTGGATGTTCTTGCGCGGGCGGCGACATCTCGGCGTGAACCTGACCATTCTGCCACCTGGGCCAGCGCAACAAGGTTCTCCAGGCCGTCTGCGTCAGCAACCGCGTCGGCGCAGCTATCACCGGTGGGATGCCGAAAAAACCGTTCAAAATGCCTCCGCTTGATCCACTGCAGCCTGTTGCGCGCGCCATGCTGCGCGTTGCCGCAAACTGCGGCAAGCACCGGTGCGGCATCGGGCAGCGCGGGCAGGGAATCACATTCGTAGAATTGATGGAACGACATCGACTCCCGAATGTGCGGATACGTACTCTTTGGTCATGGGCCGCCGGATGCTGGATGTCCATTTTGCCGCACCTGCCAAGGGCGCTGCTGCCATTCGAACACCCGGCCAAAGTGCCGACCGCGAGGAACTACGATTCCTTCATGGCAGAAATCGAGGCGTCGCTGGCGTGAACAGGACTGGACTGGGCGATGACTGATGACAATTACCTGCTTGGCGTCGGCAGGCCCTTTCGGATCGAGGCTTCGGATGAGCTGCTGATCGATCTTGCCGAGCGGCTGGCACGGACGCGGCTGCCCAAAGTCGAAGCTGGCGATGACTGGACGTCCGGCATGCCACTCGCCTTTGCCCGACAGTTGCTGGCCTATTGGCGCGAGCGGTTTGATTGGCGAGTGCAGGAACGGCGATTGAACCGCCATTCGCAGCGCATGATCGAGGTGGCGGGCCATGACATCCATGTCGTGATCGAACCAGGGTCCGGGCCAAATCCGTTTCCGCTGCTGTTGCTCAACGGCTGGCCGAGTTCGTTTGTCGAATTCGATGGGATTATCGAGCGCCTCGCCCATCCCGAGCGATTTGGGGGACGCGTCGACGACGCCTTTTCCGTCATCATACCAGCCATGCCCGGCTACGGATTCTCGCCACCGCCACCTTCGCCGATGGCGCCCCATCGCATTGCCTCCTTATGGTCTGAGCTGGTTGCGAAGCTTGGCATCAAACGTTTCGGGGTCTTCGGGACAGATTGGGGAACGCTCGTCGCTCGGCACCTTGCCGAACTGGCACCGCCGGGCCTGGAAGCAATCTTGATCAGCACGGCCGGTGGGTTCATCCCACCCGACCCGGCTTGCCCTCCAAACGAGGAGGAAGCGCAGTGGCTGGCCCGCATCTCCCTCCCAAGTCCCGAGAGAGCCTACCAGGTGATCCAGGCGAGCAAGCCAAATGCGATGTCGTACGCCCAGACCGATTCGCCGTTCGGCCTCGCCAGCTGGATAGTCGAGAAATTCCGCGCTTGGACCACACCAGCAGCCGACGGCGGCCCGCCGTTCGCGCTCGACGACCTGCTCGCAAATGTCATGTTCTACTGGCTGAACGGGCCGGCGGCACCGATGTGGCTTTATGGTTACCTAAGCCAGAGCACGATCGCGCCAGGCCGGCGCATTACGGTTCCGGCTGGATTCCTGCTGTGCAGCGACGATCTGATGCCGCCGGTTCCACGTTGCGTGCTGGAGCGTGCCTATGACGTGCGCTACTATGCAGTCCACGACACAGGTGGCCACTTTCCGGCTCAGGAGAGGCCGGACATGTTCCTGGCCGAACTGACTGCGTTTTTCCAATCGTTCCGGTCCGATTGAACCATGTGGCCGCCTGGATCGGGCCACGCGTCACCAAAACATTCGTGAAAACGCACAGCCAGATCCTGGTTGAAGGTGAGCACGAATTCACAAACGCCTGGGCACGGACATCATGACCCTGACCGATGCGTTGGACTGGACACCGCCTCTTTCCAGTTTTGACAACCACTCGACCAGAGCTGAGTCAGGCCCAGGGGGGACGACGGTAAGGAGTCGGATTCAGTATCGCGCACTTTGGTGCCCAACCGGCAAATGACCCATTCGGCCTATTGAACCGCCCTCACCCCCGCGCAAGGCTAGGGCCTGCTTCAGTTACACTGAAAACAGGATTCCACGTTAGTGAAACAGGCTCTAGCGAGGCGGCGGGTTTCAATCGATCGTGGCCAACACGGTCCCCACGGGATAGACCTCGCCGGGCTTCATGATTATCGTCAGCGTCCCTGAAGCGGGGCTCTCCACTTCATTGGTCGACTTGTCGCTCTCAAGCGCGAACAGCGGCTGCCCTTTGACGACGGGGCTGCCATTCTCAGCCAGCCACTCGGTAAGCGTGCCTTCGTTCATCGAAAAGCCCAGTTTAGGCAAGAGGACTTCAGTTGCCATCGGTTGAGTGTTCCTTGGTTACGAGGGCGATCGCTGCATCTGCGATGCGCCGCGAGTCCGGCGCGTAGGCGCTTTCAAGTGGCTTGGAGAACGGCACAGGCGCATACGGTGCGCCCAGGCGACCAACGGGCGCCTTGAGTCTGCCGAAGAACTGAGACTGCAGCGTTGCCGCGATCTCTGCACCGACGCCGAAGGCGGTAACCGCTTCGTGCGCTATCAAGCACCGTCCTGTCTTGGCTACCGAGGCGTAGACCGTTTCCTTGTCCCATGGGGAAATGGTCCGCAGGTCGATGACCTCTGCGGACACCCCGGCAGCCTCCATCTGCTCGACGGCGCCCAGAGCCTCGATCAGGGTACGGGAATAACTGACGATAGTGACATCCGAGCCTTCTTTGGCCACGCGCGCCTTTCCGAGCGGAACCGCGTATCCTTTTTCGGCGGGCGGGCCGGGGGTCCAATAGGCGGGCATGTTCTCGATGTAGAGGACCGGGTCCGGATCATCGATCGCCGCCCGCATCAGTCCGTACGCATCCGACGGATTCGACGGAGCCACGACCTTCATCCCAGCGGTGTGGGCAAACCAGGCTTCGAGATAATCGCTGTGCTGTCCTCCGGAACCAAATCCAGTGCCGGTCATCGTACGGATTACAATCGGCACGTTGGTCTGTCCTCCGGACATGAAGCGCAGTTTGGCCGCGTGGTTCACGATCATGTCCATCGCCACAGTCGTGAAGTTCATCAGCATGATCTCGGCAACGGGCTTGTACCCGACGAGGCTTGCGCCAATCGCTGCTCCGACGATGGCCTGTTCGGCGATCGGCGTGGAGCGAACCCGGTTATCGCCGAAGCGCGAGGACAAACCCTTGGTCACCCCGAGGACTCCGCCGTCCTCTGGATCCGCAACGTCCTCGCCGAGCACGAGGATCGCTTCGTCGGATTCCATCGCGTCGTTCAGCGCGGCGTTGATGGCTTGGAGAATGGTGACGGGCGCGGCGTTCGACTGGTCGCTCATGCGTTCACTCCGTTCGCGTAGACGTCTCTGGTTAGCTCGTCGAGATCGGGGAAGGGCGAAGCGAACGCGAACTCGACTGCCTCGTCGAGCTGCGCCTCGATATCGGCCTCTATTGCCGCGAGTTCGCTTTCGGATGCGATCCCTTCTGCGATCAGGCGTGCGCGGAAGATCGGAACGGGATCGGCCTCCACGGCCGCCTGCTTCTGGGCCTTGTCCATGTAGGCGTCGGCATCGCCGAAGACATGGCCGTGGAAGCGGAAAGTCATGGCTTCGATCAGGGTTGGTCCGTTGCCCGCGCGGGCTCGTTCCACTGCTTCGCGGGCCGCGGCGTACATTTCGACCGGATCATTGCCGTTCACCCGCACGCCGGGCATGTAGTAGGCCACTGCGCGATCAGCGATGCGCGCGGCCGAAGTGGCTTTCTCATAGGTCGTGTGTTCGCCGTACAGATTGTTCTGGCAAAGGAAAATCACGGGTAACTTCCATACGGAGGCTAGATTGAGGCTTTCATGGAAAGCGCCGATATTCGAGGCTCCGTCGCCGAAAGTTGCAATCGTGACGCGGCCATTTCCCGAAAGTTGCGAGCCCCAGGCAATGCCATTGGCGATCGGCATCGACGATCCGACGATTCCGGTCGTGACCATTATGCCCTTCTCGGGATAGGTCAGGTGCATCGGGCCGCCCTTGCCCTTGCAGGTTCCATCCACCCGCCCAGCGATCTCGGCCCATAAATCCTTGAGCGGCATGCCCTTGGCCAGCATGTCATGGATGCCGCGATATATCGTGACCCAGTAGTCCTGGTCGGACAGGGCTGCGGACATGGCAGCCGGAATCACTTCCTGTCCGCGATAGCTGTAGTATGGTATGGCCAATCGTCCGGTCATGATGACCTTGCGACTGCGCTCGTCATTCGCCTTGAGCAGCGCCACCTTTTTGTAGATCTCCAACTGTGTGGGAAGATCCGGCGCGAATTCGCTCGTCATGCCAATGCTCTCCTTGAAAGCGGGTTCTTGTCTCGGCGGGCGTGCCTTGCAGTCGATGCCTCTGCCATATGTCTTCTCCTCCACCTCACCGCGGGTTGTGCGCGTTGCGGACCGCCTATCGCCGCTCCCATTCCAGCGGCAGATGATCGATTCCCCAGACGGCCCCTTCGGTGTGCCAGGTGACTCTTGCGCCGTCGGGAATGCGAATATTCCGGAAACGGGTGAGAAAGCTCTCCAGGACAACGCGGATCTCGCGCTTAGCCAAATGGATCCCCAGGCAATTGTGAATACCGGTCCCCATCGACATGTTGCGCTGCCGGCGATCGGGGTCGACAACATCGGCGCGCTCAAATTTTCGCGGGTCGCGGCCGGCCACCTGCGAAGCTAGCAAGATCGTCTCGCCCGCCTTCATCGGCACGCCATGAAAAACCGTGTCGCGGGTAACTGTTCTCCCCAGACCCGAGACTCCAAATGCACGAAGAAGATCGTCGACTGCGCCTGGAATGTCGCCAGGGTTTTCACGCAATCGCTGTTGCAGGGACTGATTGTTGGCCAGGTAGCGCATGTACCAGCCGAGGCTGGACATCACGGTGTCGAGCCCACCCAGATAAAGCACCATGGCCATGCCGATGCTCTCGCCATGGTTGAGCGGACGGCCCTTGATCGTCCCCGCCAAGATGGCAGAGGTGACATCATCGCGCGGCGGTTGCTTGCTTCGCTCCTCAAGAAAATCCGTCAGATAGTTTGCGATAGCCTTGGTCGCCGCGATCTGTTCTTCAATCGTCGTGCCCCGCATGAATCCGTGTTCCCATTCGAGGAACTGGGGCAGCATCTCGTGGGGGAGACCCATCAGGGAGAGAAAGATATAAGACGGGAAAACACTGGCGAAATCCCCAATGAACTCGCAGCCGCCGTCTTGCTCGAATGGTGCGATCAATTCCTCGGCGACATTGCGCACCATGGGCTCGAGGCGTTTCACGGCGCTGGGCGTAAACAATGGTTGCAGGACCATCCGAGAGCCGAGGTGCGCAGGGGGGTCAATCTCGAGCGGGTTGAGCTGCCAGTCCACTCCCAACATTTCGCTGATGCCACTCATGCCCCCGCTCTTGAACGTAACAGGGTCCAAGAAAATTTCCTGGATTCGCGCATTTCCGATGACAATCCAACCGGGCATCCCTCTGAATCCGTGGGGAGACCATATGACATCCGGCCCTGCGAATAGGCGCGCTGCCGAAGTATAGGGATCATCCAGTTGATCGGCATACTCGGCCAAACTCATGTTCAACACGAGTGAAGGTGGAACGTGACTGGGAATAGCCCCGAAATTGGATGTCGAAACGGTAGGCATTTCAGGTCTCCCAACCGCAATCCGCGATTACAGATGCTGCACCAAGTGCAACCTATATCTCCGAACTACTTGGCGACTCTTGCGTTCACCCGTCGAATTTGACGTTCACATTCCGGTTGCATGTTAAAGGGCTGGAGTCAATGGCCACAGGAATCTGCCCCCGTCCGGGCATGTCCGTTCGCACGTTGCCGGAGTTGTCGATCGGCCGCCGACAAGCGAAAAGTCCATCCGGGCACCGGAACAGCCCAGGCCAATTCCAAGCTGCAGGCCTTCATCCGGACTTTTTCAGCGGGCCAGCGCGTACTTGTCGCGGCCAGATTCACCGATCCGGTTCGGCAAAGCCGGGCGCTGCTCAAATTGCCTGCGTGCGTTCGAACCGACCATGACCGCGAGAATTCCCGCGGAAGAGGGGCCGGGCCTCGGAGGTCGAGGAATCACAGCCTTGATTCTTCGCGCCAGGACAAATGACGCCGCCTGTCAGGGGTTACCGTGCTCCGATCAGGCGATACAGTCTCGGCAAAGGTCTCAACGACCCGGGAGAGAGTTCCATGCAAGCACCACCGGACGGTTGGTCGCAGCTCGGGTTGTCCGGAAAGCTGGCGCTGGTCGCGATCGGCCCGTTCATCGCCATCGGCCTGTTTTCGATGGGCCCAGTCCTGCCGCGGCTCGGAGAAGCCTTCGCCGGAGCGCCGGACGCCGATCTGCTGGTCCAGCTGATTGGGACCGTCGTCGCACCCGTATTTGCCTTCGCATCGCCGTTGGCCGGAAAGCTGATCAACCGGTTCGGCATTCGCGCTGTTTACATCGCATCCGTCTTGATCATGGCCATCGGTGGGGCTGGTCCCGCATTTTGCGACAGTCTCTGGGCAATACTTGGCTTTCGGTTGCTTCTGTCAATCGGGGTGGCAGGCGGCTTCACGGCGGGCATGTCGGGAACGGCGCGGGTGCCGGATTCGCAGCGCCCCACCTTGCTCGGCCTCAACAGTTTCGCGGGTGGCGTGATCACCTTGCCGCTTTTCCCGATCGTGGGAGCACTGGCCGAAGAAGGCTGGCGCCTGGCCTTCCTCACCCACCTGATCGTGTTACCGACGATCCTCTTTGCCCTGCGATTGCCCGGAAGGGACGCTGCCGCAACCGAGACAGAAGAAATTCAGTCGGGTCAGCCGGCAAAGGCTGGAGCGCTCCTGGCAGGAGTGCCGGGCGCGCTCGTTATCGCCACGGCGCTATCCGGCCTCGGAGTGGTCGCCAGCTCGATGTATTCCCCGTTTTTGCTGGCATCCATCGGGATCGTCGAGCCAGGAAGGATCGGAATGGTCCTTTCGGCGATGTCGCTCTGCTCACTCGCCGGATCGGGCAGCTATGGCTTCGTGCACCGTTTCGTCGGCACCAAGGGTCTGCTCCTGCTCGGATTGGGGGGCATGTCGGTTGGTTGCCTGTCGATTTCCATGGCCCAAGGCCTCCTGGTTGCAATCGCCGGGATGGGTCTACTCGGGATCGGCATTTCGATATTCATCCCGTCAGCCTATGCCGCCGCAGTCGAATCTCTCGGTCCCGGCCGGAATGTTCCCGCCGCGATGGGGGTTGTGACACTTGCGCTCTATGGCTGCCAGATGATCTTTCCCGCCATCAGCAGCGCTCTTGGTGGCCGGTTCGGTCCGGCTGCGGTCTTTCTCGTGCTGGGTGCCCTCATGATGGTAGCCTTTGTCCTTGCATTTCATTTCGGTCGCCGAGCCTTGTCGCCGGCCGCAGCATGAGGGTTGGCCGCATGGGGGGGGAATCTGAGTAATGGCGTCGTTGCCGCACCAGCAGGCCCTTGCGGAGCTGCTCGATGAGGAAGGCGTACCGCGCCCGGAGGCACCGCTGGGCGCTCTGCTCAGCGCTCAGGCACTGCGCCGGCCCGATGCGCCCGCATTCACCTTCGGGGAGCAGACCCAGACATTTTCGCAGCTCGACCAGGCTGCGAACCGGATGGCGCGGGCCTTGGCGCTTCGTGGGGCAGGTCACGGCGACGTCGTCGTCGTATCCATGCCGAACCGCCCGGAATACGTGATTGCCGTCTACGCCTTGTGGAAATTGGGGGCGACGCCGTGCCCGATTTCGCATCGCCTGACCCACGGCGAGTTTTCCGAAATCGTGGAACTCGCGCAGCCCCGTCTGATCGTTGGAACGAGCGCAACTGCCGTAGAACCGTCACGCCTGTTCGACGTCGATGCGCAATTGCCCGCGAGCCTCGACGAAGGGCCTCTGCCGCCCGTCCTTTCTTCCCCGGGAAAAATATTGGGCAGTGGCGGCAGTACCGGCCGGCCAAAGCTCATAGTCGACCCACGCAGTTCAGGCTGGGGACCGGACAAGGCCAGCAGCTATCGGCCACCCTTCAGCACCATTCTCAATGCCGGGCCGCTTTATCACACGGCGCCCTTCACTTATGCCATCGTCGCCCTGGCCGAAGGCAGCCACGTGGTTTGCATGGAGAAGTTCGACCCTGCGGAGTGGCTTCGACTTGCGGAAAAGCATCGCGTCACCGCAGCCTCGATCGTGCCGACCATGATGAGCCGGATTGCGAGGTTCGAGGCGGCAATGCCCGTACTGGCTGACCTCAGCTCGTTCCGCTACCTCATGCACACCTCGGCCATGTGTCCAGAGGATGTGAAGCGGTGGTGGATGGACCGGCTGGGCGCAGAGGTGATCTGGGAAGTATATGGCGGGACCGAGAGATTGGGGTTCACCATCATAAATGGCGTTGAATGGCTGCAACGACCGCGTTCGGTCGGGCGGCCTCCTCCTGGCGACGCAGTCGTGATCGTCGATTCCGAAGGCCAGCCGCTGCCCGCCGGCGAGATCGGCGAGATCTTTTTCCGCCGGTCCACCGGGGTGGGCACGTCCTATCGCTACATCGGCTCCGAAACGCGGGCCAGGGCAGGCATCGATGGCATGGGCGACATGGGCTGGCTTGATGCCGACGGGTATCTCTACATCGCAGACCGGCGAACCGACATGATCGTTGTCGGCGGAGTGAACGTATTTCCCGCTGAAATCGAAGCCGCTCTCGAGACGGTGCCCGGCGTCTTGTGCGCAGCCGTGGTCGGTCTGCCCGACGCGGACATGGGCAACCGGATTCACGCAATCGTCGAACTGGCGGACGACACCGCCTTCCCCGATCCGGCCAATGCGCTCGAGTTTCTGGCGGCCGGTCTCGCCCGGCTGGCGCCGTACAAGCGCCCGCGCTCGGCCGAGTTCACGCACGAACGAGTGCGCGACGACGCTGGAAAGGTCCGGCGTGCAGCCTTGCGTGATGCCCGGATCAAAGAAGCTTGACCTGGGAGATGGAAGCCATGGTCAAGGAGGAAGAGCGCCTCCGGCGACGGGTGGCGGAACTGGTCGGCGGTGAGGTGACCGCTCTGGTCCGCGAAAGCCGGTGGCGCCCCTCGTGGGTCGCCGAGGTGGATAGCGACGGCGTAACGAAGGCGATCTACGTCCGTGGCGATCGCGGGGAAGGATATTCGCACCCGCTGACGTATGAAGCAAACGTTCTCGAGGTTCTGGAAGAATGCGGCATCCCGGTGCCCCACGTTTACGGGATGTGCGAGGATCCCGAAGCGATCATCATGGATCACGTGCCAGGCGAGCGCCAGATGAGTGGGCTGGTCTCGGACGAGGACAAACGGCGCGTGATCGACGATTACATTGCGGCCATGGCGCGCATGCATCGGATCGACGTAAGGAAATTCGAGGAGCGAGGGCTGAGGAATCCAGCCGATCCAGGAGAGCTGCAACAGAACCAACATCGATCGAACATCGCATTCTACCGCAAGCTCAAGTCACGCCCGGAGCCCCTCGTGGAGTTCGTCCTCAAATGGATGGATATCAACGTCCCGAGGCATCGCACGGAGCGCAGCTTCGTAGCGTTCGATTCAGGCCAGTTTCTGGTCGAAAGCGGACGAGTTTCGGCCATTTACGATTTCGAGATCAGCCATATCAATGATCCGCTCGCCGATCTTGGCGGGTGGCGGATCCGCAACGTGTTCGAGCCGCTTTACGACCTCGGGTACATGTACCGCAGATATGCCGAGCTGACCGGCACGAAGCTCGATTTCGATGTCATAAACTATCATGTCATGGCACTGAGCATCTCGACGAGCCTGGCAATTGCGAGGCAGATCACGTTGCCGCTCGATACGGCGGTGAACTGGTTGGTCTGGGAGGTTTCGGGGACGCGCATGGCACTCAGTGCGATGGCCGACATTCTGGATGTCGACCTTGTTGCTCCCGAACGACCGGACGCCGTGCGCTCTCCCCGCTCACACGCGGCGGAGTCCATGAAGCTGGCGATCGAGTCCATACCGGCCGACAATAACGATCCGTCGAGCGGTTACCGGCGCGCCATGGCGCTCAATCTCGCGGCCCACCTGGAACTGGTCGACCACATCGGCACTGCTATCGACAAGGCCAACCTCGATGAGGCGGAAGCGCTGCTGGGTTTCCGCCCGGCCACCATTGTCGAAGCCGATGCTGCGCTCGAGGAGTTTGTGCTTGGGGCGGGGCCAGAGCGCGACGCTGAATTGCTGCAGCTATTCTTCCGCCGCAATGAACGCAACCGCATGCTGCTACCAGTGTTCACCGAAGAAATCGCCGCGGGCGATGTGGGGCCTCACATCGACAACGCAATCCTGCCGCGCATGCAGGATGTCATGGCGATCGCCTGAGGCGGAAAAAAAGGGACCCGCACGGACAAGCAAGCCCCGGACGCGATCGCGGAGCCGGTCCAGTCGGGACGGACTCCGTGATCTCATTCACCGGATGGAGTCAGAGATTCCAGAGCCGGGCGGCGTTGCCGCTCAGGAACTTGGCGCCGGCAACCGGACCCAGTTGGTTCCACATCCCTTCGAGCATCTCGTTGGTGTAGCCCCAGGTGCCCTCGGCATGGGGATAGTCGGCACCCCACATGATGTTATCCTCGCCGATGATGTCCACCAGGCGGAGAGCCGCCGCATCTGCGATGAACGATGCGTAGCACTGCCGGTACCAGTATTCCGATGGCATCAGCCCGAGCTTCGGCTTGAGTTCGGTGTGGTACGTGCGCACTACATAGTCCATGTCGGCAATCGCCTGCGCCACCCAGGTCGCACCGCCTTCGCAGAACACGACCTTCAGTTCTGGATGGCGATCGAACACGCCTGAAAAGGTCAGCGCGCCCAGCAGGCTGCGATACGGGGCGAGGTTCCGAGTGATGTTGGCGCCGACCGAACCGTTGCCGACGAACTCGACGTAGGGGCCGACATGGAACATCAGCGGGATGCCCGACGCCTCGATCGCGGTCCATAGCGGGTCCATGCTCATGCTGTTGTAGCGAACACCCCGCGGGAATGCCGGCATCTGCAGGGCACGATAACCAAGCTGCTTGATCTTGGCGACGTAGTCGTGCGCTGCTTCGGGCCGCAGGAACGCGGGCAGGATCGCGATCGGCACCAGGCGGTCGAGGTGGTCCTTACAGTATTCGATCAGCCACTCGTTGTACGTATCGATGCAGGCCCAGTAGAGTTCCTTGTCATCAAGGGTATTGAGGCCCTGGGTGATGCCGTGGAACAGGAAGCTGATGTCGATCCCTTCCGCGTCCATCGATTTGATCTTGGCATCGAGATCCCAATAACCGGGGAGCCCGGAGGAAACGCCTTCATCGACGCCCCGGGGGATCAGTGAGCGGCCCTCGGCCTCGAAGCGCAGAGCACCCGCCTCGTCACGGTACAGCTTCGGGGCGCGGTCCTTCCACTTGCCTGGAAGCCGTTCCTCCCAGAGATGTAGGGCCTCGAGGTTGTGGTCGTCGGTCGAGATGATTCGCACCCCGCCGGGCGGCATCCACTTGGTGGCCGGGAGTTCGCGCTCTGGCGGAATGGGGCGCAGGAGTTCCTGGACGGACATTGTGTTCTCTCCTCTTGTCATCGTGGCGGGCGTGGGGTGTAGACTTTCGATCAGGCAGCTTCGAGTTCGGCCGCGAGGAACTCCTTGCGCCGCCTCTCGAACTGCCCTTGCAGGTTCGCCCGCGTGAACAGCCGTGCGGCATTCCCGCCAAGCATCTCAACGAGCTCTTCCGGAGTGACGTCGGGATTGTTGGCGCGCAGCTGGCGAATGACCTCGCCCGTGAACGGGAAAGTCCCTTCGGAGTGGGGATAGTCGGTCGCGAACATCAGCGCGGATGTCCCAATCCCCTTGCGAATGACCATCGTCGAATTGGTATCGTTCTGGAACGCGGAGTGAACCTGATCGCGAACGATCTCGCTTGGCATCCGCTTGAGCTTCGGCTCGACGCTGTTCGAATGGCCGATGTAGACTTCGTCCATGCGCTCGGCGAGGCTCCACAGCCAACCCGCGCTGTGCTCGGCGAAGACGATGTGGGCCTTGGGATTGCGCTCGAGAACGCCGCCGGCGACCAGCTGGGTGATGATGTCGATCGCATCGTTCATTTGGCGGGTGTAATTGAAGACCGCGCCGCCGGGACCATTGATCGGACGCAGGGAGATGTCGCCGAAACCGGTGTGGAAGGCAATCGGAATGCCTGCCTCGCCAGCGAAGGCAAAGATCGGGTCCCAACGAGGATCGTTGTAGTTGTTCAGGCCTTCGAACAGGCTGAATGCGGCGAAGCCCATTTCCGCGGTCCGCTTGCATTCGGCGAGTGCGTCATCGAAATCGTGCGAAGGGATGATGGCGGCGGGAATCAGGCGATCGCGCAAGGGCGCTGTGTATTCCCAGGCCCAGTCGTTCCAGATCTGCGCTGCGACCCGTTCGCCTTCGCGATCACCGATCCGGGCGACGAGCAGGCCGACCGTGGGGAAGCAGAGCTCGGCATCGACCCCGTCGCGATCCATGTCTTCTGCGCGAAGCGCAAGATCGCGCACGCCGCGGCGCTTGGTATCCACCACGCTGCTCGACTGCTTGTAGAACTCGTCATCGGTCTTGCCGGTTTTATGGGCCGGAAAATCGGGGATGAACCGCATGATAACGCGATCGCCGACCTTGTAGAGGCGGCGGTCACCCTCCGTGGAGAGGGTGATCGCGAAGTGCGAGAGATGCTTGGGCATCCTCTCGGTAAAAAGATCCGAGGGCTCCGCGATGTGCGCATCGCAGCTGAAAACGAAGGGCCGTGATGAGGTAGTCATTGCAGGTCTCCCGCATTCCTTTGTCGTGAGAAGGAGACACGCAATCGGGTGCGCGGACTTTGACCTGAATCAAACTTGGAAAAAAATCTATCGATTGTTCGAATTGTGCCTTTCTGTCACCCCGGTTTGCAGGTCAGCGCTCGGGATCGTTGGTGCGATGAAGCGAAATCGTCTGGCCGGACCAGCGCGGCTTGCGCTTTTCGCGGTTGGCAGTGGCGGCTTCGAGCGCGTCGGGCAGGTTTGAGGCAAGCGTCGTATAGAGCTGCTCTATCCGGTAGCCCTCGGTGACGGGGAGGTCCTCGGTGAGGTTGATCGATTCCTTCATCAACTGGACGCCGTAAGGGCTGAGGCCGGCGATCTGCCCGGCGATCTCCAGCGCGCGGGGCATCAATGTCTCGCGGCTCAAAATCTCGAGAATCCCGCCGTGGCGGGCAAATTCCTCGGCGCCGACCCGCTGTCCGGTAAGGGCCATATACCGCATCAGCTTGTTCGGCACGAGCCGCGTGGTGTGCCGGGTCCCGCCGAGGGCCCCGATCAGGACCTCGGTCAGCGAGAAATGGGCGTTGTCGGAGGCGAGAACGATGTCACAGCAAGCGGCGATGACGACGCCCGCGCCGACCGCCGCGCCGTTGACCACGCCGATGACCGGAAGGGAACAACGGCGGATCGCGTCGAAGCACGACCGGGAGACTTCCGACCGGGCCAGCTGCATCTCGGTGGTGCGGGCAGCGAGCTCACGGGTGTCGGCGCCGGCGCAGAAGATCTTGCCTTCGCCCGTCAGGACGATGCAGCGGGCAGCCACATAGTCGTCGCGCACGTTGTTGAAGCGATCGCGAAGGTCGCGGAACATCGACAGCTTCATGGCATTGGCGGGCGGATTGTCGATGGTGACAATGAGGACGCCCTCAAGGCCCGGCGCCCACTCGGCGCGGATTAGACTCTCACCCATCTGTTCTCTCCTGCTTGCTGTCACCATGGCAACGCCACTTCGCGGACGCGTGTTTTTCGCTCGATTTCGTTCAGATCAGGTCGCGCGATGCAAGGACTTCCTCTGCCACACGGAACCCTTCGAGCCCGGCGGGCAGGCCGCAGTAGATAATCGCCTGCAGCAGAACCTCGCGAATTTCCTCGGGGGTCGCACCGTTGTTGAGCGCGGTGCCAAGGTGGATGCGCAGTTCGTGCTGGCGGTTGAGCGCAATCATCATCGCCACGCACAGCAGACTGCGGGTTTTGCGCTCAAGCCCCGGACGCGACCAGATTTCGCCGAAGCAGTATTCCTCCGACAGGCGGCGTGCTTCGGCGTTGAAGGAGTTTGTCGAAGCCTCGCGCTTGTCGAAATATTCTTGGCCGACGACCTCCCGCAGAATTTCGCGACCCGTTTCACGCATGTCGGACATTTAGCCTGAAACTCCCGCTTTTCCTGCAACCTCGACACCGGCACGGCGCTCGAAATATTTGATGAGGGTGGCGTAATCCGCCGATGGGTCGCCCTCTTCAATGGCACTCGTGATGAACTCGAGCGCGGCGTTCATCATCCACAACGGCGCCTCGCTCGCGCGGGCCTCGTCCACGCCGAGCTTGAGGTCCTTGAGCAGGAGTTCGACGGCAAAGCGCGGCGGGAAGGTGCGGGGAAGCACACATTGCGGAACCTTGTCGGTCGATATGAAGCTGCGGCCGCTGGACACGTTGATCACGTTCAGCATCGTTTCGGCGTCGAGGCCGCCCTTCACGCCGGTGACAAGCGCCTCGAATGTCGTCACGGCATTGGCAGCGCAGAGCATGTTGTTGATCAGCTTCATCTTCTGGCCAAGCCCGGGGGTGTCGCCAATGACGAACAGATTGCTACCAAGGCATTGCAGAATCGAGTCTACCCGTGCCCGGGCCGCGTGATCTCCCGCGATCATCAAGGTCAGGTTGCCCGCTTCGGCTGCACCAACGCCGCCACTCACCGGGGCATCGAGCAGAGTGATGCCCCGGGAGGCAAGCCCTGCCGCAAGTTTTTCTTCAACCACCGACCCGGTGGTGGAAAGGTCGACCACCACCTTCACCGCGCGCCCTCTGGCGAGCCCGTCCTCGCCCATGGTCACGCGCGAGACCACCTCGGGCATGGGGAGGCTGCACAGCACGACCTCGCATGCATCGGCGAGGTCACGCGGTGTCCTGGTTTGCGATGCGCCCGCTTTCGCCAGGCGGGCGACCGCCGCTTCGTCCACGTCGCACACCACGAGATCGAAGCCGGCTCGCATCAGGCGCCCCGCCATGCGCGAGCCCATCTGCCCCAAGCCGACAAATCCGATCTTTTGATCCATTTCCCGGTCGGTTTTTGCTACAGCTTGACGATGCGCGGGATCTTGTGAGGCGGACCGAGCTTCAGCAGTTCGTCATTGGGGACCAGTTCTAACTGGGAATCGATCCCCAATTGCCCGCGGATCTCGTCCATCAGGCGCTGTTCAAGCGATGCGAGATCGGGTTCGCCGGCATAGCCGACGCGCAGGCGGAGGAAATCCTCCGGGCTCTTGGGGCGGACGATCTGGAACAGACCGGCCTTGGATTCGGGCTGCGATTCGATCGTCGGCCAAATGCTGATCGGCAGCAGTTGCTTGCCCGCGACGACGATCTGGTCGCCGGCGCGACCCTTGACCCTGAACCGGGCGTGGGTCCGGCCTGACGGGCAGCGCTCGCGAGTCAGCCAGACGAGATCTTCGCTCCGGAAGCGCACGAGCGGATCAACGATATTTTGCAGAGGCGTCGCCACCAGCTCGCCCATCGTACCGTCGGCCGCGGGCTCGCCAGTTTCCGGATCGATGTGCTCGACGAATACTTCATCTTCCCAGGCGTAGGCACCGGTGTGGTTCGCCGCTTCCAGGGTGATCGTTGCATCGCCAAGCGAAAGGATCTCGTAGATGTTCATCTTCCAGCGCTCGGTCAGTGTCCGCCCGCGCGGGCCCAACGGTTCGCCGCCCCAGATCACCGCCTTGCAGCTGGAAAACACTTCCGCGAGATCCAGCCCGGTATCTATTTCGAACTGTTCAAGGCCCATCAACAGCGGCGTCGACAAAGCCATCAATAGGGTGGGGCGGTACGTGCGACAGATCTCGACCAGTCGGCCGATCTCGACAGGAGAGTGATCGAGGCAGATCGGGACGAGCCCGAAGTGCAGGAATGGCGCGACCGTCGAGCCACGGATCGTCGGATTGATGGTGACCGCGTTATCGCCGGGGCGGATGCCAAGATCCCAGAAGCAGCGGTCGAACCGGGAATCAGCCTGCGGCCCATGGAGATCGCGCCGCGAGAGTAGCGTCGGGTCCCCAGTGGTGCCCGAACTGCCGGTGATCGAGCGCAGTTCCGAGGTCGGGATGCAGAGGATGCCGCCGAACGGATCGCCGGTTTCGCTGCGATAGTCCCGGATGTCGTCCTTGGTGATGAACGGGACCAGGCGAGAGAAGTCGCTCAGGGAATTGATGTCGGACGGCTTGACGCCGGCCTCATCCCACTTCTTCCGCACAAGGCCAGCCTTGTCGTAAGCTACCTCGATCACCCGCTTGAGAGCAGGGAACTGTAGCGCCTCGATCTCTGCGCGGGACATCGTCTCGATCTCAGCGTCGAAATAGCGACGATCGGTTGCCATGGCTCTTGCGTGCTTCCTCTCTGGTCTTAATTACCGGTGCGGTCAGTAGGTGCGGGTGGTCCCCCCGGGGTAATTGCCGCCACCGTAGAGTTCGTCCAGCAGCTTGTAGTCAACGCCCCCGGTGGCCGAGCGGGGGATCGATTCCCGGAACTCCACGGTAGACGGCTTTTTGTAGGACGCGATGTGCTCGCGGCAATGCTCGATGATGTCGCGCGCCGATGCGGTCATTTCGGGCCGCAGCGCGACGATCGCCTTGACCGCCTGGATCCACTGCGGGTCGGGTACGCCGATGATGCCGCAATCGGCGACGGCCGGGTGTCGCTTGATGCACGCCTCGACTTCCGCGGGGTAGATGTTCTCCACCCCGGACTTGATCATCTGCACCTTGGGACCGATGAACGTGAGACTGCCGTCCGCCTCGCGACGGCCCAGGTCGTTGGTGTGGTGCCATCCCGAACGGTGCCGGTGTGCGTTGAGTTCCGGGCGGTTCCAGTAGCCATTCATCACGATGGGGCCACGGAAAACGATTTCGCCCACCTCGCCGGGTGCGACGTCGCGGTCTTCGTCGTCGACTATGCGCATCTGGCACAGTGGCGACGGGCGACCGAAGATGCCAATGGCGTGACGGCCATATTGCGGCAGGACCGCGAGGCCCATGACCTCGGTTTGCCCGTAGCCGGGTACATGGGTCTCGACGGGCTCGACCGTCACCATGCGATTCCAGTCTTCGGAATACGGGATCGAACGCAAGCTGCTCAGGTCGTAGCGACGATCGTGATTCAGCTCGACGATCTCATCCATCGTCTTGCTGACGAGCCAGGTGCGAGTGCACTTCTCGTTATGAATGGCCTCGGCAATCGACTTCGCATCGCTGCGCCGCACAAAGACGTTGGTTCCGCCCAGGTGGTACACGGTCAGGCACTGCATCAGCGTGCCGAGGTGGAACAGCGGCCCGACTGCCAGGAAAACGGTCTCGTTTGAAATGCGCTGGGTTGGCGCAAGAACGAGGTTTTCCAGCAGGATGGTGTTCTGGCTCAGCATTGCGCCGTTTGGCCGGCCATCGAAGGCAGCCGTATAGATAATTAAGGCGCCCGCGCCGGTATCGACTTCGCGATGATCGTTGCGGTCAGGCCGGCCACCGGCGAGGAACCCCTCGTAGGAATCGCTGCCGGCGCCGTCGTGATGCAGCCAGAGCCCCCCTTTGAAGCTGGCCAGTTCGCGCGCTGCGCGGATTTCGTTTCCGACTTCCTCTTCCTGCCAAAAGATGACCCTGGGCTCGAGATCGTCGATCTGTTCTGCCAGTTCCGACCGATTCTGCCGCCAGTTGGAGGGGCAGACCATAGCGTCCAGCTGCGAGGCGGCCACCAGCAGTTCGATGATCCGGTCGGAGTTCTGCCCAAGCCAGAGAATGCGGTCGCCGGCGACTACGCCGGCTGCCTCGAGGGCGCTAATAAGGCGGTCGACGCGTTCCAACAATTGCTGGTAGGTGACGTGCCGGTCGCCGCAGGCGTGTGCAATCTTGCCGGGATAGGATCGGACATGCTCTTCAAGCACGCTGTAGAGCGACAGGTTGCGGATTGCGTCAAACATCGAACACTCCAACGGGTTCGGGATCAAGCGCCAGGATCTGGCTTCAGAGACGGTTTGGCTAGGCTTGCCAGGGCTTCCTGACACCCATGCTGCATCCACCGTCGCGCGGTCTCAGGAGAGCGTGAATTGATGATCACCGTTCACCGTGCCACGAATGCCGGTGGGCATTCGCACAAGGGGCAGCGCCCGGGCCTTGCAGGCCGTTATCAGCAACTCCCCGCCGGCCTCCTCGATCAGCCACTCGTCGGTATCGTAGAATGTCTCTCCTTCGGGCGATACGAACCCAAATGCAGGACCGAAGGTGACCATGCGCCAAGGCTTGAAGCCGAGGTCCCGGAGCCGGTCAGCAGCGCCGTCACGCGCGCAGATGATCCCGGCGGGAGCAAATGCCTTAGCCGCATCGAGCTTCAAGGCGGCCATACCGTCGAGGATGGCGTCGGTGATCCCGAAGGCCACTCTGATCGGCAGCCTGCGCATGAACATTTCCGAGCGGCCCGCGTCGAAGATGAAGTTCTCGGCGATCGCGACACAGCCTTCCATCTGGGCGACGGCGATCTCGTACGGCCAGAAATGGGCATATTCCGACGACCCGGAGGTAACCATCACCACCGACCCACTCGTCACGCCCAACCGCTGGAACATGCGCGTTCCGAACGCCGCATCCGCGTGAACGTCGCGGAAGCTCACGGGATAGCTTCTTGCCCCGTGCAGCGTCCGGAGGCAACCGACCATCATAGTCCGGTCGTCGGCCGCGTCGCCCATTATCGGCTTTTCAATCACACTCACTTACCGCTCCCTCAACCACCTCTTGCAGGCTCATCCACAGCTGGCCGTGCGGCCAGGAGTGCCTAGTCTAACGCATCACGCATCGGTGAGAACTTTTGGATTCGCGATCTTGAACAGGCGCGCTGCGGTAAGGCCGAGGATGTCGGCCTTTTCGCTCTCGGTGATGTCGATGTCCCGGAAGTTCTCGGCGATAGCCTCGCGCGAATAGGGGAAAGACCCCTCCAGGTGCGGATAGTCCGTGGCAAACATCAGGGTATGGTGACCAAGCACCTTGCGGTTCTCGACCGCGGAGCGATCGTGCGAGAAGGCAGCCTTGACCTGCTGGGCGATGATTTCGCTTGGCTTGCGGCTGAGCTTCGGGCGGACGTAGTGGATATGCGCCGGATAGATCTCGTCCAGAACCTCGGCGAGGTAGTTCAGGTACGAAGAGCCGCACTCCATCGTCGCCACGGTCAGGTTGGGGAACCGGTCCAGCGCGCCACTCGCCACCAGGTAGGCGACCGCGTCAATCGGCCCGCGACCCGACAGCATGTAGTTGATCAAGGCCGCGCCGAAGCCCCGCTCCATCGTTGTCTCGCCCCCGGTTCCAGCGTGGAGGATGAGCGGCATGGTCGCGTTGGCGGCGATTTCCCAGACCTGATCCCACTGCTCCGCATTGTAGGCAGGCACTGCTCCGGGCAGGCGGCCCGGGATCATCGCCGTCGTGTAGCCCATAGCGACGCAGCGCTTCAGTTCGGCCGCCGCGTCCTCGATCGAGCACATCGGGAGAATCGCGGCGGGAACGAAGATGTCGCGGTGCGACTTGAAGTGATTCAGCAGCCAATCATTGTAGACTACGCAAGACGCGATTTCGAGATCGCGATCGCCAAGCCGCGAGGTGAGCAGGCCGACGGTCGGATAGATGACTTCGGCATCCACACCGTCCCGGATCATGTCCTTGATCCGGAGATCGATCTCATAGCGGCCGATCTTATCATTGCCCGACACCCCGTCGGCGACCTGCATCTTGAGCAGGGTCATGCCGTTCCCTTCGACGAAAAAATTCTTCTCGTCCTTGCGCGCACGCAGGGCTTTATCGCGCATGCTTGCGGGAAGGCCATCAGCCCACAGCGACCGAGGCTCCACGACATGTGAGTCGCAGCTCAGGACATAGGGTTTCATCTTGGCGTAGCTCCACCGGCAACTTATTTCTATCAATCGTCCGATATGGAATTGCCTCCGCGGAGTCAAGCCAGCCAGGCCGCTCAAGTTTCTATTTGACGTACGGTAGATTCCTTGTCAGTCTTACGCCAGACTCTGCCGAGAGTGCGGATAATACCCTGAAAAACAGCGGCTTAGCCAAACTCAGGTAGCAGCCAGGCCGGGCAGGCGCACAGCCCTTCACGCCCGCAATGACAACAAATCGGCGAGGGATGTTAAGGTTTATGACTGCCCGTGAAACTCTGTTAGGCATGCTGCACCAGCCGAATTGCTACACCATGCCGCAGTCGGAACTGGTCCCGCTTCAGCTTGAAGCGGCGAGGGAACTGCTCGCCGAACGCAGGCAGCAATTGCCTATCCTCGATCGTCGTGCGCGGGAGACGGGGGTAGACCGTCTTGAGAAGCTGGATGACCTAATCCCGCTGCTGTTCTCGCACACGACCTTCAAGTCCTACCCGAACTCCTTCGTGCAGAACGGTCAATGGGACCGGATGACCAAGTGGCTGGGCACGCTGACCACGACTTCAATGGACGGTGTCGACCTTACCCAGGTCGAGGACATTGACGACTGGGTCAGCCGTCTCTGGGCAGCCGGGCATTTCGTCAATACCACCAGCGGTACGTCGGGTAAGGTCTCATTCCTCAATCGGACCAAGGGCGATGCCGACCTGCTGCGCAGGTATCTTCAGCGCATTTGCTGGCCGGAACCCATCCTGCCGGAAAACAAGCACCATATCTTCTTTCTCGGCCCGCGCAGCGGTCCCTATATGCTCCTGATCGCTGCAAATCACGTCGCTGAAATGTATGGCAGGCCGGATTCCCGACACTATCTGTCCGACGACCGCCTTCGCTTGACCGACATTACCCGAATGGCCGAGATGCGCCTGAAGATGGCGGAAGGCAGGGCGACCCCTAGCGAGATTGCCGCCGCTGAGGAGAATGCGCGTAACCAGGGCGTCGAAATGGCCAAGCGCTTTTCGGAGATGGTCGACCAGATCATTCGCCTGCGGCACGAACCGATGATCATCACCGGCGGCTGGCTGCAGATGTGGCAGATCATGGAGGCGGCCAAGGCGCGGGGAGTGCCCAATGGCGAGTTTCATCCGGACACCGTAATTCAGAGCGGCGGCGGGCTGAAAGGCGCCAACCTCCCGGCGGATTATCGTGAGCAGATCTTCGAGTTCTTTGGACACGTCCGCACGCAGCAGGGGTACGGCATGTCGGAAATGTCGTGCGGGTTTCCCATGGACAAGGACGGCTACTACCATCAGGTGCCCTGGATCATACCGTTCGTGCTCGACAAAGAAGGCGTCAAGCCTGCCGGTCCGCGCGAAGGCGTGGTTGAAGGCCGCTATGCTTATGTGGACCTTTCCAATGAGGCGCGGTGGAACGGCCTGATAACGGGCGATCGCGTCACCATCGATTTCCGGGAAACCCGGCCGGAGACACGGCTGCCCGGCCTCGTCGTCCATCCGAACATTTCCCGCTATGCCAACATCGGGGAAGAGGACAAGATCGGCTGCGCAGGCACGATCGATGCCTATATCAGTGGGGAGATCGGCGCATGACCGAACTGGCCAGGATTGCTCCCGTCGCGGTCAACCACTTCGTCAAGGGCGAGATGATCGCCGGCGGCGAGGCAAATTATGGCGCGTTCGCCACGCCTGCGCTCGATATCGATTCCCTCGTCTGGCAGCGCACCGAGGCCGGTCCCGCATTCTTTACGCCCATCGCCGAAATCATGGACGTGCTCGTTGCGACTGGCGAGCGGATGCAGACCGATCCGTCGGGCGTGCTGACCGAGGCCTTCGAGGCAATGGCGCAGGTGGGGGATCTCGATCGCGGGGTGCTGCAGCGGGCTTACGAATTGTTGCCGAAGATGTTCGCCAGGGACTGGTTGAGGTTCCTGGTCGAGGGCGAGCTTGGCGGTGTGGACATCCTCGACGGCTGGCGGAAGGTCACCGATCCCTCCGGCCGGACCGCTCAATACCGCGCGTTTCCTCCGCGGCTGGTTCATGTTCTGGCCGGCAATGCTCCGGGTGTGGCCGCCATCTCGATCATCCGGGGGGCGCTCACCAAAGGCATCAACCTGCTGAAGCTTCCCTCGAACGACCTGTTCACCGCCACGGCCATATTGCAAACCATGGCGGAGGTTGCGCCAGGACACCCGCTCACGAAGAGCTTCTCGGCTGTCTACTGGAAGGGCGGTGACGAGAATGTCGAAAAGTACCTGCTGCGCCCGATCTTCTTCGACAAGCTGGTGGCCTGGGGTGGCGAAGGCTCTCTGCGGAGTGCCAAGAAGTATGTCGGCCCCGGGTTCGAGCTGGTCGCTTTCGATCCGAAAACCTCGATTTCGATGATCGGGCGCGAAGCCTTTGCTTCGCCTGAAACCCTGGCTGAAGTTGCCGAGGCAGCCGCGACGGATATCTGCCTCTATGACCAGTCAGCCTGCACCTCCAGCCGATTCCAGTTCATCGAGGCCTCGATGGAAGAAGCTGAGGCCTATTGCGAACTGCTCCAGGCCGAAATGGGCAAGGAGCGGTTGACCGCCTCCGGCTGTGGCGTTCGCATCCCCCCGGCATTGCGGGAGGAAATTGAGGGCCTGCGCGCGCTCGAACCCTTCTACAAGGTTTGGGGCGAGAGCGATGGCCGAGGAGTTGTCGTTCTGTCGGAGGACCCCGTAGACTTTCACCCGGAGGCCAAGACCGTCAACGTGGTGGTGGTCGATCGGCTTGAAGAGGCTGTTCGCTATGCCGGCGTTGCTACCCAGACGGTCGGAATATATCCGCCCGAACGGAAGGTCGACCTTCGCGACAGGCTCGCCGCAGCGGGCGCTCAGCGGGTCGTTACGCTTGGTACGGCACTGGGTGGCGGCGTCGGAATCCCGCATGACGGTTTCTTTCCGCTGCACCGGCTGGTGCGGTGGGTCACGGATGAATGCTGACCGGCGGATTTCATACGTGAATAATGCGATTTGCGCTTCCCATCGAACGGACGTATGTTAGAAAAATCTACTTAAGCCGGCATCGGACTTGCGGTGACGGCCCGTGAGATCACGACATGGAAGCAGGTACTTCAAGCCGGATACCCTCACACGTGCCACCCTCGCTCGTGCTGGAGGAGAATCCCTGGCACAGCGGCGACATCCAGCCGCATGAGTGGCTGCAGCGCGTCGCGGGTAGCAGCGGCTTTCGGTATTCACCGTACAGCCCGCTCGCGCAGGATGCGGACGCGGGATGCTGGATCGCCGTAGGAGCCAAGGAAATCCGGGCGGTTCTAATCGACAACAAAACGTTCGTGAGCAAAGATTCGACTGGCGTCGCGCAGTTGATCGGCGAAGACTTGGTGCTTGCTCCGCTGGAATCCGACGCCCCTGACCATCAACGTTTGCGAGGTATTCTCCAACCGCTCTTTCAGCCCAGGGCAGTCAAGGTCCGCCAGGAACGTATCCGAGCGCTCGCACTGGACTTGATCGGCGGCATTGCCCCGCACAACCGCTGCGAGTTCATACAGGACTTCGCCATCAAGCTGCCCACCCAGATCTTTCTCGAGATCATGGGCCTGCCCTTGGCCGATCTTCCGCAGTTCCTCGAATGGGAGGACATCGCCATGGGGCGGGGCGGGGTCGACAGGCTCGCCGAAACCTGGCTGAAGATCCGCGACTATCTCTCCGAGGCACTCGACCAGCGGCGCCAGTGGCCGCGTGATGATTTGCTCAGCCGCATCCTCACTGGAACGGGGAAGCAGGGCGTCAATCCCAGTGCCGAGTCCCTGGGAATGGCCTTGATCCTTTTTGTTGCCGGACTTGATACGGTCGTCACGGCGCTCGGATGGCACTTCAAGTTTCTTGCGGAGCATCCTGATGAACAGGAACGGCTGCGTCGCGACCCGGCGCTGATCCCTGCCGCGGTCGAAGAACTGCTGCGGGCCTATTCGTTCACCTCGCTGACGCGCACTGCCATTCGCGACATTGAAGTCTGCGGCGTCAGGATAATGGCTGGCGACAAGGTTGTCTGCCCCAGCCCGCTTGGGTCCCGCGACATGCACGACTACTCGGATCCGGCCCGCGTTGATTTCGACCGGGGCGCCTCCCGCCATCTCGCCTTTGGCTTCGGCCAGCACATCTGCATCGGCATGCATCTGGCTCGCCTCGAACTGGTCACCGCCATCGAATGCTGGCTTTCTCGACTTCCGCCATTCCGCTTGCCCGTCGGCTATCGGCCGCCGTGGCATGGCGGAATCAGCTTCGGACTGGATGCGCTGGAACTCGAATGGTGACGGTGCGCGCTTGGCGTATCCTGCCGAATGGAGAGGCTTTGTGAAGGAAAAAGACAAGAAGATCGTACCCGATGGCACCTTGCAGGATAAGGTGATCATCATCACCGGTGCCAGCCAGGGTGTCGGTCAAGCCGCAGCCTACGGGTTCGCCAAGGCCGGTGCCAAGGTGGCGATCTGCGCCCGTCGCGGCTCGATCGTAGAGGGAATTGCGGCGGAAATCGAAAGCCTGGGCGGAGAGGCGCTCGGTGTTGAATGTGACATCACCAACGAAGATCAGGTCAAGCACCTGATCAACGTCACGGTCGAGCGGTTCGGCCGGATCGACGG
>Ga0157380_10000229_pt1 | contig 33592 bp, 24 predicted proteins | sample S35metaG_FD_119757 | JGI IMG/M metagenome (GOLD analysis project Ga0157380, IMG submission 119757) | Switchgrass rhizosphere microbial communities from Kellogg Biological Station, Michigan, USA - S3-5 metaG | ecosystem: Host-associated > Plants > Roots > Rhizosphere > Soil | place: USA...
GCCCTCGACGTTGCCGCCCTGCGCCACCGCGAGGTCGAAGATCACGCTGCCGGGCTTCATCGTCGCGATCTGCCCGTCGGAAATCAGCCGGGGCGCCGCGCGGCCCGGGATCAGCGCCGTGGTGATGACGATGTCCTGCTTGGCGATGTGGCCCGAAACCAGCTCGGCCTGCGCCTTCTGGTATTCCTCGCTCATCTCGGTGGCGTAGCCGCCGCTGCCCTCGCCCTCGATGCCCGCGACATCCTCGACGAAGATCGGCTTGGCGCCGAGCGACTGGATCTGCTCCTTGGTGGCCGAACGCACGTCGGTCGCCGAGACCTGCGCGCCCAGCCGCCTGGCGGTCGCGATCGCCTGCAGGCCCGCCACGCCGACTCCCATGATGAAGGCGCGCGCGGCCGAGACCGTGCCCGCCGCCGTCATCATCATCGGAAAGGCGCGGCCATATTCGGTCGCCGCCACCACCACCGCCTTGTAGCCGGCGAGGTTCGACTGCGAGGACAGGATGTCCATTGACTGCGCGCGGGTGATGCGCGGCATGAACTCCATCGCCAGCGCCTCGAATCCCGCCGCCGCATAGGCATCGACCCGCGCCCGTTCCCCGAACGGGTTGAGCCCGGCCACGATCCACGCGCCGGACTTGGCGCCGGTCAGCGAGGCCGGATCAGGGCCCTGGATGCCCAGCACGATATCCGCACCGGCGAGCGTTGCCGCCCTATCGCCCACCTTGGCACCGGCATCGGCATAGGCCGCATCGCCATAAGATGCCGCCCCACCCGCGCCTGCCTCGACGGCGAGCTGAGCGCCAAGCGCGGCGAACTTCTTCACCGTCTCGGGTGTCGCGGCAACGCGCCGCTCGCCGGGAGCGGTCTCCTTCAGGACCGCGATCTTCAACGCCATGACTATCTTGAGATCAGGAGGATCACGATGAAGCCGGTCACGAAGCTGACCGCCGCACCCACCTTGAGGAGCGTGAGAAAGCCCGAATAGGTCGAGACATGCGCGGGCATGTCATTCTGTGCTTCGCCATTGGCAGCCATATCTGTCCCCGGTTCAAAATTTCGCTCAGCGCTCTTAGTGTGATGCGGATCGCCGCTCAAGCCCGTTCCCATGCATGGAAAGAACACCAGACGGATTAAACCGGCGCGCCGCATCGTTACGACCATGGGCCGGTTTAATCCGCCCTTTACCCTTGTTGGCTAAGCTTGTGTCTCTGGTTGGGACATTTGGGATAGACGATGCCGCTGCGTGCAGATCGTTCCTTGCTGCTGATCGACGATGAGCCGGCGCAGAGCCGTCTGATCGAAGCCATTGCCGCGCGTGCCGGCTGGCGGGTCATGCGCGTGAACACGCTTGAGCAAGCCATGAGCCTGCTCGATGGCCCGAACGCGCGCTCGATCGATGTCGTGCTGATCGACCAATGGTCGCCGGACGACAGCGGGGCGGATATTGTGCGCGAGCTGCGCGCAAGCTTCGCGCAGCTGCCGGTGATGATCCTGACCGCGCAGAACAGTTCCGCCCATGCCGTCGAGGCGATGCGGGCCGGCGCCACCGATTTCCTGATCAAGCCGATCGCACCCGATCGGCTGCTGAGCGCGCTTGAGGCGCTCCGCGATTCGTCCAACCGCAAGGGCGAGCTGCGCCCACTCAGCGAGAAGATTCCGTACACGCTGGCCTTCGACGAGATCGTCGGCTCGGCACCTGAATTCCGGGCGGCGCTCGCGATCGCGGCCAAGGCGGCGCGCGCGCGCGTTCCCGTGCTGATCGAAGGCGAAAGCGGCACCGGCAAGGAAGTGATCGCCCAGGCTATCCATTCGGCCAGCCCGCGCGGCAAGCGGCAGATGTATGTCGTAAATTGCGGCGCGATCCCGACCAATCTCATCGAATCCGAGCTGTTCGGGCACGAGAAGGGTGCGTTCACCGGCGCGTTCGAGCGGCAGATCGGGCGTTTCGCGCATGCCGAGGGCAGCACGATCTTCCTCGACGAGATCGGCGAGCTTCCGCTCGACGCGCAGGTCAAGCTGCTGCGGGTGCTGCAATCGGGCGAGATCCAGCCGCTCGGCAGCCGCAACGTCAGCCATGTCGACGTGCGCGTGATCGCCGCGACCAACCGCAATCTTGCCGAGGACATCGCCGAGGGTCGCTTCCGCGAGGACCTCTATTACCGGCTCAACGTCGTGCCGGTGAGCATCCCGCCGCTGCGCAAGCGCACCGGCGACATCCCCGCGCTCACCCGCCATCTGCTCGGCCGGATCAGCCAGCAGCCGGGCATGCGCCGGATCAGCATCACCGAAGAGGCGATCCAGCTCCTCTCCAGCTTCAGCTGGCCGGGCAATGTCCGCCAGCTTCACAATGCCCTGTTCCGGGCCGCCATCCTCTGCGAAGGCGACTCGCTCACACCGCAGGATTTCCCTCACATCGCGGTGGAGGCGTCCCATCAGATCGAGATGCCGAGATCATCCGGGCCGGCGGCGAACATCGCCGGCGGGGGCATTACCCTGTTCGAGGCGAGCGGGCATCTCCGCCCGTTGGGCGAGATCGAAGCCGACGTCATCCGCCTCGCCATCGGCCACTATCGCGGCCGCATGAGCGAAGTGGCGCGCCGGCTGGGGATCGGCCGCTCGACGCTCTACCGCAAGCTCGCCGAACTGGGGATCAGCGACGTAGCGTGACCCGCCCGGCCGGCTGCGCTAAGTAGCGGCCATGTTCGTTGATAAGACCGCGCTCGTTACCGGAGCGGCCTCCGGCATTGGCCTCGCCACTGCCCTCCATCTCGCCGAAGGCCGAATCGCGCGGATGATCCTCTGTGATTGCGATGGCGAAGGGCTGACATCGGCCGCCAGCCTGATGGTTGGACCACAGTTGGTGCTGCGCCGGGGCGACGTTTCCGAGGAAGGGTTTTGGGATGCTCTGGCCGGCGACCTGGATGGCCTTGATCTGGCGGTGCTCAACGCGGGCATTGCCTCGGGCGGGATGATTGCGGATCTCGATTTCGCAGAATGGCGGCGCACGCTGGCGGTCAATCTCGACGGGACGTTCCTTGGCCTGCGCGCGGTGATGCGGGCGATGCAAACGCACGGGCGGGGCGGCGCGATCGTGCTTAGCGGATCGGCCTCGGGATTGAAGGCGGAACCGGGCATTGCTGCCTATGGCGCATCCAAGGCAGCGGTTCTGCATCTCACGAAGATCGCAGCGAAGGAGGGCGCGCCGCACCACATCCGCGTCAACGCCATCGCACCGGGCGGGGTGGAAACGCCAATCTGGCGCGGCATGGCGTTCTTTGACGAACTCGTTGCCGAAAAGGGGAGCGAAACCGACGCCTTTGCAGCGATGGGCGGGATGGCGACCCCGCTCGGACGCTATGCCAAGCCTGAAGAGATCGCTGCTCAGATCGGCTTTCTGCTGTCGGACACCTGCGGCTTCGTGACCGGCAGCATCTTTACCAGCGACGGCGGATATACGCTTTAGCAAACGCGCGGCGTCAGCGCCTCGTCTCGCGTTCCGCGCCAGACCTTGAGCGCCTGCACCGTCTCCGGCGCGTCATGCACGCGCATGATCTGCACGCCCTGCTCGGCGCCCTTCATCGCCAGCGCGATCGAGCCGCCGAGCCGCCTCTCGACCGGCGCCTCATTGTCGAGCGCGCCGATAATCCGCTTGCGGCTTGCCCCCAGCACCATCGCGCAGCCGAGCCCGTGGAACATCGTCAGCCCATTAAGCAAAGCAAGATTGTGCGCGATCGTTTTGCCGAAGCCGATACCGGGATCAATCAGGATGCGCTCGCGCGCGATCCCGGCCGCGACCGCCGCCTCGACTCGCGCCTCCAGCCAGTCATAAATCTCGATGAGGACATCGCCGTAGCGCGGATCCTTCTGCATGTCCTGGGGCGTGCCTTGATGATGCATCAGCACCACCGGGCAACCGGCCTGCGCGATCACCGCCATTGCCTCGCGATCACGGGTCAGCGCCGAGACATCGTTGACCAGGCCCGCCCCCGCCGCCAGCGCCGCCGACATCACCGCCCCCTTGCGCGTATCGGCCGAGACCGCAACGCCCGCGCGCGCCAGCCGCTCGATCACCGGTACGACGCGGGCGATCTCGTCGCCCTCCCAGACATTGGCGGCGCCGGGCCGGGTCGATTCCCCACCGACGTCAATGATCGCGGCGCCCGCCTGCGCCATCGCCACGCCGGTCGCCGCCGCGCCTTCCGGGTCGCCGACATGGCGGCCACCATCGGAGAAGCTATCCGGCGTCACGTTGAGGATCGCCATCGTCTGCGGCTGATCGAGCCGGATGGTGCGCTGTCCCAGCGTCAGCGGGGCGCGTGGCGCGGTGATCCGTGCCAGAACCGTCCGATCCGCGTCATCCAATTCGCCGTCAAGCCGATCGACCGGCACCAGCCGCTGGCTCGTCCGCCTTCCCTGCTCGACCCGAATGAGCTCGATCGCCGAGAACCAGACCAGTCCGCCAGCCAGCCGCAGCACCTGGCCATCATAGCCGAAGGGCGCGTCAACGAAGGCGGTAGGGCGAAGATAAGTCCGGTCGCTCATCTCGCCTCCCTATCGCCATCACGTTGTCTCGGCGAGCGAAGATATCACCTCAGGACGCTTGGATTCACCTCTTGCCGGCAGCCACAGTCCTTCTATGCTGCACAGCAGCATGAATCGGCGGGGGTGAAGTCGATGCCGGGTATCAAGGTCAACGCCGATCCCTATCCCTGGCCGTATGAGGGTGCGGGCGATCCGTCCGACACGGCGCTGATCATCATCGACATGCAGACCGATTTCTGCGGGTTCGGCGGCTATGTCGATAGCATGGGTTATGATCTGAGCCTGACCCGGGCGCCGATAGCGCCGATCAAGGCACTGCTCGCCGCGATGCGCGCGCAGGGCTACCATATCATCCATACCCGCGAGGGTCATCGGCCCGATCTCAGCGATCTCCCAGCCAACAAGCGCTGGCGATCGCGCCGAATCGGCGCCGGCATCGGCGACGCTGGGCCGTGCGGGCGCATCCTCGTGCGGGGCGAGCCAGGCTGGGAAATCATCGACGAGCTTGCCCCGATCGAAGGCGAGGTCATCATCGACAAGCCGGGCAAGGGCAGCTTCTGCGCCACCGATCTCGAGCTGATCCTGCGCACACGCGGCATCACCAACCTGATCTTGACCGGCATCACCACCGATGTCTGCGTCAGCACAACCATGCGCGAGGCCAACGACCGCGGCTTCGAATGCCTGATCCTTGGCGATTGCTGCGGCGCAACCGATCCGCGCAATCATGACGCGGCGCTGCATATGGTGACGATGCAGGGCGGCGTGTTCGGCGCGGTTTCTTCATCCAGGGCGGTGCTGGAGAGCCTGGGCAGCTGAACCCGTCGTTCGTCGACGGCGATCGGTCGTTCGTCTCGGCCGCCCGCCGCTGGTGGATCAATGCCCGTCTTCGGTCGAACCTTCCGCGCCAGCCATTTCATAAGGGGGTAATCCACTCCGCCTAGGGCAAGCCCGCTCGTACCGAGCTTGAGGAGGATCGACATGTTACCCCGTATCGCGCTTTCAATTTTGACCGCCACGACGCTGGCCCTCGGCGGCACCGCCGCGACCGCGGCATCGGTCGAGCCAGGCAACAGCGTGCCGGTGCGGTTCGGCGATCTCGATCTCACCACCGATGCCGGCCTGGCCAAGCTCAAGGGCCGGATCCACCGCGCCGCGCGTAAGGCTTGCGGCAGCTACGACATCCGCGATCTCGAGCGCACCGCCGCCGCCAATGCCTGCCGCGATTTCGCGCTGAGCAAGGCCAATCCGGAAATCGAGCTGGCGGTGGCCGCCGCCAAGCGGGGCGAAGGCTACGCAAGCACCGGCGCCATATCCGTTCACAGCCGCTAATCACAAATTCGTCGGCCTCACGGCCTGCGATGCGCCTCCGGGATTCCCTTAATCCCGGAGGCGTTACCGCCCGGCCAGCAGCTTGACCGCAGGCAGATGGGTTCGCCCGATCCTCACCTCCGCGCCGTCCCCCAGCACCGCATACCAGATGCCGAGCCCATCGTGCCGCAACCGGGCGATGAAATCCCTGCGCACGATCGTCGAGCGATGCAGGCGGATGAACTTTTCGGGGTCTAGCCTGCGCTCCAGCTCGCTGATCGTCTGGTGGAGCAGATAGCTGCGCGATCCGATGTGCAGCCGCATATAATCGCGCTCGGCATCGATCCGCTCGATATCCCCCGCCGCGACCCGGATCATCTCCGCACGATGCGGGATCCAGAATTCCTCGGTCCACCGGCTTTGCGGCGGTGGCGGCGGCTCGGCGCATTTGTCCAGCACCCGGCCGACCGCCTTGGCCAGCCGCTCCGGCTTTACCGGCTTGAGAAGGTAATCGACCGCCGCGACATCGAACGCCGCGACCGCGAACTCATCGAAGGCGGTGCAGAAGATCACCGCCGGGCGGCGCGCCTTGCCTTCGATGGCCTGCGCCACATCGAGCCCGGTCATCCCCGGCATGGCGATATCGAGCAGCAGCAGATCGGGCGACAGCGCTTCGACCATGCGCAGCGCCGCTTCGCCGTCGGTGGCGGTACCGACCAGCGCCACCCCGGGCGTCTGAGCGCAGAGGATTTGCAGACGCTCTACCGCCAGCGGCTCGTCATCGACGATCAGCGTCCTGAGGCTCGGTTCAGCAGCCATGGCGCACCAGCGGCATCGTCAGGATCACCGCGAAGCCGCCGCCCGGCAGCGGCCCCCAGCGGCAAGCGGCCTTATCCCCGAACCGCGCCAACAGGCGGTCGCGGACATTGGCGAGGCCGACGCCGGTACCGCCGTCGCCCGTCGCCGGGGCATCGTCGGGCTCGCCCTCATTTTCGACGGTGACCAGCAGACCACCCGAATCCTCGCGCGCCTTAAGCCGGATCGTCACGGCCCGGCGGCTGCGCGCGACGCCATATTTGACGGCATTCTCGACCAGCGGCTGGAGAATCAGCCCCGGCACGCAGGCATCGCGCAGCGCATCCGGGAGGTCGATCTCGACCAGCAACCGCCTGGGGAAGCGCACGGCCTCGATGTCGAGATAGAGCCGCTGGAGCTGGATCTCCTCGGCGAGCGGCACATCCTCGGTCGGATCGCCGCTGAGGCTGGTGCGAAAGAAGGTCGAGAGGTTGAGGATCATCCGCTCCGCCTCCTCGCGCTTGCCGGTCATCACGAGAGAAGACAGCGAGTTCAATGTGTTGAACAGGAAGTGCGGATTGACCTGGTAGCGCAATGCACGCAACTCGGCCGCCTGCGCGGCGCTGCGCAGGCCTGCGGCGCGCCGTTCCAGCACCTTCACCGCGCCCGCGTAACTCAGCGCCAGATAGAGCGCCGCCCAGGCGATGAAGAAGAAATAGCCATTGGCCGAATTGTCGGCGATCATCTTGACCGGCGACATCTCCTCATCCTCGCCCTGCACCGTGCCGACCTGGATCGTCGTGCTGCTGGAAGGCGGAAGCGGAGGCACTGGTGGAACGGGGGGAAGGGGAGGAATGGGGGGAACGGAACTGTTCTCGTCGGGGACGGCGGGCGGCGCGGGCGAAACCGGCATGCGCGGGGGTTGGGGCGGCGATTTGACGATCACCACCCTGGTTTGTTCATGCTTCTTCTTCCACTTGCTCGCATCGACATCCGCGAACGCATACCAGTTGACCGTCGAATAGATCACCGCCGCTGGAATCGCGAGCAGGCTCGCGGCGATGATACTGCGCCGGAGCGAACTTCTGCCGAACCGGCGCAGGACGAGATAGAACACCCAGGTTGTCGCCGTGCTGACCGCGGTGACGACCGAGCGGCGGGCGAGCATTTCCCATTGGTCGCCGAACCCGAGCACGACCGAGCGGATCGTCACCAGCGCGAAATAGAACAGCCAGAAAATGACGATCGAAAACAAGACGACGCGCGACGGCAAGGATGGCGCTTGTTGCGCCTCATCTTCAAATTCCATGCCGCATCATAGCGTGAGCGACCGCGGGAGGCACCACCGTGGCAAACCCTGATCGAACATCGATGTAAGTTCGTCGAAAAAACTTAACCGCGACGCGGTTCGGGTTCATAATCGTTCGGTTCGAGTAGCCTTCGAGCGTGTCGAGAAGGCGTATTGAAACGAACGGCTGCGGTTATCTCTGTGCGCTTCAGAACCGCTGGCCGACCTTGATACCGAACAATTGCGGCTTGATCGGATAGAGCCGCGCAAATGGTCCACACAGGCTCGGCGCGCATACCGTGTTCTTGCTCAAAATACCCCGCTTGTCGAAGGCGTTCTGGATGAACAGTTCGACGCTAAGTGTCCCGATTTCCGTACCGGCCCCGAAATCGAAGGTGGTGAACCCCTTGGTCGGGCCGAGCACAGCCTCGCCTTCAGTCGTCAGATAGGAGGTCGTGCCGCTTTGGTGCGAAACGGATGCCTGCAGGAAGCTCTTGCCCGAACCCAGGTCGAACGCATAGCGGGCCGTTCCGTTGATCTTCAACTTTGGCGTGACCGGCAGCCGCGTGCCTTTGGGCGCGAAGGTCGTCCCACCGTCGGCATCGCAGCCGTTCACTTGATCGCAGAAATCCGTGCGCAACTTGGCATAGACATAGGTTCCGGATCCCATCAGCGTCAGGTGATCGCCGATGGACCAACTGATATCGCCTTCAACGCCCTTCGATCGCGCCTTGCCGGCGTTGAATGTGGAGAAAATACCCAGCAGACCGGGCAAGCTGTATTGAATGTCGTTCCAGTCTTCGTAGAAGACCGCGCCGTTGATCCTCAGCGATCGGTTAAACCAACTGGTTTTCCAGCCGATTTCGTAATTTGTAATCGTATCGGGTTTATAGGCGGGTACGTTGATCGACTGGCCGAGCGCGACAATATTGCGATTGTTGCCGCCCGGCCTGAAACCGGTTGAATATGTGAAATAAACCATTCGGTCGCGGTCGATCTTCCATGTCAGGTTACCCTTGTGAGTCTCACCGCTATCGACATAGCGCTTGTCGATGTTCGGACAATCCAGTGCATTCTGGGCCGCGCATGTCGGCGCAATAGCGCCGATGCCGCCGGAGAAGCCGTCAAGGGTATTCTTGGCCATGAAACCGCGAATACCACCCGTCAACGTCAGGTTCGGAAGAATGTCGTACGCAGCTTCGCCGAACATCGCATAGTCGCGGTCAACGCGGAAGATGTGAGTGAAATACACATCGTCCGGGCCGGTTGCGCCGGGGACCGGCGGACTGAAGGGTGAAACGGCGCTGCTGATGCCGGGGATGACATATTCGGCGCGCCGTTTGTCGGTCTGCCGCTGGAAATACATGCCCGCCGTGATACGAAAGCGGTCCCCCGACGGGGAACTGACGCGAAGCTCATGGGCCTGTTTCGTATATCTGTCGCCGCTGCGAATGACCTGGGTAGGATCGATATCGCGGCCCAGCGCGTCGAATGCGTAGTTATAATCTACATAGGTGTCGTAGGCGACGCTGAAATAGGAATAATCCGCCACATTATCAACGTGCCGGTTCAGATACGATCCCGAATAGGTGACGTCCCAGTCGCTCAGCTGGCCCTGGATGGTCAGCGAGCCAAGATACCAGCGGTCGGTATTCTTGTCGGGCGTAAAGTCATGGACTTGAAGATCGCCGACCTTGGGATCGAACAGGAAGGAGCCGTTGGCGACCTGATGCTGATAGATGATCGCCGGGGTCGCCGTCCAATTGTCATCGAGATCGATGCCCAGCGCCGCCCGCCCGCCATAGCTTTCGACATCATTGAAGTTTTTTTCAACGAAACCGGCGTTGTTGACTGTCAGCGGCGATGTCAGGATTGGAGTAGTGTCATCGAACTGTACCGTATAATGCGGTCGCTGGTAGGTACGCTCGGCCGGCGTATTGTCTATATAGCCTCCATCGCGCTGATAGAAGCCCACCACGCGCAAAGCGGCCGTGTCGCTCAAGGGGTAGTTGATAAAGGCCTCGACAGAGCCACCGACAGCGCCTTCGCCGAACTTGTTGAGTTGAAGATCATAGCCGCCCTCGAACTTCGACGGATCCGGCTTGTTGGTGATCAGCCGGAGCGTACCGGACAACGAGCTTGCTCCGTAAAGGGTGCCCTGCGGCCCCGCCAGAGCCTCGACCCGGGCCATGTCGTAAACGTGAATATCAAGCGACTGGTAGATGGTCGTGACCGGAATCTCGTCGATGTAGAGGCCGGCGCCCGGCAATGGGCCAGAGGCTAGTCCGTCGCCGCCGGTGGCGATGCCACGGAAATAGAGTTGTGACTGGCCGGGTCCAAAGGACTGGTAACTGACGCTGGGCAAAAGCTTTACATAATCATCGAAACTGGCGACCTGATGCTGCTCCATCACCGCAGGTGAAAGCACCTGCAGGCTGATCGGAACATTCTGGAGACTTTCCGATCGCTTGGTAGCGGTGACGACGATCTCGCCTTCGTCCGCCGCCGTTGCAGGCACGGCATCCTGCGCCCAGGCGGCCCCGGTGGTCACGAGCATGGTTGAAGCGAGAAAGGCGGTGGCACCGGCGCGGCGCAGAGAAGTGACGTGAGCCCGTGTCATCAAGTCCCCCTTACATCGATGACAGTTATTCCCCACGATCCTTGCTGCAATGCAAGAGGACCCTCACGACTGGAACAATTTTCACAATCGCTGTTGCGTATCCGTCACAGTGCTGGCGGATGATCCGGATAGCTTGCCGCAATTGGGTCCAGCACCTGTTTTAATGGGGTCAGCCATTCCTCATACGGAATCCATTGCCCGGCGCCGTCGCGGTTGATCGGACGACGGACCTGCTCGCTGCTGGCGGTACGCACCGCGCGGCGGTTCTCATGGAAGCTCAGACAGGCTTGCTCGAAAGGCAAGTTAAGCGCTTGCAGCAAAGCCCGGATCTCGGCCTCCGGGTCGTCGAGCAAGCGTTCGTGGATTACGCGATGGACACGCCCCGGCAGCACCCTGTCAAAATGCGCCATCAGCCGGACATAATCGCTATAATAGAGCCCGACATCCTCCAGCCCGTAGCTGAAGCCCTGCCCCCGCGCGAAATGCTGTTTGAAGTTTGAGAAGCAGCAATCGAGCGGATGCCGCCGCGCGTCGATGATCTTCGCGTTGGGCAGGATCAGGTGGATGAAGCCGGTGTGCAGCCAGTTGTTGGGCAGCTTGTCGATGAAGAAGGGCTTGCCCTCCCGCCGCTGCGCCCTCGTGCGCTCCAGATAGGATTGGCCGATCGCGTCGATCTCGGCCGCGCGCAAGCGGCCGAGCGACGCCGGATAGCGCACGCTCCCCTCCCCCGTCCGTTCCGCCAGCATGGGAATGTCCGGCAGCTCCATCGTCCCTTCGACCATCGAATGCGACGACAGGATCTGCTCGATCAGCGTCGATCCCGCGCGCGGCATGCCGAGGATGAAGATCGGATCGGGCGCCTGATGACCCCAGCCCGCGCGCTCGCGGAAAAAGGCGGCGTCGAAGGTTTCGATCGCGCGCTTCACCTGGCGCGAAAACTCCGCCGAATCATAGCGAAGCTGATCGCGGCGCCGCGCATTGCCGGCCGCGTAATAAGCGAAGGACCGAGCCGGCTCCGCACGATCCTCATAGGCCTTGCCCAACGCGAATTCGAGATGGAAGCGATCGTCGGTATTCAGCCTGGACAACTCCAGCGCCGCTTCCATCGCGGCAATGTCTTCATCGGTGAACCGCACCGTCTTCAGATTGGCGAGGCTCCACCACGCCTCGCCCAATTCAGGCCGCAGTGCGACCGCCTGGCGATAGGCTCGGATGCTATCGTCCTGTCGGCCCACCGTCTTGAGGGTATGGCCGTAACTCATCCAGACCTTGGGATGGGTCGATCCGGCGCCTAGGATGGTCTCGTAAAGTTCGAGCGCTTCGTCGAAAGCGCCGACGCGGCCCAGCGCCGCCGCCTTGAGGTTCGCATAGCCCGGATTGTCCGGATCGACCGCCGTCAGCCGCGCCAGCTCGGCGAGTGCCTCCTCGGTGCGGTGCTGCCGGTGCAGGACGATCGCCAGGTTGGACCGTGCGGCGTGAAAAGCCGGCGCCAGCTCAAGGGCGCGGCGCAGCAGTGCCTCGGCATCGCGATTGCGGCCGATCCGTCCGGCCAGCTCGGCCAGCATGCGGATCGCCGCCACATCGTGCGGAATGGCCTTCAGGCGGGTCCGCAGGATCGGCTCGGCGACGTGCAGGGCGTTCGCCCCAAGCGCGGCCGCTGCCTCCTGAAGCTGCGGATCATGGACCGATGCATCGATCGCCGCGATTTCCGCCCGCTCCGCTTCGTCCTGCCGCCCCAGCGCGCGCAACGCGCGCGCGGCAACGCGGTGCGCCTCGGGCTCGTGGGGACTTCCCGCGATGATCTCATTCGCGATCCGCAAGGCGCGCGCCGGGTCCGCGCCTACAAGCCCCTGCGCTTCCCGTACCCTGCCGATCGCGGCGATCCCCGTCATACGCATAATGTGACGATGAGCCGCGCCGTTTGTCCAGCCTGGATGCAAAACGGGGCAGTTGGCCAACTCGCCCTCAAGGCACCTCACCCGGTCGACGAATTCGAAGGCGTCCCATCGACCCCTTCCTGATTCCGTCAATGCTTATACCCGTGGTTGAATTGACGGGACGGTTCACTGCGCGCACCATGCCTGGATGAGTTCGCCACATACAGAATGGCAGCTTTGGGCCAAGGTTCACGCGATTCGCCGGCGCCACGGCGAAAAGGTCTGGATCTTCGTCGCCGAGCAGATCGGTATGCTCCTGCTAGCCGGCGATGAAAGCGGCGCGCGCTTCTGGCGGGACATCGAGGATCGCCTGCGAAAGCTCAATCGCGGCGGCTCGCTGCACTAACCATGCCCGGAAAACCAGGGCGCTGGCAGCCCCGGCCGCCACGCACGCGCATGATCGTGGCCGCGACCATGAATCGCGAGCAGGGAACGGCGCAGGAAATCCTGATCCGCAATATTTCGCGCCGAGGCCTCGGCGCGCGGACGCATCAGGAGCCACCCAGGCTCGGAGAGCGCGTTGGTATCCGCATCGACGCCGTGCCCGAGATCACCGGAACGATTCGCTGGGTGAACGGCGACCAGTTCGGTATCCTGCTCGATCAGGATCTCGATCCTGCGCTGTTCGATCCGCGGCCCGATGATCAACCCCGGCCGGGCATCGACCTGTTCGGCGAGGGACACTGACCGGCCGGCGATGATTGAATGTCACGTGCTGCTGCGAAGGCAGAAGCGTGGTCCATCTCAACGCCGCACGCCCTACAACCTTTCGGACGGAAGGACCGCCATCCTACATCCACGATGAAAGCCGGGCGCCCACGCCGCGAGCTCGGCGACAAGCTCGTCGGTCGGCCCATCATGATGATCGCGCCGGCCATCCTTTTCGTAAGGCACGACAACGTCCCGAACGAAGCGCTCCACCTTGTCCGCGATTTCAAGCGCAGCGTCCCGGCCGATCCCACTCATCGCTGCACGGCCCCGATCGTGGGCATGCCACCGTCAGCGGCGCCCGCTTTTGCCGGGAACGAAATGCAGCGAATTTGACGCTTACTGCTCCATTTCTCACAATTTCCCTGAATTCGCCCTTCTTCCCAAGTGCAGCGCACGTCTCTAAAACAGCCGCCGGAACAGGCCTCCGCCACTGCAAATTCGCAACTGAAGGTTTGATCAGTTCCCTGAATGGAATCCCCTGCCGATTTCGCTCAATAGCACTTTGGACGCCACAGGTGATTTTCCGACAATCCCGGAAGAACAAATGGTGCCCAGAAGAGGACTCGACCAAGTCATTCAAATACTTGATAAAAATGGTCAATCCGGGGACCCCGTAACGGGGGCCCCCGTTTCGGCCCCGAAGAGCCGCCCCTCGCGGCTCGAATTCGCCATCCCGAGAGCCCGATTCGGATGGCTGCAGGATACGCTCGCGAACAGCTGCGGACAATCCCGACCTGTCCCGTCAACGCGTCCCGAAAGCATCGCGAGCACTCGATCACCATACCTTTTCCGTCCGACCTCTCGTGCTGAGGCCAAGTCGCTCCGGTTCGCCCCTGCTGCATGACGGACACTTGTGGAATGGTCGCAAAACGGTAGCTTCCGCGCACCACGATACTTTCCGTTCGGGAGCAGGGCGCAACGATGGCCGAAGATGTCCTGTACCACCCCGCCGCGGCGCTCCGGAAGAAGATCGACAACCTCGTCGACGCCAGGACATCGGATCTTGTCGAGCTGTTCATCGAGCATCTCGAGACCGACTGCAGCCGCGTCCACCTGTGTCGGGCCGTCGAGGACGGCCGCTTTGCACCCGAGACCAAGGGTCAGGACATCCTGACGCTGCTCGACTGGGCCTCGGACAAGTCCTTCACGTGGCAAGCAGGCGAGGATGCGGGAATTGATCCAATCACGCCGGAGGAAACCGCTCCAGCCGTTCATACGGGCTCGGGCGAGGCCGTGGATGACGAACGGGCCGCGGCACTCGCTGGGTTTGCCGACCTCGCATTTGCACAAGCTCGCGCCGATAGTGAGTTCGTTGAGTGGTTCAAACGCATCGGCGAACTGGAGCTGTACGAGAAGTTTCCGCCTTCGTGGGGTCTGGACACGGCTGCATGGTCGCAGATCTTCGGCGACCACGATCCGGTCCCGACCATCGACTTCCACCTTTCCGAATTCTTCGACAATGACGTCAAGGACAGAGAATGCAGGTCGATCAGCCTGAGTGAGCAGGACATCCCGATCTGGCGCTACGTCATTGAAGCACTTTCCGATATCCCATGGAGGATCAGGATTGACGAACCCGAACTTCCGAAGGAACAGAAGGTTCGTGCACTTCGCGCAGTACTTTGCCTGCCTGAGGAGTTGGGTCCAACCCTCACGATCTCCGATCCAGACCTCTGCGGGATCATCGAACTTTCTCCGGACTGGCTCACAGGCCGTCTGATCGACTGGTGGGTCTCATCCGACATTTTGTGGACCAGGCAAAACGACAAGGGCGTGAACGACGTCCTCCCGGATCAGGTTGCCCTTATCTACCGTATCCTTGTTCGGCACCTCGTTGACTGGCCTGTGATGGAAGACAGCCAACTGGAGGAGCAGTTTTCGGTCACTGCCGAGGACATCGCGAACCTGCCCTCCTACCTTCCTACCAGCGGCAAATCCTACGAGAGAATTGTCGATGCCTTCTGGGATGCGACGGAATTCTCGGGCGATGAGATCTGGTACCGGACAAGCCTCACGAAAGCAGTGTATCTTGCGCGGCCACGCCTTTTCCGCAACCGTTTCCCGTTCGCGTCCAATGCCATACTGACCTTGGCCGAACTTGCTCACGAGGACGGTTACTGGCTCGCGCACTTCTGTGATGCTGTGGACCGTCCCGATCAGATCTTCCGGTATCTCTCGTTCGTGACGAGTCCGGTCAGTGATGACCCTTGGATCGGCAGGCTCCAGCTGATTGAAATGGCTCGAAACCGAAAGAACGCCTATGAGAATGCGCTCGAGGAGATGCTCCGGGACGGCCATTTCGAACTCGCGCGTGCTTGGTGGGCATTCTTCATGGCCTCGCAGAGCCAGATGTTTTCAGGGTTCGGACTTGGCTCGCCGGAATCGCGCGGGATCATCGAGATCGCCGAACGCCTTCTGCCGGACGAAGGTATCGAGAGGGCATTCGAATTTGTCCGTGCCATGGCCGCCGACACCAAAGACCTGCTGGACCAGAGGATCATGCTGGATCTCCTTCCGAAGCGGTCGGCGAAAGGAGAAATTCTCGAGCTTTCACCCAAGACCCCTGACGATTTCCTGGCGCACAGGATAACGCGGGAGATCTGGGATCTGCTGCACCCCGAGACGCATCAGGACCTCAGGGATGCGGAAGCCCTCTGGAGCAGATCCTTTCGCGAAATGGGTGCCGGCAGGATCGACTGGGGCGGCCTTGGCGTGATCTACGCGCGGGCTGTCGAGCGTGAAATGAAAGCCCATCTGGTGCCATTGCTGGCCGCGCTCCGGGCAGCAGGACTCATAAGGGAAGGAAAACGCGCCACGATCGGTTCGATCGCGAAGGCGTGCGAGGAAGCGAAAGCCGGCATTGCCGCCCGAAAAAGCGAGGATCCGGACCATCTGGGTCAGATTGTCTCCCGACTGGACGATGCCTTCAGGCAAGAGCTGGGTGTGATAACTGCAATTCGTAACCGGGCCGCCCATGGCGACAGGTCCGATCCGGTCATCCATCTGGAATTCCTCGCGTTGCGTGTCTCGATCTTCGAGCAGGGAGTGTTCCGGACCATTGTCGAGTGCGGGCAATCGGCTTCATGAGGGGCACGAAGCGCCGTTTCGGACATCAGCAATCCCTCCCTCGATCAAGCTGAGCCGCGCCCTGATTGCGGCGGCTGTGCTGTCATGGATACCGGTCGCGAAATCACCGGGCATTCGAGCCAGTGCCCTTTTCCAGCGCGTCGTCAGCAAGCGCAGGCACCTCGCAGATGACCTGACTGATGGTCGTCGATCCCAGCCTCGCCTGCTTGCCGGTCTCGACGAAATGGCGGCCGCGGATGTCGACGATCCTGTACCTTCCGTTCCTCCCCGCCGACATCGCCAGCCGGTAGCTCTTCCTGCGCGCTATATCAGAAGACGTCACCGATCGACTTGCCGACATCGCGCGGCGAGAATCTGATCTCGAGGCCGAGCACGGCGAGCAGACGGAAGACCGTCTCCAGCTTGGCTCCCTCGTTGCCGTTCTCGATCTGCGAGATGGTCTTCTGGCCCGTTCCGGAAAGATCGGAGAGCGCCTGCTGGGTCATTCCCTTCTGCACACGCGCTTCGCGGAAGAACGCGCCGAGCTGTCGGGCCGATCGGATCGACTGGGTCAACGGCATCTCCTGAGCCTTATGCCCTGAAGGGCATGAATCGATATTATACCCTGCAGGGTATGTCAGCGCAGCCGATGCTGCGTCGCCGATGGTCGGCTCAGGCCTCAGGCGTCTCGCCAGCAACCGCGGAGTCGACCTTTCGAGGATCGGCCGCAAACTCGTCCGCAAGCTGATCGAGATCCACGTCATCGGTGATGTAGGCCACGCCCTTCGACGTGATCGCGTGAAGACCATGGCCGCGGTTCTCGACGAAACCCTTGGAGTAGAGCGAACTTGCACGCGCTCGACCCAAGGCATTGTTGACCCGGTTTTCCCAGAGCTGCTCGGCTGAACGCGCACCTGTGCCCCTGTCAGTCTCGGTCAGGGGCAGAATACACGCCAGCCGCGCCTTGAGCTCGCCATTGCTCCAGACCTTCCGGTCGAGCATCAGCTCGAGAATCGCATGCTGGATCTCCAGCTCGCCCGTCTTCGCGTTACCGGAACCCGTGACGGGCATGCCCTGCTCCTTGCCCGCAGGCTCCGGACCGTCGGCCATGACAGACTCGCCGCCGTCATCATCCTGCGCCGGTGGAGACCCGGTTTCGCCCGGGATCTCAAGACCGGCGGCCTTCGCGAAGATCGTGTCGACATGCGACTGGAGCACGTCCGTGCCAAGCGATGCAAGCATCTGGATCTCATTCCTGATCCGGAGATCGACGATCGCCTTCCTCATCACCTCCTGCATGCTCCCAGTGCCGACGCGCTCGGCCGTTGCCGCCCACGCGTTCGCGATTGCCAGGGAAAGACTCCGATCCGCTCCGATCGAAGGTCGTTCCGTCAATTGCACCATCGCATCCTCGGTCAGGATCTCGACCAGCTGCCAGCGCTGGTCACCGGCATCGCCGCCGCGATCGAGCGCCCATGCCCGCATCCACAGCCGCTGGAAGGCATTGCGAACCCCTCCCTCGAAGCGATCGGCAGAGCGGTTGACGAAGCGCCATGCGACGATGTCCGGAACGAGCACCGTGGCAATGAAGGCCCAGACATCATCCCTGTCCGCCTCGCCGCTCGCCAGTGGTGAAAACCCTGCAAGGACGCCGGTTGCAAGACTGTCGAAGCGGGCTCGATCCGCGACGCTGCCCCGGCCGGGAAAGCCGCACTCCCGCGCCGTTCGCACGAGCAGGGAACGCAGATCTGCCAGTGTCGTCATCGAGATCTGCCCGCCGCCGATCGCGGTCCAGCCAGTCGCTGCCGGCAGACGATCCTCGGTGAGTGGAAGATCGGCGTCACGGATCCGCTCGTTGAGACTCCGGAGACACTGCTCGACACCGAGGGCATCGAGCCTCGGAAACAGGCTGACGGTCATTCCGGTACTCCGAGCATGGCGGGATCCGCCATGGCGAGGATGGCGGAACGGAAGTGGCCCGGCGATGTCAGAAGCATGTTGCGGATGCTCGCCGGATCCTGTCCGGGAAAGGCGATGGCGAGCCACGTGGCGATGTGTCCGGCTACTGAGGTCGGCTCGCAATCGGCAAGATGTTCCTCGAGGTCCTCGTCGCGCAGGGCGTGATCGAGAATCTGCGTCATGACGTCGGCAAGCGTGCACTGGAGCATCAGGGGATCCGATGCCACGAACCTCTCGATGAAGTCCTGCCGATCATGATTGAGAAACAGGCGGACCGATCCCCCGAAGTCGCGGTGGAGATGACCCGGGCGCCAGTGAAGATGCCACAGGGAGCCGCTCTCGGGTCTCCCCGCAAACCGCTCGCGAAAGCTCACGATCTCCATTGGAAAGCGTGGAGAGTCGCCCTCCAGACCGATGTCGATCTCGTCTCTCCAGAGAACCGATCCCTCGCGCTGCGGCGCAAAGCGGCTCTCGCCGGGGATGTTGCGCGGGAGAAGGATCGTTGTCTGCAGCCAGAGCCGCTGCGAGAGGCGATGGCCTGCCACTACATGATCGAGGAGTGACTTCCCGCCCGGTCGCAGCCGTGTCTGCGCGATGATCCAGCTCCGGCGCGGCAGGGATCCGGGTCCCGTGCCGAGACGCACCACAGCCTCGAGCTCGAGATCCTCGCCGGAGAGCCCGAGCGTGTGGCCGGTCAGTCCCTCGGCTAGGCCAAGGCGACGGCTGATCCGGAGATCGCGAGCGTAATCCCAGCCGGCGACATGATCTCCGAGGGCGGTCGTGCTTCCATCCTCCTCGAGCAGGGACCAGGCTGACGCGTGCACCTGAGTCTCGTCCAGCGTGAGAAAGGGGAATGCGACGTGTTTCACCCGCTCGTCCTTTCGGTCACGCTCGCCTTGACGGTGACGGCGCCATCGTCGGGCAACCGGACGGCGATGTAGAGCACCCCGGCATATGGGCCGATCTCGAACACCCCGTTCGCGCCGGCCACGCGGCCCGCGTCGGACTGGACGCCCATGATGCGCGGCTGCCTCTCCTGCTCGAGATCGGATGCTGTGCCGCCACCGTCGACGACGATCGAGGGCTGGAGATGAAGCACCAGGTCACGTTCGCCGGCATTGCGGATTTCTGTCCGGAACAGGGCAAAGGCCTCACGACCTGCCTCGTCGAGCCGCGCGAAGACCGGACGGGATACCGAGAATGCTCTCGGTGATCCGCCTCCACCGACAGCGGTGCGGGATCTCGCACCTGCCCCCTGCCGGTTTGCCGATCCGAGCGCCCTCCCGAACAGGTCCGCGACATGACCCAGCGATGGACCCGACCGATTGCCGGCGCTCTCCGAAAGCGTGCCGCCTGCCACTGCCTGAGCGGCGTCCTTGATGCGATCGCGAGCAATCTTCACAAATCGTCGCGCCTTGCTCTTGGCCGGCAGCATCTCGTATTGCCAGTCGTCATGTGCGGGTGGTTCGGCATCGGCGAATGCCTGTTCTATCTCGGGCTCGTCGGAGGTGACAAAGACGCCCGCCCATTCGAAGTCCTGCTGCGGAAGCGGATTCCCCTCGAAATACCGGACAACCAGTTCGACCGGCCGCATGACGGCGATATGCCTGCTGGTCGCAGGAAACGTGCTGCCATCGGATCTTAGAGGGAGCCTGTCCCCCTTGTAGCCCTTGACGATGTGCATCCTGCCGAGAACCGCAGCAGGTCTCTGGCTTTCCACTCTGGTCACACCGGCAGCGCCATCGCGAATGCCCTGCAGGGCATCACAGAAGAGATCGAGAGGCGGCACGACTTCCGGTGCCGGGACCGGCCGGCTCTCGTCATCGAGCTCGATGACGACGTCCAGTTTTCTCTGCGGCTCGAGACCGGACATCATCCGCGGCCAGAAATTCCAGAGCAGGGCTTCCTGGATTGCACCAACTACGTCGTCGGCATTGTCGCCCACGACCTGTGGAGCAAGGATCATGATCGAGGTACCGGTATCGCCAGTACGCCGGTCGGGCATGCCGAGGTCCCTCGCCAGTTCGGTTGCTGCCTCGCCCTCCAGCGGTTCTGCAAACGCTTCACCGTCGGCCATCACGCCCCACCAGTGCCGACCGGTAAAGCGCCGCTCGCCATCTCCGTGGTCGGCGACGTACGAGTCTCCGAGCTGAGCGCCGATCAGCCGCCTGACTGGCTGACCGCCGCAGTGCGTTTCGGTGTCGACAATGATCAGGCTGCAACTGCTGGCCAGATAGAGCGCAGACTTGCCGAACCCGTATGTGCCGCCGCCGAGGTCGGTATCCCGTCGGATGCCGACGTCACGGATGAAGTTCACGAAATCGGTCCGCTCGCCGGGTGCTGCGGGGAGGTCCGCGCGTGTCGGCCCGCCAAGTCCCGTCGTGCGAAAGTCGCAGATTTCCAGTACCCACGGTGCATCGGAAGCGAGGCAGTCCCGTATCGGGTCGGAACTCTCGGCATGACCCGGCAGGTCGGCCAGAACCCGTGTCTGAAGCGTCTCCAGCTGCGAAGTCGAAAGTTTCCGCAGGCGAAAGACGACTTTCGGGCCCTGTCCCAGCTTGGCCGCGTCACAACAGTTCTGCACGGCCTCGCGGATGACGGTCTGCAGCAGATCGAGCCGCGGCGCACCCAGAAGCTTGCGCACGCCGTTGGCCGCCATGTTGCCCGACGGGCTGTAGGGCTCGGAGAAAAGGCTCAGGCCGACCGAAGACATGAGACCATCCTCCGGAGAAATTCCTGACGATCTTCGGGAGCGAGCAGGGCATCCCGCGCAGCGGCGAGATCGATGTCGTATCCCACGGCGCCAACCCCGACGGGCAGACCGCCTGCCACCAGCGATCGGGGAACAATCCGCGGGAAGGATTCAGTCACGCGATAGGCGCGCCTGTCCTCGATATCGAAGGAGCAGCCGTTCCAGTCCTCCGAACGCGGGTCGGGGCAGTCCAGGCGTGCGAGCAGGCTCCTCAGGTCCATGGGGTCGCCCACCTTGCCGGTCAGCCGCCCGAACAGGGAGCCGACGCTCAACGCCCCGTTGCTCGACTCCTCGAGCGTGTACCGGAATACGCACAGTTCTCCGTCGGAAGGCTCGAGGAGCTGGTCGATGGAGGTGACGCGCATAATCTCGCTGCCTGCGCGACTGGAGGTCTTCACCTCGATCGCGAGCCCTCCCGCACGGAAATCATGCCTCTCGCCGAGCGGTCCACGCCACAACCTGCATGCATCCCCGTCGATCGCGAGCAGTTCCTCCAGCAGCAGGAGTTCGCCGATCAGGCCGATGATCTCCTGCTTCCTGACCTTCGATTGTCTCGGAACCAGCAGCATCCGGAATTCACCGAGTGTCGAGACACAGGCCTTCACCGCGCCATCGCCTTCGGCAATGCGCCTGACGATCTCGTCGGCGACCTCGCCGAAGACGCCATCAAGTTCCGCCGCGAGGCAGGTCAGGTCGAGGAATCGCCACGATTCCGAGCCGAAGGAATAGGTCTCGTCGATGATCCTGAGTGTCGGGGTTTCGGGGATGCGGGGCACGCGCTCCGACCTTGCAATGGGAAGGAGCAGTCGGCCCTCGCCTCGCGCGCCCAGTGCAAACCGCACCGGCCCGGCATCAGCCTCCACTCCGGAGGGTCTGCTCGGAACCTCGGCGCCAGCAGCCGTGTGGCCGCCCTCGCGGAGCAGGCGCCAGCTGTCGGCTGCAAGCCTAGTCGACAAGACCTTCTGCCTCCATTTCACTGATCTCGGCGTCGAGATCGTCCAGTTCCTCGGTGTCAGGCGGATTGAGGTCGACGTGATAGTAGCCACCCGCTCCCGTCGTTGACCCCGGGAACACGATGCCGATGCCGACCTGCTCGCCGACCGCGTCAAGCGCAACACGGTTCATGTTGCCCGGTCTCGGCGGCGAAACGCGGTCTATGGGATAGAGCAGCAGCAACGGCGTGTCGCCGATCTGCGAACGCCTGAGATCCTTCAGGTCCGACCAGCTGGCCTTCCTGTCGAATTCGACACCGGGGCAGTCGAGCATGACATCCTGACGCGACATCAGGCCCTTGATGTTGGCCGGACCCTCGGATTTCGGAATCAGCCTCGAACGGACTACCGTATTGAGCTTCCCGAGAACGCCAAGCTCCCTTTCCGAGACCTGCTGTCCACCGGACGTCACGACGCCGACATTCCATGCCTCCAGTGATGCGTCGTCGCGGTTGATGTAGCCACGAAGGAAATCCGTGCTGAGATCGTTGCGGGTCGTCTCGACATGGAGCTTGCGCAGGAACTGGATGATCAGGTTCTTCGGCACACCTGTGAACAGGATCCGGTCGTCATCGCCAGTCCGTCGCCCGATCTTCGTTGCAGCAGACACGAGATCCGCGGCAGCATTCCAGTTGCCGGCGGAGATGCCTCCATCCCTGTGAGCGAACTGGATCGTCTGGATATGCTGGCCGGAATAGCTGATGTCGCACTCGACGGCATGTCTCATCTTGGCAGCTGCAGTGATCGCCATGCCCGGTATCGACCGGACACGCACTGCGAATTCCATTGGCGACAGGTTACGCTCGGCATACTGGGCAACGTCGTCGCGGATCTCCTGCTCGATCCTCGCAAGCGCCTGGAAGCTCTCCTCCAGGTCACTGGTCATCCAGAGCCGCGGCATATCCTCGTAGCCCGGTCGGTAACCGAACCAGCGCCCCATCTGCAGCAGCGTATCATACTGGCTCGAGCTTCTGAGGAAGTAGCTCACCATAAGACCTTCGAGGGTGAGGCCGCGAGCCAGCACCGAACCGCCCACAACGATGTAGGTCTTCGGCTCGCCTGAATAATCGATGCGGTCCTGACTGACGCCGTTCTCGATCGGAACCCGGAGGATGTCGAGCACCTCACCAAGCCTTGCTTCGAGCTGATCGAAGGAAACCGGTGCCGCGGCTGTGATGCCTTCGGGAAGCCGGTTCAGCTCTTCTTCCCAGGCCTCCCGGAGCTTGTCGTGAATTTCGCTGCCACGCGTCAGCAGGGCTGCCCGATTGACCTTGAGCCATGCCTCGATGAGGCCTGCCAGCTTCTCGTGCATGATCACGAAACTCGAGGTGTGAACAAGCATGGACATGTGCTGTCCAGCCTGACCCCGCACCCGTCGCGCCGCGCAGCACGCCAGGAAATAGAGCACTGCCTTCTCGAGCGAAGGGGCAAGATCAGGCTGGAAGGCATCCTTCTCGTCCCGGCGTCGAGGCTGCAGCAACGCAGTTTCCTCCTCCGGCACCGTCCTGATGACGTCCAGCCCTTCTTCTTCGGGCAATGGATTGGCGGGATCTACCGGATCGAGCCCGAAGAGCTGCTCGGTCCCGAAATAGCCGTCCGGCTTGCTGAGAGCCGTGATGAAATCCTTGGGATAGAGGTCGTCGAGATTGCCGTGTCTGTCGTGCGGACTGATGAAGACGTTGGCGAAGGGTGTTGCCGTATATCCGACATAGGAGACTGAAGGCAGCGCGTGGAGCAGCTCCCGGATGAGCTCGTTTATGCGCGTTATGTCGAACTCTCTGGTGGAAGAGTTCACGCTTGCCTGATCCGCCTCGTCATCGATGATCAAAACCTTGATCGTGCGAAGACTGTGCTGCGGTGTCCGCTCGATGGCCTTGATGAGCCGCTTCAGCGGAGCGACATTCTTCTTGACGACAGCCATCTGGACCGCGGGTGGAGGCGGGACGAAGAAGCCGCCATTGGCGAGGCCACGAAAATCCCCCGCGTCATCGTCGGTAGTCAGCAGGTGCCAGAGCGTACGGTACCGCTCGGCAACGTCGGCCACCAACCGCCGTTGGGTCTGCTGCCTCAGCTTGTTGGTGAGGCCCGCGAGCACGATGACGAAATTGTAGCCAGCGTCGACAGCCTTCGCGATGACCGCCGTCATGTTGGCAGTCTTGCCGGACTGGACATGGCCGATCACAAGCCCCCTGCACCCGAAACCGTCGGTCTCGGGATTTCCGAGCAGGGAAACGATTTCGGTGGACGCCTCGCCCATGGCATCCTCCACGGTGGCTTTTGTCCATCCCTTCGAATTCACGAGATAGGCAGCAAGGGCGGGCCAGTGCCTGTCGGTCGACTTCGGCCCGGCGTACCATTCGGGACGTGGCTCGAACATCGAGCTCCGGCGCAGGATCTCGACCTCCTCTTCCTCCTCCCGTCTCACGATCTCGAAGGCTTCGCCAATTCTTGCGAGCTGAAGCTCCGTTAACGATTCGCCGAAGACCGCCTCCAATGTTCGGCAGTATGCGTTCCTTGCAGCTTCGAGACTGGAATGCTCACGCCTGTGCCGGCGAAGCTCTTCCGCCATTCGCTTGGTCTGATCCGATGTCACGCCCGCTCCCCCAGTACTTGCGCACGATCTCAACGAAATCTTTGGGCGTCAAGCGGGATACCGAAATCTACTATATTCGATTATCCAGCCGCGAAGGTCATTCATTGGATCGCTCCCAGCATGCGTGCGACAACTTTCGCAATCTCGTGCGCAAGGAGCGGCGGCACCGCATTGCCCACCTGCACATATTGCTGCGTGCGATTGCCCTCGAAGAAATAGTCGTCAGGGAAGGTCTGCAGCCGCGCAGCCTCGCGAACAGTCAGGCTCCGACACTGGAGCGGATCCGGATGTATGAAGTAATGGCCGTCCTTGGAGATGTGGCTCGTCACCGTGGTGGACGGGCTGTCCCACACCTGGACGCGGAAGCGATCCGCAAACTTGCCGGACTCCCAGTTCCTGTGATCTGGAGCCAGACCGCGCGGAAAATCGCCTGCCTTGGGCGAATGGCCGACAACCTCCGCAAATGTTGCCGCAAATGCATAGCGCGCCAGATCACCCTCCATATGCCCTCGACTTTCGTGATTGGGGAGGCTCGCAAGCCCTCTGCCCGAAATCCACTCGGCCAGCCGATTGTCCCTGATGGCGGTCAGAGTCGTACTCGATCGCGGCAGATCATCCTGCGCTTCCGCCAGACACTTCGCATAGGACGAAAGCTTTTGAGCAACCTTCCTGAGTTGCGAACCTTCGTTCCGCGAGGCCTTCGCCGCTAGTTGGAAAGCCCGGACGGAAGCTGTCCGCCATGCCGCTGGCCCGTCTTTCGACTTGCTGAGACCGCTCCTGAGTGGCGGCATGCCCGAAATGACATCGGCAACGCTCGCTGGCCGGACCGAGCGCTCAAGCAGGGGCAGAGCACTGCCCCTTCCTTCGATGCCATCAGCAATATCACTCCTGAGGCCGATCAGGATGACGCGATGGCGTCGCTGCGGGATGCCGTACTCCTCACTACGTATCAGGTGTCCGGGCAGACTTCCGCGATCGTCCTCCACGATTGGAACAAGTGTATAGCTGCCCTCTTGACCGCCCGCAGACCTCAGGTCCGAGAGAATCCTGTCGATGATGTTTTCGCCAGCAACCCGGGATGAGAGCATGCCCTTCACATTTTCCATCACGAACGCGGCGGGCTTCAGCTGGCCTAGAATCCTGATGTATTCGCGATAGAGGAAATGCCGGTGATCGCCGGCTGCGTCATACCCCTTCACACCCCGATTGCGCGCTCTGCCGACCAGCGAATAGGCTTGACAGGGCGGCCCTCCGATTACGACGGTATTTGACCCCGCTTCATCGAGGACGTTGGCCAATCGCCTCTCCAGCTCGGATGTTGCCGCCTCAGTCCCGAGCTCGAGCATTGCGGTTTCATCGACCGCCCGACGCCATTCCTCAGGATAATTCTCGACCAGCTCATCCTTCGAGATCTTTCCGGAAATGTAATCGAAGTAGCTGTGGGGAGGCGTCTCGAATTGCCGGAAAAATGACCGCAGCCGCAGCGTTGCAAAGGCGGAAGGTTCCTTTTCCACAGACAGCGCGATGTCGAAAACCCGAGTTCCATCTTCCTGGAGCGCGGAGAAGCCTTCGGCCAGACCGCCCGGTCCTGCGAACAGATCCACTGTCTTGAAACTGCGGTCCATCAAGGCGATCTTTCCCGAATGTTCACGTCGTCTTACCAGGTTGCCGCACCAGTTCCAGGGTCAATATCGTGACCGACATCGTGGACGCGACCACGCGATCGAGGATGATGGCCGGCATTCGCGGCAAGGACACTCGACCGGAGCTTGTTCTGCGTCGCGCACTCCACGCTGCCGGATTGCGATATCGACTGCACGACAGGAAACTTCCAGGCCGGCCGGATCTCGTTTTCCCGCGGCTCCGCGCTGTCATCTTCGTTCACGGATGTTTCTGGCACAGGCACGAGGGCTGCCGGTTTGCGACCAATCCCGCGACGAGGCCCGAATTCTGGCAGGAGAAGTTCGAGGCGAACGTCGAACGAGATTTTCGTAACAAGGAGCAGTTGCTCGCGATGGGCTGGAGGGTGGCGGTAGTGTGGGAATGTTCGCTTAGGAAATGCAATAATGATCAATTGATAGATCGGATTGTGCCTTGGCTAACAGAAGCAACAGCGATGTGCGCAACTTTCTGAAATCATCCCTCCAAGGATGATCAATGCAATATGGGATGGCACGGACTTCAGGATTGGCAGCCGGCCACGGATTGACCGATTTCAGAATGCCGAGTGGCGCTCGCCACTTCGCAATCTGATCTCAAGGCAGCTTTTTGGGTTGCCTTTGTGGCATAGTTCCTGTTCTCCAACGAGAGCGCCGTAGGCCGTTTGCGCTGACAGAGCCGTCATTCATCGCTTCGAATTATCTCGCCGAAAGCTGCCATACATGCAGGAGCTCACCGATGGCGGAAATTGCGCCGTTAGCGGACTCACAGCTACTGGACGGCTAGCTAAACTGAGCGGACACTCCTTTGACCTTGGGCTAAGCTGGCTAGACCTTAGTTTCTGGATAGTTTGATGCGAATGTTTTCGTCGAAAATCTGCCCGTGATGACAGCCGAGGAACGCGTAGTTTAACCTTCCTGCTGCCGTTGTCGGAGGACTAACTTACGAAAATCGATCCGCCCTCAGCATATTCGCCACTTACTACATGTAGAATCTGTAGGAGGGGTTTGGGCGATAATTGTCCGGAAATTCAACCATAAGCTGTCCGACTTTCTTCGCAAACGATAGAGTTACCGGGTAGCGTGACATGCCCTCGCTGCTGTTCCAGTTGATTTTCGACAAGGCGAGGATCTCGATCGCGCGTTGGCGAAGGTCAGTTTGATTGGCGGCGCCGATCTCGATCGGTGCAGGGATGTGCGGTCCTGGATATTCGTTCCACCACGGTACGTAGCCGCTGGTGAAGAGGAACGTTTCCTCACCGGCCGTACACAGCGTTCCGCGCCAAGGTTCCTCATGCCCCTTCCGGATGACCCGAAATGGGGTGGGCCTGATCCAGACAAAATCGCAAGACGGGACGAGGCCACTGGCGCCCTCGAGGAATCCTTCGATCTCCTCGGGCTGGTAGCGGGAGGTTTTGTGCAGAACGAGGCGGTCGGGGGTGACTCCCGCGACCTTGCGATACTCCTTGATAACCTCAGAAATGAGTTCGCGCGCCTGATTGGCTGTCAAATAAGGTTGCTTGTCGCGACGTTGATCATGATCGATTGTCGCGCCACTGAGCGCGAAGGGCTCGACTTCGGATGCCACAGCTTGCGCCAGACTGGCATAGATCAAGCTGCCTGAACGCTTCTTGAGGTGGTGAAACGAGATGCCGACGAAGCACGTGTTCACTGGCAGATCTACTGGCTGCCAAGGCATCGAACCCGCTTTGTAGTAGAGTGAGACAGCGAGGTTCCATGCCCTTGTGGCATGACTCTGCCCCTTGTCGTCGCCACGCTCAACGGTGTCGCGCCGGATGACCTGGATCGGCACGGCATTCTGGTGCTGCATGCAGCGCGCCTTTAGCGCGCGGTAAAAGGTCCTGAAGAGAAGCTCGTCCGCCTGGATGCGAAGATCCTCGGCCGCTCGCAACTCCTCTGGTGTCGGCTGGAAGAGGGTCAACTGCGAGCTTTCTTCCTCGGCCTGCAAACGTTCCAGCGCCTGCCGCTCGATTGCGCTCAGTCCCGGGTTATCAACCCGAAGGTCCGCGATCGCCTCGGGCAGGCAGACGACGACGCAACTCGGACCGCCGTCGCGAAAAAGGCCCGTGATCTGCGCGGTAAACATATCGAGAAGGGTTTCGAAACCCGACCCGCGCTTGACCCGCGAGAGCGCATCTTCAACGGCAGGTGAGTCGAGGGCCCGTACGAACCGGTCCGGGACGACGAAGTCGGTGCCGAGGGCAATCCGCGAGCCGGGCCAGTTGCGATAGCGTAGAGTGTTAGCCTCCCGGGCGACCTGGAAACTCCCCAACCGCTCCAGCCATTTGCGCACGGCCGCTGCATCTTCGGGTGGACCGACGATGCCGAGTGTGACCGAATGCTCGACACCTGTCGTTCGGCTGCCGGACAGAGCTCGACGCGGCTCGATGCCTCGCTTGCTATTGCAAAACACAAGTTCGGGTTCACCAAGATGTTCGACGGAGATTCTCATGAGTGCCCTTCCTCAGACGGGGCTGGCACGTCGATGGTGAGAAAAGCAGTGTCAAACAGGAGTTCGTCTGTTCCTTCCTGACCGAGGTTCAGCGTTTGGCTACCGTCGGCGAGAAAACGGCTCCAGAATGTTAGATCGTCTTCAACGTTCTTGTTGCGATCGAACTTAATGCGACGAGTCGCTTTTGCGGTTCTTGCGAAGGAGGGCAAGGGCGTCGTCGCGTCCTTGCCTGTGAACATATAGAACGGCTTGATACGAATGCCCCATCGTTCATCTAGGGTAATGACCTCATAGCCAAAGCCCTCATTCTCAAACCATGCCCGTTCGTCCTCGGCGCGCTGCTTAACGACTTCGCGTCGGATATTGCGGCGGTTTGGGCTGTCATATCGGAGCATCCGCGGCTTTCCCTCCTCACCAATGAAGAAAGCTCGGCGGCTCCCCCGACCGCCTTCAAGGATCAGTCCACGCTCCTGGAATTGGCTTAAAAAGCGCTCGAAATGACGTCGGATGAGCCAGCTGATGATCCGCCGTTGGTCGGGATCAGCCTCGAGTTCTGCTCTGTCGTATTCGGCACCGTCGAGAGCGATCGGTGCGAAGGCGGCGCGAAGCAGACCGAGCGGCGTGAAACTCCAGATCTCTTTTTCTCGCACGATCGCGGTGCCGGCCGCATAGCCCTCGGGGGCATTTTCTCCGTTCGGCCGCTGCGAAACGCGGATCATGGCGACCGTCGTAGGTAGCGCGAGGGCTGGCAGAACGTTGAAAACATAGGTCCCGATAGGCCGGTCGTCGCGGGCAACCTCGATCGCGCCGGCGCCTGCGGTTGCAGGCAGTCGCGTGATCCGGGCAGTGAACTCACCCTCGGCGTCGACTGCGAAGGCGGCTTCGCCGCCTGCGGCTTTTGCGAGAGCCTCCACATCATGCAGGCCGGTCCCGCGCCACTCCATGGCACGCAGCCCAAGGAAAATGTCGCAGATCGAGCGATTGCGTGCATCAGTGCCGTTCGGGACAGGGTGGAAGCGCCCCGTCTCATCCAGTATCACGCGCTTCATCAACCCAGGCGGCAGGTTGCCGGGGTTGCGGAACCCGATGGCGATCCCTGGCTCGACATTGATGACGGCCGGCGCGGAGCGTTCGTAATCACGATGGACGAGCAAATTGATTGTCAACTCGACTAGTGCTCGTGGCGCGTAGGCGCTTGAATCTTGATGCAGCGCGCCGCGTTTGATCCGAAGTGTCGGGTTGACGGCGTCCGACGCAATCCAGTCGAGCAACGCCCTTCGTTGCGAGAGGAGATTTCCGCTCACGACCATTCGCTTCTTGTCGCCGATCGTCGTGATCGTGACCGCGTGGGGATAGCGTTCCTCGACGTTTCTGCCAAACAGCAGGAAGCAGGCGGTCGACGGTATCTCTTCACCCTCAACTGAAAGTAGCAGTCCGAGCTCTCGCATTAGCGGAAGCAAGGTGTCGCGACATACCAGCGGCCGCCCGAGGTTCTCGCAATATTCGCGCAGCGTGACGAGCGTAAGGTCCAGATCTATCTCATCAAGACTGCTCGCCGGTACTGGCCTTTCGTCAAACGGCTCGTCGCCCGTAGGCGAACTGGCTGTGCTGCGCGTCAGATATAGGTCTTCATCGATAAGCGCGTCGGAAAGTTCGGCCAACAGCTCATCGAAGCCAGTTATCGTCAGGGGAACAAAGTTGCCGCCAAGCGTGGCCTGTAACTCTACGACATTTTCGTGCAATGCTTCGCCCTCACGGACGCACCAGTAAATGCCTTTGCGAAAACCGCGCGCTTCCGACGCCGCGCCGAGAAGCAGATCACGCGTGATCGAGGGTTCCGCGCCGCGGTAGCCGACCACGACTAACGGCGAATCTTCCAGCAGTGGGCGTAGGCGTGTCTTGAGTTCGGGATCTATGTTGCGCACCTCATCGACGAGGTTCTTGTCAGTATAGCCCTCTGCACGCCCGTGCAGCCAAACGATCTGGGCGCGCGAGTAAAGGTCAAATTCGTCAAAGTCGCCCGTCGTGCGATTTACTTCTGAATGGCTTGGCAAGTGCGGTCGCAGCGCGTCGAGCGCGATCGGTAGGCAGGGATCGAAATTCGTGGTGAGGGTGGTGCGGACCAAGCCGCGCCGAACGAATTCGGCAATAGCACGATATCCCGACCCTAGCTCGCTGTTCGGCTGCATCAAGCTCGTCAACTGCTCGCGCCGATACTCCTTCGGTCGCAGGAGATGCTCGACCACAAGCGGGAAGTTCTCCGCTAGACTGGCGCTTGGGAGGAACCAGTCGTGCTCAGCAAGCCAGCGCTCCCACTCGCTGGTCTTGACGCGGAATGCCGGAATTGCGCCTCCCAAGACACGATCGGCATAAACACGCTTTGCCAAGCGCCTCACGGACTCGTCCGCCAAAGGGACACCGGAGGAAAAAGACGCGCCGGCGCCAAGAAGAAATACCGGCCGTGCCGGATTGGCCGCCCGCAGAATCGGAACGAGGTGTTGGATAGCTTGGCTATTCTTCATTTGGCCTCCACTATCTAAGTAGCGCAACGTGTGAATGGAACAAGGGGAGAACGATGCCGATGGGTCGCGGCTCCAACAGCGCGCGGCCATAATCCGCAGAGCGCCATGATTCCGTTGCTGGTCAAGCCCGCTGAGAAATGGGTCTGCGTCGGGGGTAAAGCGCGGATGCACTTGACGCAGATCGATCCAGTCATGCTTATCCTCCCTCGATGATTGCGCCATCCTGCCCGCCCGTGCCTGCGCCAATGGCGTCCGCCGCCGCCGCGGCGCTTCAGGCATTTGCCATTCACGACGCGCCTTCGCTCCACATCATCGGCACCTTTGATGCCGGAATCACCGTACTGCGCCAGCAGGTTCGCGCGCTCAATCTCGCCTGGTCGCTGATTGAGGCGGACCGGATTCCGCCCTCCCCGGCACCACCAACGCGAATCGCAGTGATCGGCGCGGGCTTTGCGGGACTGACCTTCGCGGCGGCAATTCTTACGAAGGAGGTCAATTGCGAAGTCACTCTATTCGAGGAGCATGACACGCTGATGCCGCTGCAGCAGGGCAGTGATACACGCTGGCTGCATCCGCACATCTATGACTGGCCAGATGAGGGCAGCGAAGCAGATGTTGCGATGCTGCCGCTTCTTAACTGGACCGCGGCGCGCGCGTCGGACGTCGCCGTGCAAGTGCTGCAGGAATGGAAGCGGACCGTGCGGCGCGGCGGATCGATTCAGCTGTTCTGCAACACGCGGCACCTTCAGGTCTCACAGAGCAAGATCAACCCAAACCATGCGCGGATCGAGTGGGTCGGCGACAAGCGCAACGCTTCGGACGGCACGAGCCTGACCGAAGACGACGCTGCCCACGGCCGGGCCGAATGCTTCGATCTCGTCGTGCTCGCGGTCGGCTTCGGGATCGAAGATGGACAGCCGTCCTATTGGCGCAACGAGACGATGGGCCAGCCCAATCTCCATCAGCACCGTCGCACGCATCTTGTATCCGGTCAGGGTGATGGCGCGCTCATCGATCTGTTCCGCTTGCGCATCTCGCAATATCGTCAGGATCGCATTCTTGAGGAGATGTTTGCAGATGCCAAAGATCTCGTCACCGAACTGCGTACGATCAAAGCCGAGTTCGAGCTGAATGCCGGCGCGGCAGGCCTGTTTGAACGGTTCGATCAGCTGTTTGGCGAGGCGGCGCTCGACGGGCCGGCGGCCTCTGACGCCGCGACCCAAGTCCGCAGCGTCCTGAAACGGCTTGCCCGGCGGCTGCGGCGCGACACCGATGCCGTGCTTCAGCTTCAGGTTCGCGAGCTCGCCGAACTCCTCGAGCCGACGACCAGCCGCACCTCCTTTCAGAACGCGCTGCTTGCCTATCTGCTCTATCGCGTCGGCGGGTTCGCCCCATCGTCTGAGACCGAAAAGACGCTGCTCGCGCGATATGGGATCGCTGCTGATCAAGTGATTCGGCGCCATGGCACCAAGCGCCTGCCTCAGCTGCAACGGCTTCTTTCGCAGCCGCTGTTCGAGGATGTCGAGGCGCGAAACCCTGGCAAGACCGGTTTCGCGATGCAGTCGGCCGACGCGCTCTGGCCAGGCGGTTATTTCGGCTATCCTGGCCGGACCGCTGACTTGCCCAACCTGACCGATGACCAGCTGCGCAGCGGCTGGCGCAAGGAATATCTTCCTGGACCGACAGCACTCGTCGCTGCAACTATCTGCGGCGCCGTCGTCGGGGCGATCCGGGACATGCGCCCCAGCCTTGTCCATGTCCGCGTGACACTGCACCGCGTACTGCCGCTCGGGCGTGAGGTTCTATTGCAGCAGGCGTGCGATTATCAGGGGCAGGGTTTCAACGCCGCCGATCCGACCGCGGGCCGAACCTTTCCGACCCCCAATGCAATGATCGGGCTTGCCTATCGCTGCCGATGCCCGGCGCGGACACGCGCGGACGCGACCGAGGAACAATTGCAGGAGGCGATGCAGCGGCTCGATCTGCACGCTGCCGCGCGCAAGATGATGCCCGAGGTTTCGTACGTGCTCGCGATTCCGGTGCTGCAGCCCGATGCCGATTGTCATGCGCCGGGTCCCGTGGCCGCAATCCTCTATCTCGACAGCAAGGACGATAATTTCGCCCTCAGCGACGCGGAGGTCGACCGCGTCAGCCAAGTCACCCGCGATGCGTTTCGTTCGATCGCGGAGCGATCGTTCGCCGGGGTGCGCAACAGCGCATTTCTCGATGCCTGCATGCCATATAGCCCTTCCGAGCCGGCGCCATCTGGCATTTCGCAGGCGATCGAACTGCTAGACCCGGCTCGTTCGGCTATGCTCGACGGGGCTTTCGTGTTAAACTTTGACCGAGCCGATCCGGCGTCGCCTGACGC
>Ga0157380_10000232_pt1 | contig 33436 bp, 29 predicted proteins | sample S35metaG_FD_119757 | JGI IMG/M metagenome (GOLD analysis project Ga0157380, IMG submission 119757) | Switchgrass rhizosphere microbial communities from Kellogg Biological Station, Michigan, USA - S3-5 metaG | ecosystem: Host-associated > Plants > Roots > Rhizosphere > Soil | place: USA...
TCAGGAATTATCATTGAATCCTGTAATTTACATATGTCCAACATTTGACCCTGAAGGGGTCGCATGTTCGGGGAATGTAATCTTGTAAAAAAAAACGCCCCGGAAATCCGGAGCGTTGAAAACACGGTTTGTATTTTTTGTTATTGCTGACTTCCGCCCTGCCTGTTGGCCTGTCCACCAGTCTGATCCTGGTTTTTTGGCGTGCCCTGCGGTGTGTCCTGCTGACCGGCAACAGGTGTACGGGTTTCGCGTCCCGGCATTTTAGTGCCTTCTTCGTTTTCCTTGTTGATTTTTTCAGAAGGATTGCCTTCCTGTGTCGTGCCTTTATTCTGATCTTTGTTATCCTGATCTTGTTGTTGCTGGCCGCTCCTGGGTGTCTGACCCTGGTTTTCTCTTTCGTTTGGTGTCATTTTTTTTGTTATTAAACTAGTTTGAATATGAAATGGCGTGCAGTGCTTTTCAGCTTACCACACTGTTATTTTTTTTTGCGCATAACGGGTACTTCATCGTCATGTTCTTCATGCTCTTCGTCTGCAGCTTCGGTATTGATGAATGATTCAGCGATCGATGACAATTTCTGGTCGGCTTCTTTTTCTTCATCCAGTGTTTCCTGCAGTAAACTTACGGCCTCCTCTTCTCCAAGGGTCTTTGCGAATGCGCAAAGCGTACCATAAGTTGCTATTTCATAGTGCTCCACTTTCTGGGCAGCAGAAATAATTCCTGCATCACGTACCACTCCTTCAGCTGTTTCTTCCATGATCTCTTCAGCTTCTTTTATCAGGCCATCCATGGCTTCACATTTTTTCGCAACAGCTTTTGTTCCGATGGACTCAAATACCTGTTCCAGCCTTTTAACCTGTCCTTCCGTTTCAGAGAGGTGTCCCTGTAATGCTGCCACCAGGTCGTCTGCAGTTGCTTTCTTTGCCATTTTGGGAATCGCTTTAAGCAGCGCTTTTTCCGCCCAGTAAATATCTTTCAGTTCATTTTCGAAAAGCTTGCGCAATCCTGTTGCTTTATCTGACGGTCCGGATGATGAGCTGTGCCCGTTCTTACCGTTTGGTTGTGATGACTTCAATTTTTGAGATGAAGTTTTTGAATTTGATTTCATTTTCTAAATTTTAAATGGATGGAATTGAATTGTTAATGCATGGGTTAAGTTAATAAGCATGCCAGCAAGTTTTAAAAATTCCAGGATTGAGATGTTACAAATGGAAATCCACCAGACAGTAGCTGATTTGGTGAGCCTGCGGGCTAAAAAGAATCCTCTTAAATGTGGAGGATTGTCTACATTCCGGTTCCCGTGTCTGAATAGCCGGGTTTATGTTCTAAAGAAACAAAAGGGATGGCAATAAAGCGTGTTAGCTAACAGTATGCATATATTAAATAAGAAGCCGGAAACTCCGAAGGAATCCGATCAGGATGTGAAAACATGCAAGCTATTGGTGCAGGACTTCAAGCGTCCTTTTTCATGGTAAATTGCCGGCTCACCTGAAAATGCGCTTGTAATTACCTTGCTATGATGATGCGTTTAGGTACCACCATGTTGTCTGACCGGATCAGCATCAGATAAAATCCATTCGATAATTCTGATACATTGATGGAGTTGTTTGTTCCGTTCAGCTCCTTTTTCAACAGGCATGCACCTGTGATGCTGTGTACTGAAACGATGAAATCATCTGTTTGCTCACCTTTAATGGTAATCTGATCAACGGCAGGGTTGGGAAAAACATTCCAGGAAGTTGCAGGTGATACAGGTTGGCTTACACCGGTTCCTATGCAGAATTCAACAGTAAGCACCTGGGAAGCCTGGTTTGAACAGCCGTTGCCATCAGTATAAACATACGTAATGTTAAAATCTCCGACCCCTGCATAGGAAGGAATAAACTGGTTCCCGTTGATTCCGCTTCCATAGTATGTACCGCCTGAGGGGAATCCGCCGCTGAGTGTAACGGCCGGATCATTTAAGCAGAACAGGCCAGGGAACTGCGATATGGACACGGATGGATTGGCATTAACGGTTAATGCTGCTGCTGACGATACCGTGCAGGTGGAAATGATGCAGCGGAATTGCAGGTTGTTCATGGCTGTTGAAACGTTGTCTATGAATAGGGTGTCCTGGTCTGTACCGCTGAAAGGAGGTATGGATGGAACAGGAACCCAGCCTGAGCCGTCGTTCATTTCCCAGTTGAAATAAACAAACCCGCCTGATGCATCCACGGCAAAATATGCAAGGCTGTTTTCGCACGCTGCTGTGTTTACCGGCTGCTGGTTGATGGTTGGAAAGTTAGTGTTCACGGAAAGGATGGAAGGAGTGGAAACGGAAGTTAAAGGGGCACAGACGCCATTGATGATGCACTGATACTGGAAGCCATCCATTCCGACTGTAATGTTTGATATGGTAAGAATGGCTGAATCTGCACCTGCATAATTTCCGCCATTGGAAATGTTTGCAAAGCCGGTTCCGCTGTCTTCCTGCCACTGGTAAGTGATCCCTGCACCAGGAACGTAGCGGCTCAGTTGCACCGACCCGCCTGCACACACCAGGATGGAAGCGCCGATTGCAGGTGAAACAGGAGTACCGTTCACGGTAAGCAAGGCTGATTGTGTATTGGTGCAGCCTGTAATTTCACAACGGTAAAGATTTCCGTTCATGGTAGCGATGGCGCTGGTGATCATCAGGGTTTGTGTGTTGGCTCCCGTATAAGGGGGGAAGTTACCGATGTTGCTGAATCCGATTCCGTTGTCAACCTGCCATTGGTAAGTAACAAATGTGCCGATGGCTGTGGCCGTAAATGAAATGGAAGCGCCATCACAAACCGTGCTGTCGGCTGGCTGCAGTGTTACCACCGGCATAGCATGGACAGTGAGCACTGCACTTGCGGAAGTGTCGCCGGGATTACAGTTACCATTTACAATACACCTGTATGCATAACCGTCCATGAAAGCAGTGGCGGAAATAATTTGCAGCATATTGGTATTCACATCCTGGTAGGTTGCATTGTTGGTGAGACTGACAAAGCCGCTGCCATTGTTTTCCTGCCACTGATAAGTAAGCCCGGTACCGTTGGCTCCTGTATAGAAAGTGGCACCGTTACCCACGCATGTTTGTTGCGGGGCGGGCTGTAAGGTAACGGCCGGGACAGCGCCTATGCTTAAATCAAATCCGTTATCCTGAATAATCACATACGGGTCGGATGCGACTACGCGGATGCGGTAATTGCCTTCGGCAATATTTATTGGCAATGTAGTATTAACCGGTGCAGGAACGGTAGCTAAGAGGGAATCGACCAGCAACGGATCGGCAAAGTGGCCCGCTGAATCGGAAAGCTCGATATAGAATTTATTACCGGGATTGAATGTAACAACGGAATTAAAAGAAACCGTAATTGCTCCGCCTGCACAGAATGGCGCACCGCCAATGGTGCCTGTCATTATTTGCGGAAGGAAATCCCTTTTCCAGACACCCCTGGTTTCAGTGCCTGCATACAGGAAGGGTGCATCGGCGCCAAGGCAATAAGTGCTCCCGGTCCATTCAGGTATTCCGGTCGACCAGTCATGCCAGGTTTTTCCGAGGTTGTCGGAAACCTTTACGCCATCGTAAGTGCCGGCAAATATATTTTTTCCTGAAGTAATTGTGGCGTACGGTGGTCCGAAATAATTGCCGCTTGCCATGTTGAAATTTTCGCCTCCATCGCTGCTCCTGTATACGGCTGATAAGGTGAATGCCAGGACATAGTCATCAACCGCTTCCAGCTTGTTGCATTGGAAACTGAAAGGTATGCCGTTGTTGCCTTCATGGAAAGTTGCTCCTCCGTCATGCGAAACATAAATAACAGTTCCGCCAACGGTTACATATACGTCGATGCCTGAAACGGCAATGTCATATACGTTGGAACTGGGCGGAAGCCCCGAGCCGGTCGGTATCCAGTTGCCACCGTTTTCTTCATACAGGCCCCCCGTTGTGCCAAGCAACAGCTTGTTTCCCGTGCTTACAATGCAGTTGGATCCAAGACCGGGAATTGACACAAATGTCCAGTTGATGCCATCAGGTGATGTGTTTAATCCGTTAAAGGGACTCAGTGCATAATAGGTGCTTCCTATTTTTTCGATGCTGAGTATAAATGTTCCTGTTCCCAGCGTGGTTGGCTGCCAGGTATTGCCTCCGTCGCCGGAATAAGATACTCCGCGTGAGTTTCCAATAGCGGCAAGGATGGTATTTCCGTCAGCATACACAGCCCTGATGATGGCATGCTGCAATCCGTCCACGCGCAGGTTCCAGCTTCCTGACGGTAATGGATAAGCATAGAACCCGTCTACCAGCCCTATGGCAAGCTCATTGTTGTTGATGGTAATGGAGTAGATGTAAGTGTAATTGGGAAGTGTTCCAACTGCTGTCCAGTTGTCATCTCCAAGCGTGGTGTAATATACGCCGATGCTGCCCGTACCCATGTAAACCGTATCGCCTGAAAGCACCAGGCAGTTTCCAACTGTCTGCTGTGTAATACCACCAATGGCCAGGTTCCACAAATCTGCGCCATCCGTTGAATAATATGTTCCGTTTGAAGTGCCGCAATATAAAGTATCGCCATGTGCAACGATATCGATCACCATGGCATTGAACGGTATGTTGGTGCTCTTGGTGTTCCAGGTAATGCCGCTGTCAGTTGAAAGCATGACGCCATCGGTGGTAGCCGCCCAGAAGTTATCGCCATCTGCATAAAAATTCCGAAAAGTGCCTACGGCAACAAAGTAACCGGATGCAGTCCAGGAACTGCCATTGTTATCGGAATAATAAAAAACATCATAGTTGGAACCATCATAAAGCAGTGCAAACAGGCGGTTTTTAAATGCACCAATTACGGTTGTTGAATGATAATCAGGAAGGTTGCTGCTTACATCGGTCCAGGTGTTTCCGTTGTTGGATGACATGAAAACGGAAGTGTCGTGACCGACAAAAATGTCGTTTCCTATTTCAGCGAAATTACGTGTATAGGATCCAGTTACAATGCCGGTCACATCAATCCAGGTTAAGCCATTATCCGATGTCCTGTATATTCCGCCTGCTGTCTGGCCCGTATTGGTGGTGATAAATATGTCGCCGTTGTGGTTGAGCATTTCCACAGCTGATGTTCCGTAAGGACCGTTCAGCTGCTGCCATTGGGACTGCGCTGTTGCATGCGATGAAAGCAGCGATATTAAAAACGTGATGACGAAAAGTTTATTCATTGTTGTTAGTTATGAGTGATGAGTTATGAGTTTTAGGTTGGTTTTAAGGTAATTCAAAGATAAGAAATATAACGGATGCACTACAGCCAATAAACTAAACCCGATCAAGTTCACGGAGAAGCCGTGAGAGAGCGGGCCTGCAGGTTATTAAGTGCAGCGCCGTTTGTTTTCAAAAAAAAGGTAATCCATGAAAATGCTGCAAACCATCTTACTTCGCATTAAATGAGGTAAGTGTCAGAGAGAAAAAGAGCCTGCTTTGAGAACAGTCAGGCAGGAGCGGTAACCGAGAAAATTAAAGACATCCGGCACCCGCAGGCAAGAGCGTAGATGTTCGCGCCTGCACTGGAAGTGTCAAAGTGAGAAAGAGAGCGAGAAAGAGAGACTGCATATTCTCTAGCGCACAACAAACGCCGGATGCCCCGTCTGCCACATCATAAAGCCCCAGGTATCGGCAAAAGCTTTATAGGAAACGGATTTGTCGTCGGTAAAGTGACCGTTATCATAATCAACGCGCAGGAGCACGGGTTTCCCTGATGAAGAAGATTGCTGCAGAGCGGCGGCAAATTTTCCGGGCTGCCACGGAGGCACGCGCGGGTCGTTCATGCCTGTTGCGCAAAGCACAGCCGGATATTTTTGGGTGTCGCGCACGTGAAAGAGACCATCCATTTCAATAAGCGCCATGCAATCGGATGAATCCTTTACAGTACCGAATTCCTTGGTGTTGTTTGGCCCGTTAGGCGCATCTTCCATCCGGAGCGCATTGGCGCATCCCACGTTGCAGACTGCGGCGGCAAACAGGTCGGGGCGGTCGGTAATGGCGCGGCTGACCATGATGCCACCTGCGCTGGTACCTGTTCCGGCAATCCGCTGTTTCGACGTATAGCCTTCCTTAATGAGGTATTCGGCGCAGGCAATAAAATCTTTCCAGGTATTGGGCTTGGTGGTTTTGAAACCGGCCCTGTACCAGGCTTCGCCTTTCTCACCGCCGCCGCGTACATGGGCAATGGCAATTACGGCGCCCATCCGTACCAAAGCATACGTGCCAAGCCTGAAAGCCGGTGTGTAACTGTAACCATATGCGCCATAGCCTTCCAGCACGCAACTGTTATTGCCGTTGAGGGTGGTGCCCTTTTTATAAATAATGGAAAGCGGTACCATGACGCCGTCATGGCTTCTGACTTCCACCTCTTTCACTTCAATCTGATCAAGCCCTTCATACTGGATTTCGGTATGGAAAACACTTTTGGTCATTGCCCGGGTCAGTGCATTGTAATCGTATAGGGTAAACGGTATGTTCCAGGATGTGAGGCTCACCAGCGCTTCATTGCTCTGGTAATTGTAGGGGGTGATAAAAAGCTGTCCTTTACCCGGTACTTGCATGGGCGTGATTTTTCCTGTTTTCAGGTTCATTTCAGAAATGGAGGAGGTGATCCCGTCGCTGAATGTTAAATACAGGTAGTCTTTGGTGCGGCTGATGGATTCGATTTTCAACGGGCCTTCGGCCTGAACGGTTTTTGCATTCTTTACATCGGGCTTGAGCAGATCGGTTACCAGCACTTTGAAATTGGAAGCGTTGCTGTGACTTAACATATACAGCTTATTGTTATAGCTGCAGATGGAAGTAACCTGGTCAGCCGGACTAAGGAGCTTTTTCCACTTGATCCTGTCCTGGCTAAGTTCCACGGCCGGTGCATACACGATATTGAGCTCATTGCTTACTCCGGCGATGGAACCGAAAATATATTTATAGTCTTCGCTGAAAAATACAAAAAGAAGATCCTCGGATTTGATCCCAAGCTCCGGATATTTCGAACGGCTGAATATCTCCCTGTCACCGGCCGGATCAGTTCCCGGAACATGGAGCATGCTCCTGGTATTGGTGATAAAATCCATGGAGGCTGCATCGTCGGTATTCTGCAACGTATATAAAAAGGCGTTACCATCTTTTGTCCAGCCGCTCACACCAAACCAGCTCGGGTAGATGCTTTCGCTGAACCATTTTTTTGTATCCACGTTCAGCACCCTGATGGTGGCCACTTCGGCTCCGCCTGCTGAAACGCCGACAGCAACTTTATTGCCCTGGTCGTTGGCAAGGAAATAAGCTATGCTGTATGTTTTTCCCGAGTCGTTTTTAAAGGTGGAAGGATCAAACAGGAGCGTTTCCTGTCCCGACTTTCCCTGGCGGTAGTACAGGCTTCCTACACGCTCGCCGGGCTTGCGTAGCAGGTAAAAGTATCTGTCGCTCTGCATGATCACCCTCGATCGGACAATACCCGAAAGTTTGTCAAGCTGCATCAGCTGGTTATAGAATTTTCCACATCCCGGAACCCGTTTTAAGACGGAATCGGTATAGGATCCCTGACTTTTGTACCAGGCCTGTACCGAACTGTCGCCCAGGTATTCAAGCCAGCGATAGTTATCAGTGACCTGCTTGTTAAAATAATGCGTTTTGACGGGAATTTTTGCAGTAGGAGGAGGTCCCTGTGCTTTGATAACTCCCGGAATTAAAAATAAAAGGGTAAAAACAATTCGTTTCATAAGTGTAGTTGGATGCATGAGAATAATACTGCTTCAAAGATGGGAAAAAAGTTCAATGTTTTTTAGTTCCTGGTTCCTGGTATCTGGTTCCTGGTTAGCTAAGTATTGAAAAACAATTCCCTGACTTTACCATTTTCCCTGATTTTAATTCCAGTTTTGAAATTCCGGGCCGGAATACTGGTCGGATACCAGTTTCTTCCCGTTGCCGACAGGATGAGCATCCCATGATGATCGCCGATGGCGGCGAAATTTTCCAGTACCGGCTGTTTGACGTAGGGAGTGAACTGATAACGGTTGATTAAATCAGCTGCCGCTTTTGTTACGTTATGGGCTACAATTCCTATTTCACTTACGCATAAAATGGATTTAAAATTGAAGGCATCATGGATTTGGTTTTCCAGATCGAAACGGGCAATGAACTCAAGAATATTTCCTGTTGCATCAAAAAAATAAAACGACCGGGCATTCCAGTTTGTGAATTCTGCAATTTTATTTCCGTCACCGATTTCAATTACGCCAATGGAGGCATCAATCGTTTTCAGGGCCTCATCGAGCTGATGCGGCGGAATATTGAATGCAAAATGATAAACGGGCGTATTGTTTTTATCTTCAGTAAAAGTCAGCTCCGTATTTCCTGCAACAAAAGAAATCGAATTATCATTTTGCACAGCCACTGCCATATGAAGCTGATCGCGGTAAAACGATTTCGTTTTTTCCAGGTCACTGCTCAGCAGCTCAAGGGATAGTATTTCCATTTAGTGATTTCAGAAAGTTGGAAAGCTTAGTAACACTTTCCGTACGCACTATGCTCTGAATTTCAGTCGCCGGTAGGTTCAATCTGATTTGTTTCCACCATCAGCATCACCGTTTTTTTCGGCGCCCTGGGTCTGTGCATAACGCCTTTGGTGATGGTTACACCCTGGTTCGGGTTCAGTTCAATGGTGCGGTCTTCCAGGTCGATCAGCAGCTGTCCTTCGAGTACAAAAAAGAACTCATCGTCGTGATCGTGCTTGTGCCAGTGAAATTCCCCTTCCACAATACCCAGCCTGACCACACTGTTGTTCACCTCGGTCAAAGTGCGGTTGGACCATTTTTCCTTTACTGCATTTACAATTTCAGGGATGTCGAACTTTTCGAGATGAGGATATTTAACTTCCAGGTCGATGTTGTATTTGGTATGATTTTCCATTTTGGTTTTCTTTCAGTCAAAGATAATATTTCATTGCTGAAAGTTAGAAAGTTGGAAGGTTTGAATGTTGGAAAGTTCCTGGTTCCTGGTTTCTAGTTCCTAGTTAACTCCTGTACCCCGTAGCCCTAAAGGACCAAAAAACCATAATTCGTCACATCAAACTTTAAACTTTAAACCTTAAACTTTAAACTTTAAACTCATCACTCATCACTCATCACTCATCACTCATCACTCATCACTCATCACTCCCAACGTTAACGTTTGTAAGGATAAGCCTTGGCTGCGGCTTCGGTAGCCGAGTGCACCTGCAGCTTTTCGTAGATGCGTTTGATGTGTGAGCGCACTGTTTCAAGCGTGATGCCGCATTTATCGGCAATCATCTTATAGCTGTAGCCTGTTACCAGCAGTTGCAATACTTCCTGTTCCCTCGGCGCAAGCTTGTTGATTTCCTGGTTTGCAGCGGGTGTCTTGGGAAAAAGATCCAGCACTTTTCGGGCGATGGAAGAAGTCATGGGTGCGCCGCCGTTGAGGACATCTTCAATAGCTTCGGGAATTTTTTCAGGCGGTGTTTTCTTTAACAGGTATCCTGAAGCGCCACTGCAGATGGCTTCAAAGACATGGTCGTTGTCTTCAAAAACAGTGAGGATAATAACGTGCACATGCGGATATTTTTTTCGGATGATCTTCAAACCTTCCAAACCATTGGTGCCGGCCATTTCAATATCCATCAGCACCACCTGCGGGCGAAGGGTTTCCATTTCATAGCTTACATGGTCGCAGTTTTCGAAAGCGCCTTTGAGTGTGAAGCCATTGGTGGAACTGATGAGGTCGGCAATGCTGTTGCGCAGAAAAACATTGTCTTCGTAAATTACTACATCAGTGGTGAACATGGAAAAAAATTACGTTTCAAATATATGGCTGTTTGTTGTTTCTGCAATCCCATCATTATGGGGATGCATGAATTTTAAGCTTGATGGTGCTGCCTGCCCCGGGGCTGGAAATGATCTCCAGGCTGCCATCCATCTGCATGGCACGCGCTTTCATGTTTTTTAAGCCATTTCCCGAGCCTGATCTGTTTCCATGCGGCGAAACAGGATCAAAGCCGATACCGTCGTCTGAAATGGTCATGGTCAGGTCCTGGTCGTTATAGTGAAGCCTGATATCTGCCCGGCTCGCCCCGGAGTATTTTGCAAGGTTGTTGATGGCCTCTTTAAATACGAGGTAAAAATCTTTTCTTTTGTCAACAGGCAAAGTGATCCGGCCTGCGCTTTCGTTCATTTCAATGGTAAATGCAATCTGAGCCGCTTCCAGGATTTCCGAGGCATACTGCCGCATGCGGATGAGGATCATTTCCATGCGGTCGTTTTTCGGGTTGATCGACCACACAATGTCGTTCATCAGGTCCATGGCCTGCCGGGATGCTGCCGAGATGGTATCAAAGAGCTCGGCTGACCTTTTCACATCACCGGCTTTTTTATTTGCCATGCTGCTGATCATGTTGATGCTGCTCAGCGTGGAACCGATGTCGTCGTGCAGGTCACGTGATATACGTAAACGGATCTGCTGCAGCCGCAGGAGCTGCCTGACGCGTATGTGATAAACAGCATAGAGTATTCCTGCAACCGACATGGTGATAAGTAAATAAAACCACCAGGTATTCCAGAATGGCGGTGCAACGGTGAGCATCACACTTGCGCCTTCCTCATTCCAGATTCCGTCGTTATTGGCTGCTTTTACCCTGAAAGTATAGGAACCGCCGTCGAGGTTCGTATAGGTTGCCGACTGCCTGGTGCCGCAGCGGATCCATTCCCTGTCAAACCCTTCCAGCATATAGGCATACTGGTTGAGCAGCGTATTGGTGAAGTTGAGTGCAGCAAAATCAAAAGTGATCATGTTCTGGCGATAGGTAAGATGAATGGGCAGCAGTTGTTTTCCCTCCCTCAAAACATTTACCTTCCTGTCGAATACCCTGAAATCGGTGATCACCACAGGCGGTTTTGTTTTATTGATCTTCATCTCCTCAGGCCGGCACCAGGTAATCATTTCAGCTGTTCCGAAATACAATGAACCGTCGCTGGTGCAGCAAATACCGCCGGCAACATGGTTCTCCGGCAAACCGTCGCTGATGAAATAGTTCTTAAAGAATTTTTTTGCGGTATCCAGGTCGCTGAAGCCATTGTTGGTTCCAAGCCATAAATGATGACGGTGATCCATGGTGACTGAAAATACATCATTGTTGCAAAGTCCGTCGGCCGTGGTGTAGGTACGGATGCTGAAATCGGCCAGGTTCATGTCGGCAAGGCCGTTCTCCGTTGCAATCCACAAATGGCCGTTCTTCAATGCAAGCAGATCATAAATGCCGTTATCAGGAATGGTGGCGGGATTTTTTTTGTCATGCATGAAGTAAATGAATGTTCCGGTTTCGGGATCGAGCCTGCAAAGCCCCCTGTTTTGCGTACCGGTCCATATTTTACCGGTATGATCCATGGTAATGGAAAACACGCGGTTGTCGGGAAGGCAGTTCTTTTTATTTTCTTCGTATTGCCAATATGTTACCTGTTGCAGGTTTTCATCATAGCAGCAGATTCCCTGGGAAAAGGAAGCGAACCAAAAACGGTCTTTATCATCCTGCAATACGTGATGTACGCTTTTCGGAAGTTCGCCTGAAGGTATGTGAGGCTTGCTGAATTTTCCGGTTTCGGGATCAAACTGAAAAACACCGGCGGCTGTACCCACCCACATCCTTCCTTTCCTGTCGGTATACGTTGTGTAAATGGAGTTATCGGGAAGGGAGGAAAGGTCCTTCTCGTTGTGCTGGTAACATTTCATTTCATGTGTAAGCCTGTTGAAATGATAGAGGCCGGAGCCGGAAACGGTCACCCAGAGCATGTTTTTATCTCTTTTGTCTTCGGCAATGGATCCCGGAACACGATAGATGGCAACCAGTCCTTCAGGCACTGAAACCTTCACGGTACGGAACTGCTGCGTAAGCGGATCAAATTTATCTAGCCCTGCAGCCGTTCCGATCCAAACAATGCCTGTTTTATCTGTAAAAATATCATTGATGTAATCGTCGCCCGGGCTTTTTTCATTGGAAGGGTCATGATGAAAGTGATGTGTAAAGCTTTTGCTTTTTTCATCAAACCAGGCCAAACCGTTGCCGTAAGTGCCGATCCACCAGGTCCCGGAAGCAGTCCGGGAAACACCTTTAACAATGTGTTTCCTGGCATCCGTTTCAACGGTGTCAGTAAATTCACGGAGCACAATGGAATCGCCGGAGAGATATAGCTGCTGCAGACCGCCATACCAGCTTCCCAGGAGCATCGTATCGCCATGCCAGTCGACAATAGGATGGACCGTAACGGTAAGCTTTTTTTCACGGGAAAAAGATGAATGCACATCACTGATGATAAATTTTCCGGTCTCCGGCAAATAAACCAGTAATCCCCTGTTGGAGCCAATCCATAACCGGTTTTTTTTATCAGCATGGATGCTGCGTATGACCATATTTTCCCCGGCAGGCAGCGGAACAGTCTTAATTTCCCTGTTATCTTTTAAAAGATGAAGGATGGTTCGGGTTGCGATCCATATCATGCCATCCTGTATCTCGGCAACTGCGTATACGCGGTGCCTGTCAATTTTTTCAAGCGTGTCGTTGTACTGAACAGGGTGGAACATGTCATCCGTATAATCATACCTGCACAAGCCGCCATTGGTGGCAATCCATACCCTGCCCGAATGGTCTGTAAACAGGTCGTTGATGATGTTGTTGGGAATAGAGGAAGTATCGCCGGGGATGTTTCTGTGTACAGTGAAATTTTTACCGTCGAAACGAAAAAGACCATCCGTGGATGCAAGCCAGAGAAAACCGTCGTGGTCCTGCACGATCTGTGTGACAGCAGCTGTCAGTCCGTTTTTGTAATTGTAATGTTCAAATGCGATCAGCTCTTCCTGTGCATGCAGTGATGGAGATGAAAAAAGTAAGGCGGGCAGAAAAAAGACTGACAGCCTGCTCGCTGATAAGACATGGCGGGGTAGCTTCATGACATGAACAAAGTTAAACAAATTACCGGGGGAAAAAAGAAGGAGCTTTAATGGGATCAGTCAGGCAAGAAGGACTAAAGACTTCACAGAATAGGGTGAAAAAGAAAAGCGCTTCCTCAAAAAAAAGGAAAGCGCTTTCTCAAATGAAACAGGTAAGTCTTAGCTGCTACGAAAAAAGGCGCCAGTAATAACCCAGCTCTTTTTTAATGGCAACGCAAAATTTTTCGAAATCTTTATCTTTAACCAGGCACATGTTCACTCCTGATTTGATGGCGTGAAGGAAGGCCTCGTTTTCTTCAGTGGGAGAGATAAGGATGGTCACAATACGCGATGTGGCCGGATTGTCCTTGATCTTTTGCAGCACTTCCATGCCGCTAACCTTTGGAATATTCAGCGACAGGATGATGATGCGGGGCAGTAAAGATGCCTCGTTATCAAGTTTCTGGCAGGGAGAAAAGATAAAATTCAGCGCTTCTTCTCCGTCTTTTGCCCAATGTATCCGTTCTGTAATTTTACTTTTCAGTATGGCAGCTTTTGTGACAGAAGCTTCAAAAGGATTGCTTTCAACCAGCAATATTTCTGCACATGCAGGTATGCTCATTTTGTATGTTTCAGATTTTCATGCAAATATGAGGATTCTGAGCAGGCAGTTTAAATAGGTGAGACCATACTAATTTTGTAGTGGTTTGCACTACAAGAATTATATTAAGTCATGGTTTGCACTACAAAATTTGATCTGCGGACAGCAATAAAAATCAAACCAGCTTATTTTCAATGGCATAAAAGGTGATCTCCCCGTTGGTGCGCATGGCCATTTTATGGAGGATGCGTGTACGGTAGGTACTTACCGTATTGGCGCTAAGCATCAGGATCTCACTGATTTCAGTAACGGTTTTTCCCGAAGCAATCAGCTTAAGCACATCAAATTCCCGGTCTGAAAGATTTTCATGTAGTGGCCGGTCGCTGCCGGGACTGAGGTTATCGGCCAGCTTTTCAGCAACATGGAGGCTGATGTATTTTTTCCCGTTCAGTATTTTTCTCACTGCATTGACCAGTTCATCCGAAGCGCTTTCCTTGGTCAGGTAACCGGAAGCTCCGGCCCGCAGCACGCGAATGGCATACTGGTCTTCGGGATGCATGCTCAGGATGAGCACGGGTAGCTTTGGAAATTCAATCTTCAGCTGTTTTAGCGCCTCCAGTCCGTTCACGCCAGGCATGGATAAATCGCTGATGATAATGCTCCATTGGCCTGTTCTTGCCATGCGCATGAGTTCGGTACCATCGTTCACCTCGCTGATCATGGCATCAGGAAATTCCTCCTGCAGGATCATCTTTAGCCCTTTTCTTACAATGCTGTGATCGTCGGCGATCAGTATGTTGATCATATTAGTTAAAATAATCTGCTTTATTTTCACCTGCTGCAAGCGGAACCTGCAGCATGATGGTGGTGCCATTATTTATTTCACTCTCCACAGCTAGGCTTCCTCCGAGCATGGCTGCTCTTTCTTTCATTCCCATAATGCCCAGCGTGTTCTTCTTTTTGACCTCTTCGGCGTCAAATCCAACGCCATTGTCTTTGACTTTCAGCACCAGCCTGTCGTTGAGCTGCATGAGCGAGGTATCAATATTGGTGGCATGCGAATGACGGGCAATGTTGGTAAGCGTTTCCTGGTAAATGCGGAATATGCCGGTGGAAACATTTTTCTCAAATGAAATTTCTTTGCTGCCTGATTTAAACCTGCAGCGGATGCCCGTGCGTTTTTCAAATTCATTGCTTTGCCAGTCGAGTGCATCGGTCAGTCCGAGATCATCAAGAATACCCGGCCGGAGCTCGGAAGAAATACGCCTGACCGTTTTTACGGTGTCGTCAATGAGCGACATCATGCCGGCAATTTTTTCGTGTATGACGCTATCTGCTGAAGCTATTTTCTTGTTGAGCCAGGCGGCATCCATTTTCAGACCGGTGAGCCGCTGTCCGAGCTCATCATGGATCTCACGGGAAATGCTGGTACGTTCTTCCTCGCGTACATCCTCCAGGTGTGATGAAAGCCTTCGCAATTCACTGTGTGATTGCTTCAGCCTTTCCTCGGCCAGGATTTTTTGAGTCACATCCATCGCCAGCACAATCCGTGCAGGCTTGTCGTTGTAAATGATTTCATTGGCAATGATTTCGACATGGATCAGCTCTCCATTCTTTTTCCTGTGCAGCCAGGTGCCTCCGCCGCCAGTTTGGGTCAATGCTCCATGTTTCACCTGGTTCATAAAAAGGGCATGGTACTCAGGCGGACGCAAATCAAGGGGAGACATGGTCAAAAATTCTTCACGGGAATAACCGTAATGGAACACAGCAGCTTCATTTACATCGGCAAATCGGAGATCATCCTTTGTAAAGATCCACATCGGTAATGGATTTTTATCGAAAAGCAGCTTGTACTTCTGCTCCGATATGCGGATGACCGCTTCGGCTTTTTTCCTTTCCGTGATATCGCGTGCAATCGCAAGCATGCTTCCGTCGGTGATCATCTTCACATTGGCTTCCACTTCGATCACCACGCCTTCACGGGTGATCATCCTTCTTTCACGCAAGGTGGGAATGCCTTTCAGGAGCCTGTCGAACCGGATAGGGTCATTACTGAATTGTTCGGGTTCAATAAGCAATTTAATGTTGTTGCCCAACAGCTCCTCCCGGGTATAATTGAACATTTTACAGAGGCCTGCATTGACATCCAGGAAGGTACCTGTTGCATCGGTAATCATGATGGCATCTGCGGCCTGGTCAATCAGGGAACGGAATCGTTTCTCGCTGCGGATGAGCTCTTCTTCGGTTTTCTTGCGGGCTTTAATGTCCCTGATAAATGCGCAGAAGAAAATATTTTTTTCCTGCCTGATGGAAGTAATCGTAAGCTCGATTGGAACAAAGCTCCCGTTGCGGTGCAGACCTTCCGTTTCAATCAGCCTGTTTATATAGCTGCCTTCGCCGCTTTCGAGGAAATGCTTTAAGCCGGATTCATGATTTTTGCGGAATCCGGCAGGAATAACAAGTTCGGATAGCTTCCGGCCTTCAGCTTCTTCAGCCTTCCAGCCGAAAATGTTTTCAGCCTGTTTGTTCCAGAGCGAGATAAAGCCCTTTTCATCCATGCATATCACTGCATCGAGCGAGGCATTCATCAAAAGCCTTACGGTTTCATTATCTCCGGGAAAGGAGTTCACAGGCATGAAGGAATTTCGTTTATGGCTGCGGCATCCAAAAGGCATGCGGCAGCAGCAATTGCGGTCAAAGGTATTATATTCTGTGCAAATATTGAAGCAATGCGTGATGGTTAGATGATGATGTATATATTTTGCTTTTTTCTGTCGCCCGTTCAACCTTATTCAGGTATTTGCTGCACCCAGCGCTGGACGTATAACCATCATTCTGCTTTTATCATTTTAAATGACTCATTCAGCAGGCCATCTTCACTTTTCAGGGTAATGATGTATTTTCCTGCCGGGAAGTTATAACAGGGGACAGTGGTTTCCATATCAGTGAGCTCTCTTGCACTGATGGCTTTCCCCTGGATGTCTGAAATTAACATAAAGCACCTGGAATCAACCTGCCTGTTCATTTTTATATTGATAAAATCAGTGGCCGGGTTGGGAAATATGGTGATGATGTAATTCCCGGCTTCCGTGGCTGTGCGTGAAGATGACAGCATTTCACCTGCCGGTGCGTCGCTGGTGTCCTGGTCGTTAAGCATTCGGGCCAGTGTGATGACAGGCTGATGGAATCCCTGTGTGACGGAATTGTTTGCAGCAGAAAGTGTCCTGGTGAAAACCTCGCCGACCGTGTATTCCAGCGAGCTATTTCCCGCCGTGCTTTTTTTGCCGCCGGAAGCAATTACGTTTCTTTCAACCTGCTGCGCCTGTATGTTATATACGAAACAAACGGAGCTGATGAGCATGATAATTTTTTTCATGACCTGATTTTTTTGGTTTTGAATGATGTTGACTTATTGCCCGATGATTGACACATTCCAGGTGCCGTTACAGGTGAGGTTGGTGGGACCGCAATTTGTTATTTTAAACTGGCAACTGGTGCTTGTAACGTTAAATGCCACCACCAGCGCCCTTTCAGGCGTACCTGTTGAAGATACAATATTGCCTACTGTAACAACTGGCGGTGTACTGTAAGCGACAGGAAACAAATAAACTCCGGATAATAGCGTAGTGCCCGGGGAGATGTTGGTGGCCACTAACTGGGTTGTCATGGTGGCGTACCGAAGCTGCGCTGATGTCGAATTACTTACTATTCCTTTGCCACCGTTTACGGTAATGTCAGCGGTAACATCTACCGGACCGATAAACTTTCCTGCAAGATTACCTGCTGTCGACTGGAAGAGGCCGGCAGTATTATTGTTGGAAAATGCATATAATCCATAACTATTCACTGATGTAAAGTTTCCACCATAGGAGTCGGTGCATTCTCCCAATACCCCGGCGCCGTTGTCAGATGATCCATACACACCGACTCCTGATAATGCTTTGCCCCTCACACCGGTAGCTGAGGAACTGAGCGCTTCCCCTTCAACGCCTGCACTCATGTAGTATGGCCCGACGGTTACACCCCTGATGGCCACACCGTATGCATTATAGCCCCATACACCATATCCGCCGGAATAAGCTGTTTGCCCGACCACGCCATTGCCATTCAGACTGGTTCCCATCACACCTGTACCTGAAACAGCATCAGCCACACCTTTTACACCCACGGCCCAGTTGGGTCCCTGGGCCCTGCCAAGCACACCGATCCCGCCCAGCGTATCATTGAAACCATATACACCCGGGTAAAAAGCTGCTTTGGATGAACCGCATACGCCCTGAACTTTTTGTGACGCACCGTAAACACCCACGCCATTCGCTTCACCCTTGATGGCGAAAGCGGCAGAATCTTCAAAATTGTTTTCAATGTCGAGCAGGGTTAGCTGTGTTGAGTCGCTTTCCCGGTAAGGCAGTTCCAAATTGTTTTGAATTGTTGCAGGAGCCCATTTGGTTCCGTCATATTGCAGGATTTGACTGGCAGTCGCTCCACCTTTTGCCAATTGTGAAAGTCCAACTGTAGCGCCCGGGTTGAGCGAGTCGGCAAGTGCAGCCTGGAATGCGAATGGAACGCTCACAAGCTGCTGAGCACCCATGTTGATGAAATTGCTGCCGCCGGCGGGATCCATTTCAACCTGCAGGAATTTTTTACCCGCATTCCAGTTGATGGCTGCAAGCGTCCCGGTTACATTGAATGCATCGGGTCCGCCAATTTGTATATTGAACAAACCGCTTGCTGTGGTGATTACTTTGTCTGTTTCGTTATATAGCAAAGGACCAGTTGCGGTGTTGTCGCGTATTTTCAAACGGACCTTGATGAGTTGGCCGGCAATCGGATTTCCACCGGCATCGCGGGCCACGCCCTGGTAATTGATAAGGTAAGGAGACTGGGCCGCAGCCTTCAGCGCTATGAAGCAAACAACGAATAATAATTTTAAATTTTTCATTTGATATATATTTAGTTATTAATGAATGTCCTTTTGATTGTTCCGTATCAGTATTTAATCAATCAACACGATAAACATACAATCACAGACAAGCAGGTAACCGGAATAATGAGTGAAAAACAGTTTCTGTTAGCGGATGACGCGAAATGTTAGTGATGAGTTATGAGTTATGAGAGAGGGGTGAACCTTCTAAACTTTTGAAACCTATTCGCGAGATTCTTCATTTTATTACATTCGTAAAAAAAATTTATGCAAAAAATTTTATCCTCCATTTTATTCCTGCTTATTACTGCTGTTGTATATGGCCAACCGTTCCCCGACAGCCATACCGATGGTAAGTATTATAAAGTAAACGGTGCGCAACTGTGGACGGTGACCTTTGGTTCCGGCGATCCGCTGTTTATTATTGCTGGTGGTCCGGGGAGCACGCACTATGGACTGCGGAATTTTGATTCGCTGGCAACCACCAGCACGCTGGTTTATTTTGACGGCTTTGGCCGGGGCAAATCTGATACGGCAAAAAAAGTTTCTGAATATTCACTTGACAGGGATATAGAAGACCTGGAAGGGTTGCGAAAAGCCATGGGCTATACGACGATCAATATACTTGGTCATTCCTACGGCGGCGTGGTAGGGCAGGGGTATGCAATAAAATATCCTGATCGCGTGAAACATTTAATTCTTGCCAATTCATTTCACAGCTTTGTGATGTGGCAGGAGAATGACGACAATACCAACCGTGAAATAAAATCAAACTATCCCGAGGTGTGGGATACGCTGATGGTATTACGTAACCAGGGATATATTTCAAGCGATCCCATCCATCAGCAGGTCTATGGCAGGGTGCCTTATGGTTTTTTATATGCCTATAACCCAGGCAGGTTCGGACCGTCGGGAAGAAAAAAATATCCCAATGCTTTTAACGGCGCTTTGTATTACCAGATGGTGGGCAAGGATGGTGATTTTATTGTTGGCAGCGACATTGGTACGTTTGATTACCGCAAACAATTAAAGGATCTGAAAATGCCCATACTGATCATCGGTGGCCGTTACGACCGAGTGGCTGTTCCTGCGATGATGGTGAAGTATAAGGAGTATTGTCCGCATGCGCAGTTTGTGATGTTTGAAAAAAGCGGGCATAACCCGCAGGTAGAGGAACCGGAGAAGGAATTCGCTATTATTCGTGAGTTTCTTGGGAAATAGTTATGAGTTATGAGTTCGGAGTTTAAGTCGTAAGTCATAAGTCGTAAGGCAAAAAAACCAGGAACTAGAAACCAGGAACTAGAAACTTTTCAATCAACTTTGAAAACCATCTAAACTTTCTCAGCAGCAAATTTTTTCTGACGAATGGTCATTTCCTTCTCACTAACGTCTTCAATATGTGTTCCGATCCACCACTGGTTGCCAGAGGGATCGATTACACCTGCGTTGCGGTCGCCGTAAAACATGTCGGCTGGTTCCATGATGGATGTGGCTCCTGAGGCCATTGCCTTTTTATAATATGAATCGGTATCGGTTACGTACAGGTAAAGCATGGCGGGTTGAGCGGGATGCTGGTCCGTTCCATCGGCCAGCATGATCATGGAATCGTTCACCTGCACAACTGCATGCATAACGGTTCCGTCAGGGCGGCTGTGCGCATAGAGTTGCTTTCCATCAAAAGCCTTCCTGATAAACTCGATTAATTGCGCAGCTCCTTTAACCACCAGGTATGGTGTAACGGTGTGAAAGCCATCGGGGATTGGTTTTACGTTCATGGTTTTTGTTTTATAATATAATGAAACAAATCTAAGAAAAAGATATGAGTAATGAGTTATGAGTTCGGAGAAGTTTAAGGTTTAAGGTTTAAAGTTTAAAGTTTTGATGTGACTAAGTATGTACGTTGTGGGCCTACCATGCCTGGAAGGGTCACGGGTGCTGGCAAATCCCGAAGGGATGAAATTATTATAGCCAAAGGAATCGAAAAAGGGTAAACTCCGAAGGGGTGAAATTTTAACAATGCCATTCCAGAAATGGACATCCGCATTCAATAAAAATTACTCATTGCTGATCACTCATCACTCCCAACTAACTTTAGCTTGCTTTCTTCCTTTTCTTCGTCGACAGGCTTTCCTGCAGCATGCTCATCAGGTCGGTGTTTTTGGAATGGACAAGTTTCAGCTTTGGCGCTTTTGGTTTTATGCCTTTTGATTTTGCCTTAATCACCTTCAGCAGCTTGGAGGTATACGTATCCTTGTAACGGCTGATGTTGAATTTTTCAGTAAGCTGTTCAATGAGCTTGTTTGCCATGGTAACCTCTTTCGTTTTTGCGTTGGAAACCGCAGGTAACTTTAAATCAGATGCGCTCCTGATCTCCTCCTGGAAACGGATCCTGTTCAGCACGATCACATTCTGATATGGTTTGAGAATGGCCAGGCTTTCCCTGTTGCGAAGGACAAACGTGGTAACTCCCACCTTGCCGGTTGCCTTCATGGATGCAAGCAGGATGGCATATGCTTTCACACCTGATTTATCCGGTTCCAGGTAATAAGGCTGCTCATAATAAACGCTGTCAATTTCACGCTCGTCGGAAAAGTTCATGATCTCAATTGTTTTTGTTTTGACGGCATCAGCTGCCACAAAATCTTCGGGTTCAAGAACCACATAGGAATCATTTACTTTATATCCTTTCACAATGTTTTCATAAGCCACTTCTTTGCCGGTGCTTTCATTTACGCGTTTGAATTTGATATTGGAATGATCCCTGCCGTCGAGCATGTCGAGGTCCAGTGCGCTTTCCTGCACAGCTGAAAATATTTTAACGGGAATATTGATAAGGCCAAAGCTGATGGCCCCTGTCCAGATAGATCTCATGATATTTCGGTTTAATGGAGGTGTAATAACTAAAAAATTGTGCCTTTTTTTAGTGATGAGTGATGAGTTATTAGTAATGAGTTTAAAGTTTAAGGTTTAAAGTTTAAAGTTTTGATGTGACGAAAAATGTGCGTTGGGCCCTTCCATGCGTGGAAGGGACAAGGGTGTGGGAAGGAGTTATGAGTGATGAGAGTTGAGTTTAAAGTTTAAAGTTTTGATGTGATGCGATTCATCATTCATTCCCTATCCCATTAACATGGGATTGACCGGCGGGTAGGGCGGGCTATTTTTGTATTGATATTTTTTAACAATAGATCCTGAAAGAACCAACGATTTAACCTTAAACAATATAAACAATATGAAAGCAAGAAACACAGCAATTTTAATGGGAGCGATGGTATTCCTGTTCGCCATTACAGGCGCCCGGGCACAAAGCTGGAAAAAGCTGGAGCCCAACACCGTGAAAGTACTGGTCGACACCACCCTGCTCGGCGCCTACGAAGCCACAATTATGCCTGGAGAAAAGGGCAAAGTGCATACGCATGCTGCCAGCTTCTTTTATGCACTTACCGATTGCCACCTGGTGGTGCACTATGCCGATGGAAAGGATGAAAAGTTTGATTTAAAGGCAGGCGAATACGGTTACGGCGCACCGGAGCGTCCCCACTGGACGGAGAATACAGGCACCCAGCCGGCCAAATTCCTGCTAGTAGAGCTGAAGGAGCATCCTTACAGGCAGACAGCGAAAAAATAGAACAGGTTTTTTTAAGTTTAGACGTCTGGCGAAAGAGCAGAAAATGCTTTTTTGCCAGACGCTTTTTAATGAGTTCAATGTTCAAGATTCAAAGTTCAAAGTTTCTGCTTTGATAGAAAAACCGGTTATGTGAGCTGGCTATAAAAGAAATCATTTCGTTCTATTTCTATTACTCCAAAAACAAAGTATCTCCCGACGAGTATGCTGATCCCTGGTATTGTACCATAAAATCCCAGAAGGTGGTGACCTCCTCTGTACCATCACCCGCCGGGAAGCAGGTATTACATTCAACCTGTTCAGTAATTTTAACATAGCCAATGAAGATGGTATCGGGGGAGTTATACAAACCTGAAATAACATAAACAAAATCTGAAGCTTCATGATGAGTGTCATGCAGCCAGGGATCAAAGGAGGCTGTCTGCAGGCATGATTGCTTATAGCTGTCGACAGGGTCGTGTGAGTTTTTATCAAGCCGTGTTATGGTAATTTCAAAAGCCGTTGAAGGAGGCGCATTAATAAACCTTAAATACAGTTGCGGATAAATGATGTCGTCGCATTTCTTTTTGGTGCAGCAGGAGGTGAACCAGAGCATTTGACCGAAGGTGAGAATGAGCAGCAGGTGTTTTAAAAGTTTCATGCCTGTGGGTTTCATGTCTGTGGCGTGGTTATGTTTTTACTTTGTCTTCAGTGTTACAGGAATCGCACTAATTTTTCACAAGTTTTCGCTACGTTTTCACGCCGTTTTTATCTCTAATCCCGTAAAAAAAAATCCCTTTGGCTGGCTGCGCTGTATTTAGTTAACCTGCAAGGTTTGTTTATTTTATGAATTTGTTATCTTTCACGGATAAGATATAGATTTATGGCAACCAAAAAACACCCCAAAGCCCTTCCTTTTTTATTCCTGTCTGAAATGTGGGAACGATTCGGGTATTACCTGATGCTTGGAATATTTTTTCTATATATGACCGATACACAAAGAGGCGGTCTGGCCATGGACAGGAAGGAAGCTTCAGATATTTTCGGAACCTATATCGCATTGGTTTTTCTTACACCATTTATTGGTGGTTTAATCGCCGACAGGGTCCTGGGATACCGCTGGTCAATCACGATCGGTGGAATTTTAATGGGTATTGGCTATTGCGGGCTGGCATTGCCCGGTATGACTGCTTTTTATGTTTCACTTCTTATTTTATGCATCGGTAATGGTTTTTTTAAACCCAATATTTCAACACTTCTCGGCAATGTTTATAATGAACCGCAATACAAGGACCTGAAGGATGCCGGGTACAATATTTTTTATATGGGGATTAACCTCGGTGCATTCATCTGCAATTTTTTTGGTGCATACCTGAGGAATACTTTCAGCTGGGGCGCAGCTTTTACAGCAGCAGGAATCGGAATGTTTATCGGACTTATTGTTTTCTGGGCAGGGCAGAAGCATTTTAAACATGCAGATGTAGTGAAACCATCCAAGCCCGAAGACATGCCGGTATCGAAAATTCTTGGCATTACCCTGCTGCCTGCTTTAATTGCAGGCTATGCAGGATGGATAGTTCCGGATAATATTTTTGGAAGCGACAGTACGGATGCCTTTATTTTCGGAGCACTGCCTGTTGCTGCGTATTACGTAACAGTTATGATACGTTCCGACAAAGAAGACAAGAAGCCCATTGCGGCTTTGCTGGCCGTATTTGCAGTAGCTATAGTTTTCTGGGCCATATTCAAGCAGAACGGAACTGCGCTCACTACCTGGGCTGAAAGTTATACCAACAGGGAGATTCCTACTGCACTGGTCACCCCTGCCAAAACGCTGGGCATAGTTCAGGAAGTGAAAATGGAAAAGGATTCTGTTCCGCTGACTGATGAGCAGTTCCGGATAGCACGCGATGCAAATAAAAAAGTAATAAAGGTTTATGATTACCCTTTATACTATAAGAACGTTCCACCGGAAAAATTACCTGAACCGGGAGGCAGTTCCAAACTTGTTTCCACCGAATTATTCCAGTCTGTCAACCCGTTGTGGGTGGTGCTCCTTACCCCGCCAATAATTGTATTTTGGGCAGCGCTGAAACGCAGAAAAAAGGAGCCATCCACCCCATGGAAAATATTTTATGGATTTTTTATCACAGCGTTCTCGCCGCTTATCATGGTTACAGCGACGTATATCTGCCACAACGGACTGGAAAAAAGCTCCATGCTCTGGCTTATTTCCGCCTATGGCTTAATAACCGTTGGTGAGTTATGCCTTAGCCCGATGGCATTGTCACTTGTTTCGAAACTTTCACCCAAGCGGCTGACCGGGCTGATGATGGGCGGATGGTTTGTTTCCACGTCCATCGGAAATAAAATGAGCGGCGTGCTTGCCAGCATGTGGGACACTTACGAAAACAAAGCAAACTTTTTCCTTGTCAATTTTGTGCTTGTCCTGATCACCACGCTTATTATTTTAATGATGGTGAAATGGCTGAACCGGATTATGAAAGAGCATGGTGTCTGATGCCGTCATCACCCGCCATGTCTCCAAAAGGTGCATTTCAACATGATACAATAATTAACTTCCTGCTTTTCTCTCGCGCGAAGTTGTATCGCTTCAATCTTTCACAACTTTACCCATCTTAACCACTCCGTTTCTATTTCTCACTTCGTAAAAATAGATTCCTTTGGCAAGCTGTCCGGTATTTAAGGTTACAGCGTGGGTGAATTGGTGTTGCAGTATTTTTCCTGAGGCAACATCATAAATAATAACTTCTGACTGATCCCGGTCGTTTGTTTTAACCTGCAGCTCATTGGTGACCGGATTGGGATAAATTTCTGCGGAAACGTTTTTATCAGCATCATCTGTTCCGCTAAAGCATGACGGTACGGATGGTGACAGTTCGGCAATCGTGTAAATCATCACATCGTCAAGAACCAGCTCTGTGCATGTGGAACATATATGGCCCCAATTGGTAAATTTAATGGTGGGGTAGGGGGTTGTGGCATTAAATACAATAATAAACCGCCTTCCAATGCCTGTTACAGGAGCTGTTAATTTATTCCGGAGAAAAATATTGCCGAATCCCACATCAACTGCGAACATTCCGTCATTAGAGAATGTCCCGTTGTCATACTCGCCGCCTGTCCAGAATTCAAGGACATATATATTACCGGGAATGAGCGCTGATGGGGTTGTTGCCAGACTTACACCGGTGTTTCCGCCATAACCAATATTAAAATTATCAGGGTAACCTGAAGGAATGCCGGTTATTTCACAATCAACCTGGTTTAAACAAAGCGTATCATCATAAGTCGGGGAACAGGCGTTACAAAATAAATTGCCAAAATATGCAGCCAGAACACCTTCAGGGACAACAGCCCAGGTATTGTCAACAGCACGCGCATAAGTGAGTGTATCGCCACCGGTGCATGTCCAGGATGTCAGATAGCATGAAAATTTTAAGGAGGATGGGCAAAAATTTGAGTCAGGAGCACAGCCCATTTCAAAACCGCCATTATTGATGAGATTATTTACCGGACTGCTGACGGGAGCATTCTGGTCATAGCAATAAATGCAGATGACCTGCCCGTTTGTATTGTTACATATTATAAAACCAATTAAAATCGCAAGTAAATGCTTTTTCATAAGTTAATTGTTGTTTTAGTTATTTATTCGGAGTACTAAATTGAGTGATAGGGGTTTGCAGGCTGAGCAAGTGTTTTGAAAAACATTACCGTTATTTACCCGCAAAGACTTAACCGAAGATAACAGTTTTTTATTAACCGCCAAAAAAAAATTAAGCTGATCGCACTAACAATTAATCCCAAAGCAGAAAAGTGATACTGCATATGTGTTATCCCTGGTTTTTTTCTTTCGATAGGTGTATTTAACCTCAGTTTTTTACAATTTTACCTTTCTTAATAACTCCATTTTTGTTTCTCACTTCGTAAAGATAAATACCTTTTGGAAGTTGCTCAGTATTTAAAGTGACGGCATTCATAAAATCCTGCTGTATTAATATTTTTGCTGTAATGTCATAAATAATAATTTCTGAAAGCCATTCACTTTGCAGACTGATTTTTATTTCATTCGAAAATAAAGTTGGAAAGACATTAACTGGTACTTGCGTAAATGTATTGGATATTCCTGATGACGAAAGGAACTGGAAATCGTCAATAAAATTCCATGCGCTAAACTGAATCATGGTATCATTTTTTATGGTCAGGTATGAACCATTATTTGGTGCAGTAAATAAAAATGTTTTATAGGTCCAGGTATCTAAAGTCGGCGTTGAGCTATAAATTGAATCGCCAAACGACAGGGAATCCAGCGATAAGCCAATTATTAACGGTGTCACAAAGGTGTCGTTATAACTTGATCCGTAATCATAATATCCAATTTGATAAATATTTCCTGCTATTAAATTTGTAGAAATTTTTAGAGAAAGTGCATCTGTACCCCAGTCTCCGGTTGGTATATTATTCGATGCAACGCTTATAAACCATGTATTGCCGGGTGAAGCAGCGTAACCGCAGGAGGTGCTTTGTATGTCCAGTCCTGAACTAACGTTATTACCAAAGCCCCATGAATAACTCATAAAATTATTGTAAGCAGGGTTGGATAAATTCCATTGACACGTCCCGGCTCCATTTATTTCAAAGTCTCCATTAATAATTGTTTGACTGTAACTATTATTAATTATCAGCAATAAGAAACCAATTAGGAAACAGTATTTCTTCATAGCTTAAAAATCAGTTGCAATAAGTAAGTACCGGCAAATAACCAGTCAATGATTCCAGATCCTAAGCGTTATTCTTCCTGGAGAATATGCAAGATATAAATTTTATTATTAAGTGCTTATTTTTTAACAGAAGTTAAACAGGCAGCCGATTAAGCCGCACAGGCGCCCATAAGCTAAACCTGACAGGAGGGAGCCGGAGCGACCGGATGGCAGGACAGGAGCAGGAGTGAGGCAATTGCGTTTGTTTCCTCATCATCAAAAGTTAATTAAACCAGACAGCATAACCCTGCCTTCTTAAATCCCAGGCAAGTTTCTCTTCCTGTTTCAGTGCTTCTGTCCGCGTCATTGGTTTGAGGTTAATGTGGTTGTAAAGGCTTGGGCGAAGATAGGACCCATACTTCTGAACGATCCAGGCGGAGATTTTAAAACCTTTGGTGCTGATGTAACCTGTTTTGTGCTGCCTGAACCTTTCTTCAGGAGTCTTGCTGGTCATGCCTACATACAGGCATTCGAGCACGCCGTTAAACTGGGGATTTGCGTTGCGGAACCGGTAATTTTCAGTGAACACCTTTTTGGAAAGCTCAACAACGTATACCCTGTATGTAAATGCCATGCAAGCTATACGAAAAAGAGCTGAAAATTATTTTGACCTGCTGTTTCATCATCTGCAATCATGGATGTATGATCGCAGAGGCCGTCCAGCGTTATATTGATGGCTGCAATTAGTTTTCTCATTTAATTATTCTGACTCAAAAACCGGATCTTTAACAAATATATAAAAAAATCAAAAGACCGGCTTGAAACCGCATTTTGATACATTAGTTTTTCTTGTTTTTTTAACCGGAATAAAATACCTGCAGAAAAGTGTTATGCCTGCAGATTAATTTTCTTAAGGGTTGTTACCGTGTTGTTTTCATGCTTCACAAGATCAATGGCTGTTATTTGACCCTGTATGATAAACGGTGATGCGTTTATCTGATCAACCAGCTGCATGCAATGGTTTTTATCGTCCGACCTGCAAACCGTGAGATGTGGAATATAATCAATATCACGGCGGTGATATTTCTCCAGCTTACCGCTGTAAAGCCCATCGTGAAGCTGTACAAATCCGCTGTATCCTTCATGAGGAATAAGAAATACCAGCCATTCACCCGTAAACTCGTCTTTATGTAAAGTAGCTTTACGTATGGTGAATGTGAACCTGCTGAAATTGTTGACCTGTATTGCTATTTCATCCGCAAATTCTTTCTCTGAGAACCCTGACAATGGAAAAACCAGGGTAAAGTGGGGGGCAACCACTGAAAATAAAGGATCCTGCCTGCTGCGGATTTGCTGAATAAATGAAAGGTTATGATCAGCGATTTCAGGATATGACAGAACCAGCAATTTCATTTTTATAGATAAAAGTTGAAAGTTAAAAGTTAAAAATGATTATTGTATACTTTGTTATTCGCCTACTGTTAACTATTAACTGTTCACTATTAACTATTAACTATTCACCGGTTGTCTTCTTTAATCAGGAAATAATTTGCCGCCCACTGGTAGCCAGCCAGTCCAAGCATAAATATAATCGACATCAGATTGAAGAGTTCACCGGTAAGAAAGGCAAGTGTAATTCCGGAGATTCCTGCGCATGCAAGTATGAATGTATAAATCTGCAAAGCATTTTTACTTTTTGAAGAGGAAAACATGCTTCCGAAGGGCAGCATCATGCAAAACCCAAAGACTGCAATGGCCAGCATTTTATCGTCTGAGAAAAAGAAGTACAGTATCAGTCCTGCTATAAATACGCCAAAGGCACCAGCCACAAAGTTGGAGCTCATTTTTTCCTCTTTGTCAAGCAGCAGCTTCCCGTATTTGTTGAACCGCAGGAATAAGTTACTGATGGGAGCGATGACCCAGGTGGAGAATGCAACAAGACCCAGCGCAATAATCAGCGGGATCAGGTAAGGCTGAAGTGATTCGTTGGCACGGGCTATCATTTTTAATGCCCTGAAGCCAAGATAAAACCCGATAATCACACCCCACTGGTATTTAGCCGTCAAATTACTCATCCAGAAGGAATATTTCAGAAAAAGGCGGTAAACGGGATTTGTTGCTTTCAGCGCTTCCAGCATGCCTGATTGCGCATAGGTGTACGACGGGTCGCTTGTCAGCGCTTCCTTAAAATGTTCCAGCGCTTTTTTATGATCTCCCTTTTCAAGCAAAGCCCAGCCGTAATTGGCATGCGTATAGGCATTGTTTGGATCTTCGCGCAGTGCACCCTGTATGGTTTCATATGATTCTTCGCTTCTGTCAAGCTTGTTTAGGGCCGTGCTCCTGGTATTGAGCGCCAGCAGGTTTTCCGCATCAATTTCAAGCGCCCGGTTTGCAGTTTCAAGGGCCTCACTGAATTGCTTGCGGCCAAGCCTGATAAAGGCAAGCATCGCATAATAGTCGGCATCGTATGGGTTTAACTGAATTGCCTGGTTGATGTGCTTTTCGGCTTCGCCCAACTGATCCTGGTCGATGGCGATGCGCGATTTCATATAGAATAAATGAGGGCTTTCAGGCGACAGTCCGATGGCCTGGTCAATGATGCTGTTTGCATGGTCATATTTGTCCTGCTGCAGGCTTACTTCCGCCAGCAGGGAAAGGAAATGGATATTGTTTGAATCCTGACCGAGCAGGTCTGCAAGGACTTTTTCAGCTTCCGAATATTTCTTCTGCTGGATCAGTATTTCAACTTTTGATAATCTGTTGTCTTCGCTCATGTTATTTTTTAATTTTCATATAAGTTAAAATATCATCATACAGTCCTGAATCATTTGCAAACATCGCAAAATTCTTTGCTGTGGAAAACCATTCCTGCGTGCTGGGCTTGTGTTTCTTCAGCGCGTTTAACAGGTCATTTGTTTCCAGCGGCTTCGGAATGCCATCAGCAAAGGAGGATTCAAGCTTTTGCTCAATGGCAATGTCAATGATTGCATCAATATCAGCACCGGAGTAATTTTCAGTTTTCCTGGCAATGGCCTGGAGATCTATGGTACCGGCAGGCTTGTTGGTGAGCTTGAGTCTTAAAATGGATTCCCTGGTTGCTGCATCGGGCGGCGGAACAAAAATGATCCTGTCGAACCTGCCCGGCCGCCTGAAAGCCGGATCGAGGTTCCAGGGTGTGTTGGTTGCACCCACAATCAGAACACCTTCGTTTGTGCTGTCGATCCCGTCCAGTTCCTGGAGAAACTGGTTTATTAAATGCCGGCCGCTCGATTGTTTCATATCGCTCCGGCTGGCTCCCAGGGCATCGATTTCGTCAATGAACAACACACAGGGGGTATTGTTCCTGGCCAGCTCAAAAATTTCATGCAGGTTTTTTTCGCTGCTGCCGATCCACATGTCCAGGATGTCGTTGAGACTGACGCTGATAAATTTCGCCTTTACCTGTCCGGCTGTTGCTTTGGCTATGAAAGTTTTTCCGCATCCGGGCGGACCGTAAAGCAGGATGCCGCCTCCTGTTTTTTTACCGTATGCCTTGTACAGCTCCGGATGCAGCAGCGGCTTGATAATTTTCAATTCAATTTCTTTCTTCACCGTTTCCATGCCGCCCACATCACTGAAATTAATACCGGGTTTTTGTAAAAACCGGCTGTCGGCTTCTGTATCCGATTCTGTATTTTCATTGCTGCCTTTGAGGCGTAACTGGTTGTCGAGCTCTTCGTCAAAAAAATCCGGGTCAATGGCCAATGCGTTTTTGTATGCCTCAACGGCTTTGGCGATTGCATTTTCTTTCAGCAGCCCTTTGGCATACAGGGTGAAAACCTGGACGTCCTTTGTGCCGGTATCAATGACTTCTTCCAGGATCACATTGCAGGCGGAATAGCTGCCTTTACGGAAAAACACTTTGGCAAGCCCGGTTTTTGCCTTGTTGTCGCCGGAGTGCTTTAGCAGGGTTGTAAATTCAGCTTCTGCTTCGTCAAGCCTGTTCAGGCTCAGCAGGGTATCGGCCAGTAAAAGCCGTAAAGGATTATTATCAGGCGAGTGCTTTAGCGCCTCACGCAAGCTGTCGATGGTGGTGTCGTTCACGGAAAGTTAATAGTTAATAGTGAATAGTTAATAGTGAATAGTGAATAGTGTTGCGCTGGTTTTGAAGCTATTTCCGTCAGTATTACAGCTCGGTTATTTTTTTAAATAGGAAGAATACATCCATACCAGTTTTTCCTGTTCACGGATGTAATCACTCATTAGTGCGTTTGTTCCTTCGTCACCTGCATCAGCAGAAAGGTTGAGAAGCTCCCGTTGTCTGACAATTATTATTTCAAAAGCGTTTAAAATTGCCTGAATGCCTTTCTTGCCGTCAGAAACATTTTTCACACGCTTAATTTCAGATGTGTTATTGTAATCGTCAAAAGTGTGAAGTGGCATTGCACCCAGGGTTAATATTCTTTCTGCTACTTCGTCAACTTTTAAAAGAAGATTGGTGTAAAGCTCTTCAAACTTTAAATGGAGTTCAAAAAACTTTTCTCCTTTGATGTTCCAATGCAGGCCTCTTGTGTTTTGATAGAACATCATATAGTTGGCTAACAGATTATTTAACCCGGCAGCAAGCGACTTGCTTTTTGTTTTGTCAAGCCCGATTTGATTTTTTGTTGACATTTTAGTGTATTATTTAAGATTGTCAAAGTTACATTTTATTCCTGTTCATTTCCCTGTGCCTGCACATTTCCCGGGGGGTCAGGCTGGAGCTGTTGGGAAGCGTGATACATGACGAAGAAGGGATTAAGTAGAAAAAAAGAAGGTTTTAGAATCACAACTGTTTGTTTACCTGCACTGTTTATTACAAGCTCAACTCTTTGTTTACCTATCGAAGCCTTTTTGTTTATTTCTTTAAATCTTAGTGTTATCGGCATACTACTGTCCATTAGGATTCGTGTCATATAAATTTATTTAGCACGTCCATCATAATCCGGAAAACTAATATGACAGTAAAGCCGGCAAGTGGTCGTGTCAATCAAATATGTCCAATATGTCTGGTTATTTATACCATGTTTTATCAGCAATTTTTTGTATTCCGGTAGATATCTGAAAGCGCTGTCTAGATAATTCATACGAGCGAGGGGGCGAGGTAATGTATCACCGATTGGTTCAAAATTATTGTCCGTATAAAACTTCATGCAATTTATTTTGTCAAGGTCAAGAATGGTTATTCTAATTACATCAGTGTCAACGCCCGTTATAAATATATAATCTTCTGGAAATTTGATATTAGTTACAAATTCGGAGTGAGCTTTTTCAAAAGTTGAATTAGTCACAGATGTTGTGTTGTTATTCTTGTGGTTGGAAGAACAATTACTAAAAAATAGAAATGATATAACTATCAAAAATATTCCTGTTAAAAGTTTATTCATTGCTCATCTGTTTGAAGTCGTGGTGTCGCCCAAGAGTTGCCGATAACGTTTCAGGGATTAAAGAAGTAAAAAAAAGAAGGGGTTAAATCCACTAATCATATTAATTAGGTTAATCATAGTTCAGACAATTTTGTTTACCTCTCAAGGCCCTTCTTTTTTTTATTTCTTTTAATCTTGATGTTATGCGTGGGTGCTACTGTGCCCACGAAGATATGTCGTTTGATGTCAGCACAAATTTATTTCATTGCTTTACTATTTTCCTGTAAATTATTTTGTTTGCTGCTTGCAGTTGTAAAAAATAAATTCCATTACTGTAATCTTTTAAATTTATTTCTTTAGAGAATTTTCCTACAATGAAATATTCATTATACGAATAAATTTCTTCTGCCAAAAGATTATATATTTTCAAAGCTATCTGTTGACTCTTTGATAACTCTGCACTCACTGTTAAAATTGAATTTGTCGGGTTAGGAAAAATAATTAGTTCATCGGAATATTTTAAATCTGAAATTCCTGTTTGAGAACAGTGATGTGGCGTGCATGTAATATCAATCTCATATCTCCACATTGAACTTCTCCAACAGTTAGTTGTGACACCGTATTGTTGATGCCCACCAAACAAATACATTGAATTTGTATTTGAGTTATACCAAGAAACAGAGCCCACCCTTCCGGGTGGCTTATTACAAGGTGATGGAATGCCTTTAACTCCAAAGTTTCCTGGATGATAATATGTTGAATCTTGCCAAACTAAAATCCACTGGTCAGTTGCAATTTCATACATCCATAAATCATTTAACCAATATGCATAAGGATAAGGTGCATAAAAAGACCAACCGCCAAACATCCAAAAATTTCCGTTGATGTCTTTCCAACAAGAGCGATTCTCAAAGCGGCAAATTGGATTGAAGGAAGTATCCAAGTCACACTCGTTTCCCGTAACACCTGTGTCAAGAGGAGCATTGATTGGTCCCTTCATCCAAGCCCAATTATTTGTTGCCAAATTATATTTCCATAAATCATTCATGTAACCTGAACCATGTTGTCTGCCTCCGAATAACCAAAAATTATCGTTGTTGTCTTTCCATCTTGAATACGCAAATCTTCCACTTGGAGTATTTAAAGAATCCTCTTGTCCTTTTACACTATATACACCAACGGAATTTATTGTATCAGTCCCTTTCATCCATGTCCATTCATTAGATGAA
>Ga0157380_10000233_pt1 | contig 33334 bp, 22 predicted proteins | sample S35metaG_FD_119757 | JGI IMG/M metagenome (GOLD analysis project Ga0157380, IMG submission 119757) | Switchgrass rhizosphere microbial communities from Kellogg Biological Station, Michigan, USA - S3-5 metaG | ecosystem: Host-associated > Plants > Roots > Rhizosphere > Soil | place: USA...
CCAACGTCAAGATCGACAAGGACCTGGCGCGCATCGACGAGGACGACACCGCTTATAAGGTCATCGCCGGATTTCGCCCGCTAGACTTCCTCGGCGTCGAGGCGAGCTATGTGAACTTCGGCAAGCCGGAAAAAGGCGCACAGAAAGCCGATAGCGATGGCATCTCGGCATTCGTCGTGGGCTTCCTGCCGGTCGGCCCGGTCGATATTTACGCGAAAGGCGGCCTGATCAACGCCGATACCTCGGTGGTGACGGCGGGCAACAAAGTGTTCAACGAAAAGGGTACCGAGTTCGCTTACGGCGTCGGCGCGCAGTTCCGACTACTCAGCCTGAGCGTCCGGGCGGAGTACGAGCGCTTCAACGTGTCCAAGGTCGACGACCTAAACATGGTGTCGGTGGGTGTCACTTACACATTCCTTTGACGCACACGGCGGCCTGGCTGCACGCTCAAGTGTTGTATCTCGCCAACAATCGGCGTCGATACGGCTGAAATCCGGCGTCCTTTCCGCGTCTTGCCGGTCGCACGTAAACAACTGAAATGTGACGGCTTCTTCACCGAAAACAGCGCGAAAAAAAGCGGAACTTTCACGCCGCCCGCACGTCATAATTCCCGAGCGTCGGCCAGGACGCTCCCGTTTGCTGACCTCCCTGAGCGAACGGCAGCCCGGTCCATCCCCATGCCGGGTAATACTGACCCCGATGATCTAAACGTCATCGGGGTTTTTTTTGGCTCACGGATCCGAGCGTTTCCGGCTGACGCGCCAGGATCCGCAGGGTGTGACCGCGCGCTTCCTCGACACCCATCTTCTCCACCGCCGAGAACAATTGCGCCGTGGCGAAGCCAGCGGTGCGGCTGCGGACATCTCTCAATGTCAGGGTCTGTTCGCCACGATTGAGCTTGTCTGCCTTAGTGATGAGCAGGTGCACCGGCAGCGAGTGCTCCCTGACCCACTCCAGCATCATCCAGTCGTAGTCGGTCAACGGCCGGCGCGCATCCATCACCATCACCAGCCCCGCCAGCGAAGTTCGCGTTTCGACGTAGCGCGTCAGCAATTCCTTCCAATGGTTGCGCATTTCCTCGGGCACTTTGGCGTAGCCATAGCCCGGCAGGTCCGCCAGCCGGCCTTTGTCCCCCAACGCGAAAAAATTGATGAGCTGCGTGCGACCGGGCGTCTTGCTGGTGCGAGCGAGATTCTTGCGGCCGGTGATCGCATTCAGCGCACTCGACTTGCCTGCGTTGGAACGCCCTGCGAACGCGATCTCGGAGCCCGAGTCTTCGGGAAAGTGCGCCGGCTGCCACGCACTGAGAAGGAACCGGGATTCGGGGAACTGCGCCATGTCGGTCCTTCAGAAGAGTTGGTCGGGAATGCGAAGATCGAGGCTGCGACGGGAGGTGCAACGCGTTGACCTCGTGTACAATTCGGCGCCTTTGCGCGCCGATCTTGCCGGCGCGCCAAGACGCCTGCTGTACAAAAGGCGCCTACGCAGTCGAGTCGGATCAATGTCGGAGTCGAATCAATGAAGTTTCAGTCGATCGCCCTGTCGTTCGCCCTGTCGTTCACACTATGCGGAGTATTGCTGAGTTCGCTGGCCGCTGCCGCGGAAAGCGCAGAAGCCCCGGCGGCGGGATCCGCCGAAGCGGGCCAGACCAAGTCGACGCCTTGCGTCGCCTGCCATGGCGTCGGCGGCAACAGCGTGAACCCAGTGTGGCCGGTGCTCGCGGGCCAGCACCAGCAATATATCGTCAAGCAGCTGAAGGCATTCAAGAACGACGAGCGCACCGATCCGCTCATGACACCGATGGCCAAGACGCTGTCCGATGCGGACATGGATGATCTCGGCGCCTACTTCTCCGCACAGACCGCCTCCGGCACGCTCGAAACGGAACCGTCCAAGGTGAGTGAAGGTCAGCGGCTGTATCGCAGCGGCGAGCCGGTCAATGGTGTGGCAGCCTGCGCCGCCTGTCACGGCCCTGCGGGAGCGGGCAATCCGACTGCCAAGTACCCCTCGATTCGCGGCCAGCATTCGGCTTACGTGGTCGCGCAGCTGAAGAACTATCGCAGCGGTACGCGCAAGACCGATCAGCCGCAGAACCAGATGATGCGTAACATCGCTGCGAAGCTGTCGGACGCACAGATCGACGCCGTCGCTTCTTATGTGCAGGGGCTGCGTTGACCCGATCGCTGCGCCGATCGTCGTCACGCACCGATTTTTCGTCAGTCATTCGGACCAACTCATGAACAAGCTTGCCGCCGTTCTTCTGGTGCTATCGGGTCTCGCGGGTCTCGGCGCCTGCAGCAAGCAGGAAGCCGGTGCTCCCGCTCCCACCGCGGCGAGCAACACACCGGCGGCGACGGAAGCTCCAGCACCGGCGCCCGCTGCAACAGCAACCGATGAACCTGCTGTCGTCGACCCGTCTTCATCGGCCGGCGTCGCCGAGTCCGTCAGTGAAACCGACGATGCACCCGTCAGCGCCGCGCCCGAAACGCTCAATCCTGGCACCCAGCCCATGCTGCGGCTCGGCGGTCCGTCCAATGCCGCTCCCACCTCGGCGAAGTTCAAGGAAGGGGCGAACTACCAGAAACTGGTTCCCGCGCAGCCCACGAGCGTGGCGCCCGGCAAGGTCGAAGTCATCGAAGTGTTCTGGTACGGCTGCGGTCATTGCTTCGCGCTGGATCCGAAAATCGAAGCGTGGCGCGCCAAGGGCAAGCCGGCCTATGTGGAATTCCTGCGAGTGCCGGCCATGTGGAACGACGCAACCCGGATGCACGCACGCGTGTTCTACACGGCTGAACTCCTGGGCAAGCTCGAACAGCTGCACACCTCGATCTTCAACGAGATCCACGTCAAGGGCGACATGCTCAACAACGTCGACAAGATCTCGGCCTTCTTCACGGCCCACGGTGTGAGCAAGGAAGAGTTCGACAAGGCCTTCAGCTCCTTCGCCGTCGAATCGAAGCTGCAACGCGCAGATTTCCTTAACCGTCGCTACAAGATCGAATCGGTTCCCAGCGTGATCGTCAACGGAAAGTACAAGACCGATGTCGGCACGGCCGGCAGCGAAGACCAGCTCTTCTCGTTGGTCGACGAATTGTCGGCGTCCGAGCACGGCGGTTGACCCGCGCCGGATTCACGTCGGGCAGCTCGACTAACGCGTCCAGCTTGCTCCCATGCTGAATGTGTTCGAGCCGCAGCCTCAGGGATTGAGGCGCGTCGATACTGGGTCGCTGACCGAGATTCCGGCGTCAGCCGTCTGGCTGGACCTGCTCGAACCCACACTCGAAGAAGAGAAGGCGGTCGAGGCGGCGCTCGACATCGATGTACCGACGCGCGAGGAGATGAAGGAGATCGAAGCCTCCAATCGCCTCTACGAGGAAAACGGCGCGTTGTACATGACAGCCACGGTCGCGGCGAAACTCGACACCGATCGCCCCGTCAGCACGGCAGTGACCTTCATCCTCGCCCGCGGCAAGCTGGTCACGAATCGCTACCTCGATACCAAGCCGTTCCAGCAATTCATCGCCTACGCGAACAAGCATCCGGCGGCCTGCCCGAATCCGGTGGCCATTCTCGCCGGGCTGATGGAAGCTTTCACCGAACGCATCGCCGACATCCTCGAGCGGGTGGGCACGAATCTGGACACCGTCTCCGCGAACATTTTCGCCCGCGACGGCAATGGCACGCCCGACAGCAACAATCTGCGGTCGATGATCGAACGCATCGGCTTCAATGGCGACCTGAACTCGCGTGCCCGAGAAAGCCTGGTGAGCCTCGGACGATTGCTGATGTTCGTCCAGCAGACGGGCAACTATGACATCTCCGAAGACCAGCGCAAACGCTTCCGCTCGGTCAGCCGCGACGTCACTTCACTGTCGGATCACGCCTCGTTCCTCGGCACCAAGGTGTCGTTCCTGCTCGAAGCGACGCTCGGCTTGATCAATGTCGAACAGAACAACATCATCAAGATCTTCTCGGTGGCCGCCGTGATGTTCATGCCACCGACGCTGATCGCCAGCATCTACGGCATGAATTTCCATCTGCTGCCCGACCTGCCCGGTAAATACGGCAACTTCGGCTTTTCGATCCTGCTCATGATCGCGTCGATGGGGCTCACGTATGCGGTGTTCCGCCGCAAAGGATGGCTGTAATGTCGACGCATTCCACTCCGATGGCCATCACCAGCATGGCGCTGTTCTGCGATTTCGAGAACATTGCGCTCGGCGTCCGCGACGCCAAGTACGCGCGCTTCGATATCGATCGCGTACTCGAACGCCTGCTGCTCAAGGGCAGCATCGTCGTGAAGAAAGCGTACTGCGATTGGGAACGCTACAAGGAATTCAAAGGACCGATGCACGAAGCGTCGTTCGAGCTGATCGAGATTCCACACCTGCGCATTTCGGGCAAGAACTCAGCGGATATCCGCATGGTCGTGGATGCGCTCGACCTGTGTTACACGAAAACGCACGTCGACAGCTTCGTGATCATCAGCGGCGATTCGGATTTCTCGCCCCTGGTGAGCAAGCTGCGCGAGAACAACAAGACGGTCATCGGCGTCGGCGTCAAGAGCTCGACTTCCGACCTGCTGATTTCCAACTGCGACGAGTTCATCTACTACGACGACCTGGTGCGCCAGAACGAGAAGAAGCAGCAGCGCTCGCGCCGCAAGCCCGCAGCGAAGCCCTCCGGCGAAGCGCAGAAATCACCGTCGCCGCCGAAGGTCGAGAACACCGAAGAAGATCGCCGGCAGGAGGCCTTCGACCTGGTCCTCGATACCATCGATGCACTCGGCGCGGAGCGCGACCAGGACGAGAAGATCTGGGGCTCGATGGTCAAGCAGACCTTGAAGCGCCGCAACCCCGGCTTCAACGAAAGCTACTACGGATTCCGCACCTTCAGCGAACTGCTCGAAGATGCGCAGGCGCACAAGCTGGTCATATTGGAACCGGACCAGAAGTCAGGCGGCTACATCATTCGTCGCGTAGCTCGCGAGGACTCGGGCGGCTGAGATAAAGATTCAGCCGACCGCTTTAGACGCTTTCGCGCCAGCTCTGTCGCGAAGCGCGATCGCGCATGTAGTGCAGTTCCACGTGCTGTACGCCCTTCATACGTCGAGTCGAGCGGCGCACTTCACGTAGAAGTCGCAGCAACAGTTGTTCGTTGGCCTGCGAACCGCCACTTGCGTAGGGAGCTGCGATGCCGAGGTGCATGACGGTGATGTGTTCGAGATCGGGCCGCGCATAGACAGCCACCCCCACTGGCCTGCCGGTTTCCGATTCGACCGCGAACAATGACTGCGCGCCGGTCACGTCGCCGATGCGGATCCTGAGGCGATCGCCGTCGGCAACGATTTCGGGATAGCCGAATTCGTCGATGGCCTGCGCAATGCCGTCCGCGACGCGCTCCTGGCAGGCGTTGAAAAACATCAAAGCCTCGAGTGCGACACGGTGAGTGCGAGCCACGTGCGAGGTAAACTCGATGGTCACTTTCATGGATGGAGGGTCGCCACAGGCTGACAGGGGCGCATCATGAGCATGGGCGGGGTCGCTTGTCGAGACTGGATGTCATTGACATCCCTTTCGTAACTCATTGCACGCGCTTCGAAAAATCTACATTGTCGCAAAAATGCGAGGCCCTCGCGCGGGCTGGGAAGACATGGAGCGAGCAACGGCGCGGCTCCGCTGGCCGCGCGGCGTCGTCTGTTGCGGCCATCGAACACGCGCACGGCCTCAATGCCGAGCTCCACGACCGGCTTTACAGCAGCCCACCGACGTCAAAAAATCGGCGGTGCGCCGGATTCCATGAGATCTTCGCGCAATACGTGTTGACCGTTTTCCCGCGTTTTCGCCGGAGCGAAGCGCAAAACTTTGAACTGGGACTGCTTTCAGTCTTTCAAAAACGGGAACTGGTTCGAGCCTGGTCTCGCCCGGTTATTGTCAGATAGTGAGCAGCGATTGCAGGCATGAGGCGACGGGCCGCGGCTTCCGGACGAAGCTGGTGGTGCGTGCGAGTCGGCCAAGGGTACTGGCGCAGGCCGGAATCTTTGCGCCACAACTTGAGCAAGGGGATCATCGTTATGGGCTTTCTGGATCTGGGTCGATACAAAGGCATCGTCTTCGCGATCGCCGGCTTCCTGCTGTTCACAGCCATCATCCTCGCCGTCAACCACGGCATGGCCGGACAATTCGCCAACAACGTCGTCGGCGTGAAATTCCTGGCGCAGCACCAGGCTCAGCCCCGCGCGTTGTACGACAGCGGCATCGACCTCACCGAACGCCTGAAGAACGGCGAGCCGATCGGCGATGCCATGGAGGCGTTGCGCAAGTCCGCTACCGCCTTCGACCATGGCCTCCGCGGCCTGAGCACCGGCGGCATGGTTTCCGACACAGAGGGCAACGTCACCGTGCTGTCGGCGCTGACCACCGACACGGCCAAGGCCTCCATCGCCAGCAGCGCGAAGATCTGGGCCGGCTACAAGGCCAAGCTCGAGCCGGTACTGCGTTTCTCGGGTTCTCCGTATCCCGCGGCCGATGCCGCTGCACCCGCCGCCGCTCCCGCAACGACCGGCGCGCCTCTGAACGTCCGTGGCCGTGGCTTGCAGAACGCCCTTGCGGAGCTCAACCAGTACGCCGCTTCCTCATATGAACAGCTCGCCCGCGTCAGCGGCGATCTCGCTAGCATCGTCGAGAAGGACAGCGCTTCCGAAGCCGGCATCCTGCGTGGCATCCAGATTTTCGGCATCGTCGTCTCGCTGGTGCTGCTCGGCGCGGTCTTCCTGTACTTCGCCAAGAACCTGCGCAAGGAAGAAGTGATCGCGAACCGGGCCCGCAAGGAAACCAGCGACATCCTGCGCACGGTGGGTGAAGGCCTGTTCCTGCTCGACAAGGACCTGCGGATCGGTAGCGAACGGTCCATGGCGCTCAACACCATTTTCCGCCGCGACGACCTGACCAGCCTGCCGTTCGACGACCTGCTCCGTCCGATCGTCCCGGAGAAGACGCTCAACACGGCCCGCGATTACGTGGCCCTGTTGTGGGGCGAGCGCGTGAACGAAAAACTGGTCAAGACCATCAACCCGCTGAACGAAGTCGAAGTGCACTTCGACAATCCGGCCGGCGGCTTCGATACGCACTTCCTCGAATTCGACTTCAACCGCGTGAAATCGGAAGGCAGCCTGTCGCACCTGCTGGTCACGGTGAACGACGTCACCAAGCGCGTGATGCTCTCGCGCGAACTGCAGGATTCGCAGGAAAAAGCACAGGCCCAGCTGGACCTGCTGCTACGTATTCTCCACGTCGAGCCGGACACGCTCACCGGCTTCCTCACCGACGCGGATGTCTCGCTCAAGATGGTCAACTCCATCCTCAAGGAGCCCGCTCGCGAAGAGTCGGCCTTCCGCGCCAAGATCGACGGCATCTATCGCCAGGTCCACGCAGTCAAGGGCGAGGCTTCGGCGCTCGGCCTCAAGACTGTGGAACAGCGTGCGCACGCCTTCGAAGAAGCGCTCAACGATCTCAAGGGCCGGTCCAACCTCTCGGGCAGCGACTTCCTGCCCCTGGTGGTCAAGCTCGACGACCTCTTCAACCATCTCGCCCAGGTCCGCGAAATGCTCAGCCGGCTGGTCGACCTGCACCAGGCCATCGCGACCCGCCGCAAGACCGAAGGCAAGTCGGAAGACGCGCCCGAAGGAATGGAAGCCTCGAAGGTGGATGCCTGGCTGTCCAGCAAGGCCGATCCGGCCGCACAGCTCAATGCGCTCACCGGTCCGACCGAAAGCAGCGGACTGGATCGCACGCTGGAAGACCTGGCCAAGCGCGTCGCTGCCGCCCAGGCGAAGCAGGTGGCGCTCAAGTGCTCGGGTCTCGAGCAGGTGCCGGAAGCATATCGCCGCGCCGTCAAGGACATCACCATTCAGCTGGTTCGCAACGCCGTGGTCCATGGCATCGAATCTCCGGACGAACGCGCGGATGCGCAGAAGTCGGAAGTCGGCACGCTGGCCGTCGAATTCTCCGCCCATGAAGGCGATGGCTACGAGCTGATCGTGCAGGACGACGGTCGCGGCCTGCAGCTGGACCGGATCAAGGAAGTCGCCGTGGAGCGCGGGCTGATCACGCCCGCCCAGGCGGCTCTGCTAGATCCGCGTCAGACCATGGCGCTGATCTTCCGCCCCGGCTTCTCGACGGCGGACACGGTAACCAGCGACGCCGGACGCGGCGCTGGCATGGACCTGGTACGCGTATTGGTCGCGGAACTGGGAGGCCGGGTGGGCTTGGCCTCGGCAGGCGGGCGATTCTCGAAATTCAAGATCTGGCTCCCGGCGACTGAGCGGGCCGTAGCCGCGTAATCGGATCAAGGTAAGAACAAGAGGGATCGAAATGGCGCTCGCAAACGCAAAGGCACAAGCGTTGACGACTGGCAAGCTCAAGCTCATGATCTGTGACGATTCGAACATTATTCGTCGCAAGATCGAGCGGGAACTGCAGATCGATCGATTGCAGGTAATCGCAACCGCGGCGAATGGCAAGCTGGCCGTCGAGGCCTTCCGCAAGGAGCCGGCCGACGTCGTCACCATGGACATTACGATGCCCGAAATGGACGGCATCGAATGCGTAGAAAATCTGGTCAAGATCAAGCCGGATGTCCTCATCCTGGTGATCTCGGCGCTCTCGGACAAGGCTACGGCCATCGAAGCATTGAAGAAGGGAGCCAATGGCTTCCTCTGTAAACCATTCACGGATCGCCAGCTCACGGAAGCGCTGGAAGAGCTGTTGAGGGGCGCCGGAAATGATGACTAAAGTCGAGTTGGAGACCTTCATCGAAGGAACGACGAACTACTTTGCGACCGCGGCCAACCAGCCCGCTTCGCTCGGTTCGCCGTACATCGTTCAGGAAGGTCGACCCACGGTTCAGGAATTCACCGGGCTGATCAGTATCGCCGGCAAGCGCAAGGGCATCGTGTACTTCACGGCATCGCGCCCGATGCTCACCGTCATGCTCATGCGCATGGGCGAGACCGAACTGACGCAGGAAAACATGGCTGACCTGGTTGGCGAAGTTGCCAACACCATCTCCGGCAACGCGCGCCGCGACTTCGGCAAGGACTTCATGATTTCGGTGCCCACCGTGCTGGCCGGGGATCCTGACAAGGTGGTGACGCCGGACAACATCCGTTCGTTCGTCATCCCGATCAACTGGCGCAGCCATTCGGCGCAGCTGGTCGTCTGCCTGGAATGAATTCGGGCGGCCGCACCGACCGTCGATAACTATAATGGGCGTGGGCGTACAGCAGCGAGCGACGCGGGACGCTGCAGCGCCGGGTGCCTCCCCCGACGCGCAGCGTGCAGCAGCGACATTACCCAGCGTCGACGTCGTTCTCCTCACCAATGACCTGAAACTGCTGGCCACGCTGCGCGAAGCAGCTTCGCCGCATCATCAGCTCTCGCATGCCGATTCCCTCATTGCCGCAACGGAATTCCTGGCCGGCGGCCACACCGGCATTCTCCTCGCCGATCTCGCTCTGCTCGACAGCGATCCGGCCGGGCTGCTGGAACGGCTGCGGGTGCAGTTTCCCGACTTGATCGTCCTGGCAACCGGCAGTCGCGACGAGGAAATCGCCGTTGCGGGAGCGATCAGCAGCGGCTGCATCTATCGCTACCTGCACAAGCCAGTGTCTCCGGCACGCGCGAGCTTGTTCTTAGGAACGGCAACGCGCCGTTACGGCGAGCTGCGGGAAGTGGAAGCTCTCGCGTTGGCAACGTTGCGTCAGCGAGCGGCTCGGCCGCGCATCAGCAAGAAGCTCGGTCTCGGCATCGCGGCAACAGTTGTCGTCGGCGCGCTATTGGCGTGGTGGATGTCCGAACGCAAGTCCGATCCGGTTGCCGCTGCGATTCGAACGCCTGTCGATGACTATCTCTCACGTGCGCAGGAAGCCTTCGCAGCCGACAGGCTGACCGACGCAACCAACGACAATGCACTTGCTTTGTATCGAGCCGCCCTGGCCGCAGCTCCCGACAACCAGGCGGCACGTGCAGGTATCGAGCGAGTCATCGCGGCGTTGGATGCACGCGCGGTCCTTGAACTACGTCGTGGCGATGTGGTCGCCGCGACCGCGGCGATCACCGAGTTACAGCGAGCCCATCCAGCGCATCCACATCTAACGAACCTGCAGAAGCAACTGAGAATTCTCGCGGCACCGCCGTCGCCGAAGACGGTGGCGGTTGCTGCAACACCAGTTGCCGTCGCACCGGCACCTACGCAAATCACGCCGACCATCGTAGAAGAGCCGACACCGCAGATCGATCGGGCGCGTGCACGCCTGGCGGCCAGTCAACTCATTGCGCCTGTCGACGATAGCGCTGCAGGCTATTTGCGCCGTGCGCGGGACAGCGGTGAGGACGAGACCAAACTGAAGATCATCGCCACCGATCTCGCCGCTCGCATCCTGCAACAGGCACGCGAGAGCCTCGGTGCCGGCGATCTCGAAAAATCGAAACAAGACTACGACGCGGCGGTGGCGCTCGACGCCGAATTCGAGCTGGGCCTGCCGGAACTGGACGTGGTCGGCGCCGAATGGAACAAGGCGCAGCAACTCGCCTCGCAGGGGCGCGAATCGCCGTAAAAGGGGACAGATTTACTTTTTGCTTCGAAAGAATAAATCTGCGCCCTTTTACTCCTGCTTCGCAACGATGGTTTCGAAGCGCCGTCCCAGCCACCACCCGATCAATGCCCAGGCAGCTGCAGACGCCGCGCCGATCAGGGCGACCGCAGCCGTAGTAAATCCCGCCGTCGCGAGACCATTACTGACCTGTGCGGCAATCGCATCGGCGCCGCGATAGACCGGTACGTCGATGGTGTTCTTGGCCTTGTACTTGGTTTCGGTGTCGAGCGGACTCCAGAGCATTTCCCTCCCCGGACGCACGAAAGCGTACTCACCTGCACGGCGCATGACGAAGACGCAGGCGAGCACGGCGAAACTCGCATTGAACGAGAGGCCGAGAAATCCCGCGATCATCAGCACGGGTAGCAACGTCAGGAGCGCCGTCACGCCGAACTTCGCGGCAATCCTGCCCGTGAGGAAGATCTGCGATAGCACGGTCAGGCTTTGCACGATCCAATCGAGCCGGGCGAACACTCGCGTCCGATCCGCGAGCGCCGGAAAGGCCAGCTCCACGAGGTGCAGCTGCTCGAAATATAGAAAGGTGCTGACCGTGGAAATCATTACCACGAACAGCGCGATGCCCAGCAGATAGGGAGACTTCAGGATCAGCGTGACGCCTGCGAACGGGTGCCCACCGATCGGTCGATCCACGTGGCCGCCAGCCGCCGCTCGCGTTATCGGCTGCTCCGACCAGATGCGCAACAAAGCGCGCTGGCAAAAGATCGCGACCACGAACAGGCTCGCGCCCAGAAACAGCACGCCGCTGTTACCGATGGCCCCTACGGTGAGATCCGCAATCAAAGGGCCTGCCAGAGCGCCTGCACTGCCGCCGGCGGCGATCACTCCAAACAAGCGCTTCGCCTGCCCACTGTCGAACAGCTCGAGCAGGAAACTCCAGAACATGGAAATCAGCAGCAGGTTCACCACGCTGATGAACACGTAGAAGCATTTGCCGACCAGCGGATCGACGTTCGCCTGCTGAAACGCTGCGCCGACGGCGATCAACACTGCAGCCACCAGCGCGTAGGTCCAGGGCAGGAACACCGATCGCTTGAAACGCGCCACGATTGCACCGTAGCCGGGAATGATCAGCACCGACGCCAGCGAAGTGAAGATCCACAGATTGGCAGTCTGCTCGCGTCCGAGCAGCGTGCCGATGGTCTCCCGCACCGGCCGCACGGAGAAGTAGCCTCCCCACATGAAAAAGAACAGGCAGAACGCCGCGACCACGGCGGCCGTTTCACGCGGCTCGATAGGAGCGACGCGGGAGAGCGCTCGTGAGAGAGGAGAATGGGAGGTCGGGTTCACCCCGCGATTGTAGGGGATGAAGGTGACGACTGCGGTATTGCGGGGGACTGTCCCTGGGACAGTCCCCCGCGAGTCAAACCCCGTCCCCTCCGGCAGATCTACTTCCGAACGATTTCGATCGCACTGAGGATCGGATTCTTCACCTGATGGTGCAACGAGATGGTGATCCCTCCACTGACGACGAATGCCGTGGTAGTGGCGACCACCGCCGTATTGAGGGCATCGCCGGCCCTGGCGAACACATCGAAGTTATCGAAAGCCAGACTTCCCTGGACGTAGATGTCGAACACACGCGCCCCCCTGAAAGCAGTTTTTGGATTGCTCTCCGCGAAATGCAGGATGACATCATAGGTGCCGCTCTCGACATAAAAATTGTAGGTGAGTTCCGGCTCTGGCGTGTCATCCCAACGAATGCTCTGGTACAGAGTATCGTCGACCGTACCCGCAATCGGCGCGGTTGAAGTGCTGGTGCTGCCTGTGTCGAACCCATTATCGGCAGCCCAGATCTGGCCCTTCGAGTCGACGTACTCGCCACCACCGACGTTCGTGCGGATCTTGAACCGCACGTCAGGGCCCGTGCTCAACGAAACGATCTCGATGGCGCTGATGATCGGGTTCTTCACCTTGTGCTTGAATTGAATGTTGAGCTGTCCGTCCGCCACGTTGACGGTTGCGCTCTTCAGCAACGCCGCATTGAGCCCTGCTTCGGCGAACACATCCACATTGAATTGCTGTGCACCTTCCATGTCGACGCTGAACACGCGACCGCCCACCTTCGCCGTACCTGTGTTGCTCTCCATGAAATACAGTCTCACCTCGTAGCTGCCGTTCGGCACCGGAATGCTGTATTGCAGTTCGGGAGCCGGCGCGTCGTCCCAGCGAATGCTTTGGTACAGGCCGTCGTCGACGGTGTTTGCGACGGGAGCGGATGACGTGCTGACACTTCCCGTATTGAAGCCCGCATCCGCCGACCATAGCCGACCCGCGCTGTCCGTGAAGGCACCACCGCCTGCATTGATGCGAATGACGGTCGCCGGACTGGCATCGAGTTCGTGGACGAACACATCTATATCCCCGTCGGTATCGTCAGGCGTCAGGTTGGTCGCATACGATTGGAAGGCGACATGCCTGCCGTCGGCGCTGATGGACGGCCAGTAACTCGAGGCACGCGCCAGGCCACCTTGTTTGCCGATGCTGACGGTTGCCGTCGACCGTGCCTCCCGGTCGCGGACGAAGATGGCGGCAATGCAGTCGCAGACATCGACCAGGAATTCGCTGGATCCCCTGAAGGCAACGTAACGGCCGTTGGCGCTGATGGCTGGATTGGCGGCGCTGGCATCGATGCCGCCGGTTCGCCCGACACTGACCAACTCCGTGGTATTGGCAATCGTGTCGCGCAGGAAAATCCATTGTCCCGAATCGCCCTGGTAGTTGGTGAAGAAGTTTTCAGCCGCCGTCTCGAAAGCAACGTAACGTCCATCCGCGCTGATCGAAGGCGCACCGCTGTAATTTTCCGCCTGCGCTCCGGTGCTCGTCAGGTTGACACGTGTAGTCTTGCCGGTGACTCGATCACGGACAAAGACATCGAGCACGACATTGGTATCGCCGGCAACCAGGTTCGAAGCAGAGGACTCGAACGCTACGTAGCGGCCGTCGGCGCTGATAACCGGGCGTCCGCTGGCTCCATTGGCCTGCACGCCCGTTGAACTCACGCTGATGCGTTCGGTTTGACCCAGCTGCCGGTCGCGCACGAACACATCGAACTCATCGTTGCTATCGCCGGTTACCAGATTGGATGCCCGCGACACGAACGCGACGAACCTTCCGTCGGCGCTGAGCATCGATTCACGGGCTTCGCCGTTGCCGATTGCGCCGCTGCTGCTCACATTGACACGCTCGGTGTGATCGCTCTCGCGATCTCGCACGAACACTTCCGTGTTGCTCCTGCCATCGCCGGGCGTGGGATCGGTGAAGTTCGCCGTGAAGGACACGAAACGTCCATTCGCGCTGATCGCTGGCTGATAGCTATCCAGTTCGAGTGCAATGCCCGCGTCGCCGATACTGGCGCGTTCGGTCGTGCCGGACTGCGTGTCGCGAACGAACACGTCCAGGTACTGCGAGTCGGGGTCGCCAGGCGCGAGGTGAGCGGCCGATACGAACGCCACATATCTGCCGTCGGCGCTCACGACGTTGCTGGCCGCGATGGTGCCGCCTGCCGAGTAAGAATTACCTGCATGGTGAATCAACTGGCCTGTCCCAGCAATCTGGTCTTTTAGATAGATAGCCGCGTGATCTTGAATCGCAAGGTATCGGCCATCCGCGCTGATACCCGCCAGCGCAACCGTTTCCGTCGGTGGCTTGCCTGGTAACCCGAGCCGAGTCGTAGTGCCCAGGACGCGATCGCGGAGAAACGTGTCCCATTGAATGTCGACGCTGTCTGCTTCGACACTGGATGAGCACGCGTAGAAACTCACATAGCGCCCATCGCCGCTGATTGCAGGCGAATAGCTACCGCTCACACCTGGAAAGCAGCCCGGCGCGTCGATCGCTTGCGCTCCGGCATTGCTGAGATTTGCTCGTGTAGTGACACCGAGTTGACGATCGCGCACGAAAATATCCTGCAAGCCGTTGGTGTCGCCGCTTACCAGATTGCTTGCAAAGGAGACGAACGTGACGAAGCGTCCGTTGGCGCTGATGTAGGCATCGTATGCGACGTTGTTGGCCTGGACGCCACCGACACCGACGTTGACGCGCTCAGTAGTTCCCGACTGCAGGTCGCGAACGAACAGATCCCGTAGCGCGTTCGTGTCTCCCGCCACCAGGTTCGACGCTTCGGATAGAAACGCAACGTAGCGTCCGTCACCGCTGATGGAGGCCATGGAGGAAGATCCGTTTGCCTGGATTCCGCCGCTGCCAAGGCTAACCCGCTGCGTTGTACCGTTGACGCGATCGCGCACGAAGATATCTCCCCGCGCATTGGTATCGCCTGCAACGAGATTGGCTGCTGTCGAACTGAATACCACGTAACGACCATTGGAGCTGATGGCGGCCGCCGACACGGTGCTGCCGCTGGCTTGACCTCCCAAGCCGATGCTGACTCGCTCGATCGTCTGGGCGGCCAGGTCGCGCACGAATACATCGGGTTGGCCGTTGGTGTCGTCGGGCACCAGGTTATCTGCCATCGATGTGAACACGACGAATCGGCCGTCGCCGCTGATCGATGCATTGGTGCTGTCTGCATCGGCAGCTCCGAGATTACTGCCGTGACTCATCACTCCGGTCGTCTGCGCCGCTCCATCGTACAAGAAGACGTCGGTCCGACCGTTGGTGTCGCCGCCTACCAGGTCCGAGAAATCCGACTGATATACGACGAAGCGTCCGTCGGCACTGACGCTGGGACGGGAGCTTTGCTGATCCGAATCAAGGGCCAGCTGGCCCTTGCTGATCAGATCGGTGTCGCCCGGCGCTGCATTGACGATCGTGGTGGCAATGCTCAGAGCGACGAGGCCGCTCCACTTTGCGAATCGTCTGCGGGCGAATGGTATGTGGAAGCGCATGTCAGCCACCCTCCGTGCTGGTAGCCGGGAGGCTCACGATGTCGTGGGTCTGCGTATCGATCGCTTCCACACGCAGCGGCACTTTCGCCAACGACTGCTCCGGGACGGTCGCGACCAGGCATTCATACGTCCAGGTCACGCTATCGCTCTTGCCTGCACTCAGCAACCGAATGCGTGCGGGCTGGCAGCTCTTGCCCAGCAGGGCATATTGAGATGGCTCCAGGAACAGGCGCAGGTCATAGAGATCGTGTGCACCGTCATTCCTGAGCGTGAGTTTCAGTTCCAGGCCGACTCGGCCGTCGCTGTGTTCGACCTGCGAAAGCAGCTCGTGAGTCACGACCAGCTGATATTCACGCGGATCGACGGACTTCGCGGGAAAAGCAGCCAGTGACGCCAGGCACATGCACACCGATGCACCGCGTCGCAATGTCGTGACCCAGCGAACTTCGAGAGGCCAACCGCCATTACCGTATCCATGATGCAGTTTCATCTTATCCCCTGCAACGCCTTGCGCGTCGTGTTGAAGAGCGAGTAAGGCAATCATGGCAGCTGACGGGGTGTTGCCTTGTCATCCAGTTGAATGACTCCCTGCAACTATTTTTTAAGTCGCTGCATGCAGCCCTGTGTCGTTGAGACTCGGAGAGCGACTGGTGGCGAGGGCTCGAGTGCAGACGAGCGACGCGAAATGTATGCAAGCAAGCGAGAGGCTAAGTACAAGTACGGTGGATGTATTGGGGCAGGAACGGCTGATCGCCTGGGGCTACGGTAATGGAGCTTGGGCAGGAGAGGGTCCGGCTCTTGGGGACGAACTGTCCCCAGCCTCAGTTGATCGTCTTGCTCGCCACTCCCGACATCGAGCTCTCGCTACCCGCCGAGGTGTAAGCCTTCACCGCAAAATACCAGGTTGCGGGCGTGAGGCTACCCAGCGTGTAGGTGCTCAAGCTCGGATTCGCGACCTGGATGGTCTGGTTCATCGCTTCGGCGCTGGTGCCGTAGACGATACGAAAACCGGCCAGATTGGTGAGCGCCGAACCGTCATCGTTCTGCGTCGGCGCTTCCCACGACAGCGAGACGCTGCCAACCGTCGTCTGCGTAGCAGTGATAGTGAAACCGGACAGGGTCGCCGCTGATTTGCCGTCGGTCACGGTGATGGCGATGTTCGCGAACGTGCCTGCAGCGGTGGGCGTTCCGGACAACTTGCCGGAGGTGGTGCTGAAAGTTGCCCACGACGGCTTGTTCGCGATCGACCAAGTGAGCGTATCGCCATTCGGATCCGTCGCGTTCGGCTGGAAGCTGTAGGTGCTGCCCAGGGCGACCGTCGTCGTTGGCGAACCGGAGATCTTCGGCGCGCCGTTCACAGGCTGACTGACGACGATAGCGAACGCGGGCAGCGAAGCAGTCACCTTGCCGTCGCTCGCGCTGATGATGATGTTGCTGAAGGTACCTGCCGCGGTCGGCGTACCGCTCAACGCGCCGGTCGAAGTATTGAACGCCGCCCAGGCCGGGCGATTCTGCACGGAGTAGCCGAGTGCATCGCCATCCGGATCGGTGCCGGACGGTTGGAAGCTGTACGCCGAACCGATGCTCGCCGCAGTCGACGGTGAACCTGCGATCGTCGGCGTGCCGTTGGTCGGCGTGGTGACTGCGATGGCGAACGGCGAGAGCGAGGTCGTCGACTTGCCGTCGGTCGCGGCGATCACGATGTTCGAGTAGTTGCCTACATTCGCTGCGACCGGCGTGCCGGTGAGCTGGCCGTTCGCTGCATTGAAAGTTGCCCACAGAGGCTTGTTCTGAATCGTGTAAGAGATCGTGTCGCCATCGGCGTCGCTGGCTGAGGGCGTGAACGAATACGCCCGCGTAGCCTGTACGCTCGTGCTCGGCGAACCAGAGAGCACCGGAGCGCGATTGCCGCTACCGTTCACCTGGAGAGCGAATGCAGGCAGCGAAGTCGTGCGCTTGCCGTCGCTCACACTGATCACGATCTTGTTGTAGATGCCGATGTTCGCTTGCTGCGGCGTGCCCGTGAGCGCACCGGTAGTCGTGTTGAACGCAGCCCATGACGGACGGTTGGAGACCAGGTAAGTCAGCTTGTCGCCTTCATTGTCGGCGGCCTGCGGCACGAAGCTATAGGGCTTCTCGATCTGCGCACTGCCGGCCGGCGCACCAGTAATCGTTGGCGCCGTGTTGCCCGCTGCTTGCGACTGGCCGCGGCCCGTGATGCGAATCTTGAATGGACCGACGGCGCGATCATCGCGGCCATCGCTGACCGCAATGGTGATCTCGGCCGTCTCACCGACGTCCGAATCCTGCGGCGTGCCGGTGAGCATTCCGGTTTCGCTGCTGAACTCGGCCCACGAAGGCTTGTTGGTCACCTGGAACTCCAGGAAGTCCTGGTCGGCGTCGCTCGCCTTCGGCACGAACGTATAGGTCTGGCCGGATTCGGCTCCCGATTCGGGAATGCCCTCGATCTCCGGCGGCTGGTTGCCGGCAACCGCGGTTGCGGCGCCGTCGGTTCCGAGCATCGATGGATCGCTGGCGGTCTTCTCGCTCAAGCAACCTGTCAGCGATGCGACGATCGCCAGCGTGGATGCCAGTCGGACTGCGCCCTGCAACGAATCGAATGCTCTCATCATGCTCGAACCTCTGCCTGGCGCTTCCATGAGCTGGCTAACGCCAGCTGCGCTTGAGCGCGGATTGGTTCGGGCAACGACGCCGCTATCGGCTACGGCGGGGGAGTTGCGATGATGCGGACGCCGCCCACCGGTGTTGACTTGTCACCGGGTGGCGATCCTGCGACTCATTGGCAACCCCGCTGCCTTGGGAATGACTTCCGTTAGGCCGGTGGCTTTGCGTCCCCGTCTTTCGATGGGTTTGCCCTTTTACAATTTGCGCTGCTGCGATTCTCCGCAACGTTCGTGACCTGCACATGACGATTTCGTATGCGCAGACACGATCGCGTCTCTCAGCGACGCAGCAGTCTCAGGCAGGAGGGGAAATGAGATTGACGGAGCCCCGCGGAAGGAGGCGAACCGGCAACCCCGCTATCCCTGATAGCCGTCTTGCACAGCTATCTTCCGGACCGGAGGCTTTGCGTCCCCACCTCGCGATGGGTTTGCCTTGAAAGTGTGACGAGTTAATCGCAGCCTGTCGCCAGAAGCAACTGTATCCAGATGCAGACAATGTCTTTTCGCCGCGGCGTCCTCAAGCCGGCGGCAAGGCGAACCCATGCTGGCGCACGAGCCGCGTGCAGCACTCGACCAGGTGGGAGTCGAAGAGCGTGCCCGAGCGCAGATTGATTTCGTCGATCGCCGCGTTCATGCCGGCAGCAGGCCGCCATGGTCGCGGCGAGCACAGGGCTTCGACAGTATCGGCGATCGCGAGGATACGGGCTTCGAGCATGATCTCTTCGCCTTGCAGTCCGCGCGGGTAGCCGCTGCCGTCGAAGCGTTCGTGATGCTCGAATACGATCTCCGCGACGGGCATGCCGAAGTCGACGTCTGCGAGCAGCTTGCAGCCCTCTTCGACGTGAGTACGCATCAGCGTGGTCTCATGCGTGGTGAGCGGCGCCGGCTTGGCGAGGATCGTAGCGGGAACATTGATATTTCCGATGTCGTGCAACAACGCCGCGACGCGCAGCGAATGCTGGCGTTCGCCGTCGAGGCCGGCTTCGCGTCCCAACGCAACAGCGAGCGCCGCGATGCGCCGGGCCGAACCCGCCGTGTACGGATCGTGGGCTTCGACCATGCGCAGCAGCGACTCGGTCATGCCCTGAATCGCTATATCCGCCCGCTGCAGCGAACTGAGCGTCTGGGCGTGTACGCGTTTCGATTGCAGCACGCGCCAGACGCTTTCCGCCATGGCAGCCAGCGATCGCTGGTCGTCCTCACCATAGCTCGCTTCGCGATTGGCCACGCCGATCACTGCGACGATGTCATCGCCCACCGTGAGCGGCACGGCGAGATAGCGCTGCAGATCGGGCAATCCATCGCTCTGCGATTTCCAGGAGAGATCGTTGCTCAACGCGGCCTGTCGCGACACGACGCAGGAGGCAATCTGTCCCGCGGCGCTGAGACTGCGTGGCTCTGCTTGAGCCATGGTCGGATTTGCTTGATTGCGATCGCGCCACGCAGCCAGGGTCATGGTCTGGTGCAGCGGATTCACGAAGAAGAAATAGGCGAGCGGACTGTGAGTGGCCTCGGTCGCCTGGTCGATCAGCCGGCGGATGATGGCGGGTTCGTCGAACGATTCCGCCTGCCGATGCAGGTCCAGCAGGAATTCCATCTGTCGCTGCGCGATGCGCTGAGCGACGAGTTCACGGCGGCGCTGCGTGATATCGCGAACGATGACCACGCTGTCGATCAGCGGATGCTGCAGGCGGCTGACGTTGAGTTCGACGTCGACCAACGACCCATCCTGGCGACGATGCTTGGTTTCATGGCGGCCGCCATCGCTGTTGCGGCCCAGCTGCAGGCGAATGGTGGTTTCGCCGGCGTCCTGCTGCTCCAGGTCCGCCACATTCATTTTCAACAATGTAGCGCGGCTGAAGCCCGACATGCGGCAGTACGCGTCGTTGACTTCGACGATGCGGCCGTTCGCGTCCAGCGCGAAACAACCGTCGGCGATGCCATTGATGATGGCAGCCTGCAGCACCGTCTGATCCTGCAAGCGCTGCTCGCGGACCAGGCGATCTCCGAGCGGCCAAGCGCAGACCATCTCGGCGCTGCGGCCGTCGAAATCGGTTTCCCGCGAAGCGGTAGCTACATCGAGCGGCGCACCCAGCTTGGTCTTGTGTGCTTCGATGCCGACGATCGGCGAGGAGGTGGTGCTGCCGGCGGGCGACTCACGCAGCAACTCCGGGGCCGTCAATGAAAGAAATTCGGCGCGGGTATAGCCGTACAGCGTGAGCGCAGCCTGGTTGACCGCGATGAAGCCCTGCGTCGCCTGGTCCGCAATCCACATCGGCATGGGATTGGCCTCGAACAGGCTGCGGAATCTAGCTTCGCCCGCCGCCAGTCGCTGATTGGTGGCTTCGAGATCGGCCATCTGCGTTTGCAACGCGCTCTGCGCTTGCAAAGCAGCTTGCTGCGCGCGTTCGAGCGATTGCTGATGCGCCTTCTGCAGCCGCTCCTGTTCCTGAACATGCAACTCACGGTCGCGCTCGCGCTGGGTAGAGGCTTCGTCGAGCTGGGGGACGGGCGTCGTCTCGCTGGTGCGCGGCGAGCGTGCAACCAAGTCGTCAACGGCTCCGAGCAGCGCATCGGGCTGGACCGACCTTGCGAAGAAGCGCTCGGCGCCGAGTTCCAGGGCGAATCGTTCGTACTTCGGATCGTCGTGACGCCGCGTATAGAAGAAGAACGGCACCGACTGCAACCTCTCATCCTGTTTCCATTTGCGGCAGAGCGCGAAGCCATCCATGCGTGGCAGGACGATGTCGGAGACGATCAGTTGCGGAGGTTCGCGGCGCGCGGCGTCGAGAGCAGCGAGGCCGTTACCGGTTTTGACCACCCGGTGACCGCGTGCTGCCAGCAGTTGCTCGAGCGTCGTCTGTTCGGACTCGCGCTCGTATGCAATCAGAATGACGCCCATCTGCACTCCCACCGCCTGCCCACGCCTGTAACTCCAGCAACGCTCCGGCAACCCGATCTTCATCGATGGAACGGGCCACGCTGGCATAAACCTGCGCGAGTATGCCCACGAGTTACTGGATTGGCACTATGCGCACGCCAGGCGAAAGATGAACGGAGACCTGACGCACACTTGCCAGCACGGCGCGATAGCGATCTGCGACCTTTGCCAACCGCGTCACAGAATTCGCCGCCGCGGCGCCTCAGCTCAGTTCTTTCGCCATGCGCTCGCGCATTGCTGCATCCGGCATCGGCCCGATACCGGCTTTGAGATGGTCCATCATGTGATTGACGCGTGAAGTCGCGGGAATGACCGCGGTCACCGCTGGATGCGAAACGATGAACTTCAGGAAGAACTGCGCCCAGCTCGAACAGCCTAGCTCCCGCGCATAGGATGGAAGCTTGCGAGTGCCGACAGCCGTGAACAAAGCGCCCTCTTCGAACGGGCGATTGATGAGAACCGCAATGCCCCGTTCCTGGCACAACGGCAGCAGGCGCTCCTCGGCGGCACGCTCGCCCATGGAATAGTTGAACTGCACGAAATCGAATTTCTCCGCAGTCAGCACCGCTTCCAGTTCGGCATGCGCCTGCACCGTGTAATGCGTGATGCCTAGGTAGCGGACCTTGTCCTGGGCCTGCAGCGACCGCATCGTAGGCAAATGGGTCCGCCAGTCGACCAGGTTGTGGATCTGGAGCAGGTCCAGCCGTGGAGTCTTCAACAGGCGCATCGACTGTTCGATCTGCGCCATTCCCTTCTCGCGGCCGCTGGTCCACACCTTGGTCGCCAGGAAAGCCGCGTGATGCCGATCGGACTGCTTGAGCAGGTCCCCTGTCACCGCTTCGGCGTTGCCGTACATCGGCGAAGTGTCGATGACGCGCGCTTCGGAAGCAAAGAACGAATCGAGCACCTTGGCCAGGGGCGCCCGGTCCGCCAGTGTCGATCCCACGTCGAACGTATTCCAGGTCCCCATGCCGATCACGGGCAGCCGTTCGTTCGTCGCTGCTGGAATGGGACGAGTGAGCATAGGTGCAAGCTGCTTCGCGGCATGGGCCAACGGAGAAGCTGCCAGGGCAGCTCCGCAAAGCGATCGAACGCAGAAGTCGCGGCGGGAGAGCATGACCGGGCAGCAGTGCTTACAGAGGCGTCCGGTTCGTGCCCATCCAGTACTTCCCCAGCTGCGACACCTGTTCGGTGAACTGTTTGAAGTCCACCGGCTTGACGATGTAGCTGTTGGCATGGACGGCATAGCAGCGGGCCATGTCGGCTTCCTGGTCGGACGACGACATGATGACGACGGGAATGGAGCGGGTCCGTTGATCGGTCTTGATGCGCTCCACCACGTCCGGTCCGTCGATCTTGGGCATATGCAGGTCCAGCAGCATCAGGCGCGGATTGCCTGGAACGCGATTCGCGAACCGTCCGGTGCGGAACACATAGTCGAGTGCCTCCTGCCCGTCCTGAACCCACACGATGTTGCGTCCGACGCCGCCCAGTTCGAGCGCCCGCGTCGTCAGCTCGGCATCCGTGGAGTTGTCATCCGCCAGCAGCACCACACCCAAATTCGTCATTGATCACCATCGTCATCTGCAAACGGTCGTTCCGATAGACCAATGATAAAACCGTACTCCCGCGCGATCTCACGCAGGTGCTCGTAACGGCCCGACTTTCCGCCATGCCCCGCTTCCATGTTGATGTGTAGCAGCAGCGCTTCCCCACCGTTGCCGTTGCCCTTGGTCGACATGGCGGCCCGCAACTTCGCGACCCATTTCACGGGCTCGTAGTATTGCACCTGACTATCCCACAATCCGGTAGTCGCGAGCAGGGGTGGATAGCGCTGCTTGCCCACATTGTCGTACGGCGAGTACGAAAGCATGTAGTCGTAGTAGCGCCGTTCGTTCGGATCGCCCCACTCGTCGTACTCGAGCGTGGTCAGCGGAATGGATTCGTCGAGCATGGTGGTGACGACATCGACGAACGGTACGTTGGCGACGATGCCCGCATACTTTTCCGGCGCCTGGTTCATGACGACACCCATCAGCAAGCCGCCGGCACTGCCGCCTGACGCGAACACGCGCCGCGGGTCGCAATAGGCTGCATTCACCAGGAAATCCGTGACGTCGACGAAGTCGTGGAACGTGTGCCACTTGTTCAACAACCGGCCGTCGTCGTACCAGTGCCGACCCAATTCCTGCCCGCCCCGCACGTGCGCCACCGCGTAGACGAATCCACGGTTCAACAACGACAGCCGGGCCGAGCTGAATTGCGGGTCGATGCAGATGCCGTACGAGCCGTACGCATATTGCATCATTGGCGCTTTCCCATCCTGCGCCACCTTCCGATGCCGTACGATGGACACGGGAATTTTCTTGCCATCGCGGGCCGGCGCCCAAACGAATTCGCTCACGTAGTCCGCGGGATCGAAGGGCCCCAGCACTGGCTCGCGCTTTCGCAGCGTGTGGGTGTGATGGTGGATATCGTAGTCGTAGGTCGTCGTCGGCGTCGTCAGCGAGGTATAGGTGTAGCGCAGCTGCGTTACATCCATTTCGGGATTCGAGCCGAGGTACATGGTGTAGGCCGGGTCGGCCGCCGTCAGGTGCCACGATTCTCCGTTCCAGCGGCGCACGCGCAGTTTCCGCAGGCCTTCGGAGCGCTCGCTGATCGCCAGGAAGTCCCGGAACACTTCGAAATCGTGAATGAAGACTGTCGTTGAGTGTTCAATGAGTGACTCCCAGCGACTGCGGGCGCCCTCTTCTCCGATGCGGGCACTCATGACGCGGAAGTTCTCCGCATCCCAGTTGGTGCGAATCAGGAACCGGTCCTCGAAATGTTCGATCTGGTATTCGTGTCCTGCCTCACGCGGCAGGAATACCTGGAACTGCGGCTGCGCCGTGCCCGCGCGTGCGTAGTGCCACTCAGAAGTTGTCGTGCTCTCGACGCCGATGAAAATGAAGTCCTCCGACTTGCTGCGATCGACACTCAGATCGAAGCTGTCATCGGCCTCTTCGTAGATCAGCGCATCGGTGCCGGACGCGGCACCCAGCGTATGGCTGCGAATGCGCAGGCCCAGCAATGTCACGGGATCCTGCTCGACATACAGCAGCGTCGAGTTGTCGTCGGCCCATGCGATGCTCGACTCGATGTTGTCGATGCGATCGGCGAGCAGGGCGCCGGTAACCAGGTCTTTGACGACGAGTTGGTACTGCCGCCGACCGACGGTGTCGAGGGTGTAGGCCAGCAACCTGTTGTCCGGACTCACTTCATAGGCGCCCAGCTGGAAGAACGGCTGGCCGGCGGCGAGTTGATTGCAGTCGAGCAGCAGTTCTTCCAACGGAGCACCCGGTGACGCGTCAGGAGCTGCGTCATCCACGCGATCGGCGGGCCGGGGATTGGCGGGCCAGCGCACGTAAATCGGATACTCCTGCCCAGGCACATAACGCGACGCGTACCAGTAGCCGCGATATCGCGATGGCACGCTGGCGTCATCCGGCTTGACCCTCGCAACGATTTCTTCGAACAACTCATCGATGAGCGGCTGAACCGGCGCGAGCATGCGTTTTGTGTAGGCGTTCTCCGCTTCGAGATGCGCAATCACTTCGGGAGCCGAGCGCGAATCGTCGCGCAACCAGTAGTACGGATCTGTGCGAATGCCGTTAGGTGATTCCACGGAATGCGGGCGGGCTGCGGCCACCGGTGGCGTGCTTACCACCGAGTCGCCGCCTGAGAACGGCGACGCGGGTTGAGCGGAGGCGTCCCTCGTGACTTTGTTCATGGATGTGGCGAATGCATCATGGGTTCTCGGCAAAAAGTATCGCAAGCGGCGCCGCCCGGTGCGGTTTTTTCCTGGCTCGCCGGCCCTGCAACGGGAACGCTCAGTATGGGGAAGCGGGCCCGGTCGTGGAATGTGGATTACCGCCCGATTCGCGAGTTCCAGCCATGAGCGAATTACCGGGTTGAGGTAAGATCCGGCCCGCACCGAAGGCTGGTCGCTGCATCGGTAGCGATGGGCGATGGTCCGGGTTCGAGCTTGAGTCGAGATTGAGTTCACGCGAGCGAGTGCGCCCCACGGTTGCTAGTTCAACCGGGGCGGGGCGCCGCAAATCGGCACGACAACTATGAGGGTTCGAGAACTGGGGTGTGGGTCACGGGCGACAGCCAGTAAATCCAGATCCAGTTCTCAGTCATTCCCAGCGCATTACGTAGTATTGCGCTACAAGCACGAAAACCCCGCAGGAGAGGGTCAATGGCCAACGCGCACAACATTCGTCCGGTGACCGGCACCAACGATGAAATCAATCTCGAGATCGACGATTCCCAAACGCTGCGTGTCCTGAGCGAGGAAGGAGCGACACCGCCCATCCTGGTGCTCAGTCGCGACGCTGCACTGATCGACACGATTCGCAAAGCGACGCCGCGCGGAACGCCGGTCGCCCACGCGCCCGATCTCGACGCCATCGCCGAAAAGCTGCCGGCCCTGAAGCCCGGCGTCCTGGTGGCCGACACGGCCAGCACTTCCGACGTCGCCGGCATGGTGGCGCAGCTGACTCAGCATTTCCCTGAATTGGTCGTAGTGGTTGCAGGTAAGCGCGAAGACAGCGCCGCCCTGATGCAGCTGACCGCCGCGGGTCGCATTTTCCGCTTCCTGCTGACGCCGCTGTCCCACGGCCAGACCCGGCTCGCCCTGGAAGCGGCCGTGCAACAGAGTGTCGACCTGAAAAACGCTGGTCATCGCCTCAGCAGCGGCAGTACTTCGGACGGCGGCAACAAGAATTACGTCGTCACCTACGGTGCACTGGCTGCTGGCCTGCTCGTCGTCATCGGCGGTATCTGGTTTGGAGTGAAGCAATTCACCGCTGCCCCCGAGGCTCCGCCGCCTGCAGCAGCGAACAGCACGAATGCTCCGGGCGGATTGCCCGAGAAACCGGACCCGGTACAGGCCGAACTCGCATTGGCGAAAGAAGCCTTCGCGCAGAACAAGTTGCTCGAGCCCGCCGGTGAGAGTGCGCTGGATCTGTATCGCAGCGCCCTGTCGCTGGATCCGAAGAGCGAAGCTGCCAAGGCCGGTATCCGTTCGGTGGTCGACAAGATTCTCGAACGCGCCGAAGTGTCGCTGACGGCCGAAAAGCTGGAAGACGCGATCAAGAACATCGAAACCGCGCGCGATATCGACTCCACGCATCCGCGCCTGTCGTTCCTCGACACGCAGATTGCCCGCGAACGCGAACGTCTCAAATTGAGCCAGGCGCAGGAAGTCGGCACGAAAGTGCGCACGCTGGTGTCGCAAGGTAACGATCGCATGGCCAACGGCCGCCTGATCACTCCGTCTGGTGCGAGCGCCCGCGAATCCTTCCTCGAGGCCCGCAGGCTCGACGTGACGGATCCGAATGTCGCGCAGGGTATCCGCGACCTGAACGCGGCACTGATCGAGGAAGCTCGCAAATCGATCGGCACCGGCAGGATCGATGAAGCACAGAGCTACATCAACGCTGCCCGCGGACTCGGTTCGGCTGGCCAGGCCCTCTCGACCGTCGAGCGCGCACTCGCCGACGCGACCCGCAGTGGCGTACCTGCCAACGGTGCCGGCCCGAACGTTCCGGGCGGATCGACTGCCACGAATGCAAATGCAGGTAGCAACCGCCGTCCGGGCGCCACCGGTGCGAGCGCGGTGCCCGCAGGTCCGAACATCGACTCGATGGTGGCTGACGTTCGTGGTCGCCTGAACGAAGGCAAGCTGATCGATCCTCCGGGCGACAGCGCGAAGGACATGCTTGCGAAGTTGAGCGCTGCGGCTCCGAATCGTCCCGAAGTCGAAGAGTTGTCCCGCTCACTGGCGAACAAGCTCACGGATCGCAGCAAGCAGGCGATGGCTGCCAAGGCATTCGATCGCTCGACGCAGCTGCTGACTGCCGCCCGCGACGTCGGCGGCCGTTATGAAGAAGCATCGATCTCCGCTGCCGAACGCGAATTGACTGCAGCTCGCGAACAGAACGCCGCGCAGAACAGCATCGTGTCAGCTGCTTCGCTGAAGCGGACCAAGACAGTGAATCCGTCTTATCCGGAATCTGCCCGCAAGCGGGGTACCGAGGGTTGGGTGGAACTGGCTTTCACGGTGATGCCGAACGGCACAGTCGACGATGTCCAGGTGCGTAATTCCAGCCCGGCCGACGTATTCGACGAAGCCGCGTCTCGCGCGATCCGCCAGTGGCGTTTCGAACCCATCGTGCGTAATGGCGAAGCGGTATCGCAGCGAGCGATGGTACGCCTGCGCTTCAGCAAACAGGATTGAGCGCAGGTTCGATCAGCTCCAAGCAGTAGACGAGGGCCAGCATCCACGGATGACTGGCCCTTTTCTTTTGGCCACTTCCTTCTGGCAGGGGCAACCGCTGCCGCAGCGCCGGTCAGCGTCTATTGACGACGAGACTCAATCGCGGCGGACTGCGACGCAGCTGCGCCTGGTCACGATGGAATCCATTGCCCGGGTGATAGCTCAACGCCGCGAACTTGCGTTCCAGCGCAGCGGCGTCATCCGCATTCGGTGTCACTCGAATACTCGACAGCGTAGCCGGCAAGCGTTTTTTGAACAGCATGTGTCATACCCCAGATTCCGACTCCCTTCCCGCGCCATACAACGCGCGAGAAGGTGTTTGGATCCGACGACATAATGAGGGCGCATTCCCTGGGAGACAAGGCCTCAGCCAAGATCACTTCCAGCTGTTCGACCCTTGCGGAAAGTCCTGCGCCTGCGGCCGCACCACGCAAAACCGCTGACCGGTCGGAGCCTCCATCACCCACCACGTGTGGATCTGCTGGATCCGCCGGGCTCCGAGCGCTTCGAGCCGCTTGACCTCGGCCTCGATGTCATCGGTTTCTATATCCAGATGCACGCGGCTCTCGTGCGCCACTGTCTGGATCTCGATGTGTAGTCCACCCTGTCCCGTCACCAGTTGGCGATACTTCGGACTAGGCTCTTCGGCCGGGCTCTTGAGCGGATAGCCCAGCGCAGCGCTCCAGAACTGCGCCGCCTGTTCCAGATCGGGAACGTTGCAATCGATGATGAACCCCGCCAGTCGGCTGTGATGCATGGGATCGCCCTCATGGTCCAAGACCCTTCCCCGTTGGTCATCCGTTCGGATTGTCTCCGTTGCGCGCCTGGTCCATCGCGTCCAGCATGTCCCGCACATCGTCGCGCCCGAAGATTTCGTCCGTCCGCAGCGTGACTTTGCGCTGCCAGTTGGCATGTTCCTGATCCGTGCCGGGAATGTTCACCGCGTCGGGCATGCCGATCAGGTCTTCGATCTGCATCATCGCGATATTCGACAGCGACAATCCCAGGTACGCATGGATGGCTCGCGCCAGCGCCGGCGAGTAAGACGGCAACGGTTCCCACGACTGCCAGTACCACAACCTCTGCGCAACGAGCGCATGCATCATGGCGACTCGTTCAGCCTCGCGACCACGTTGCACTTCTTCACGCACTTCCGCGGACGGATATAGATTCAGCTGATCGCGTAGCACGATGTCGGTCGCTTCCCACCAGCCGCGCAACGTAGGCAAATCGTGCGTCGTCACGGTCGCGAGTGCATGCGGTATGTACTGCGCCGGCGGTTTGAACACGCCATCGTCTCCGCGTTCGAAAAACAGCACCTTGTAGTGATAGGCACGATACTGCTCCATCGCGTCGTGCACTTCCTCGGGCACGGTGCCGAGGTCCTCGCCGATCACGACGCATTCGTTGCGGTGGCTTTCCAGCGCCAGGATCGCGATCAGGTCCTGCAACGGATAGTGCACGTACGCGCCTTCCGCCGAGCTGAGTCCCCTCGGCACCCACCACAAGCGGAACAGCGTCATCGCATGATCCAGGCGCAACGCCGACACCGACCGCATGTTGTTGCGGATCATCACGACGAACGGTCGATACAACTGCGACTGCAGTTCGGCGGGATCCTGCGGGGGTATGCCCCAGTCCTGGCCCTTCAATGCAAGCGCATCCGGCGGCGCGCCTACCGATGCACCCAGTCGATATAGATGACGATTGGCCCAGGTCTCCGAACCGCCTGAATTCGCGCCCACTGCAATGTCGCCGTACAACCCGATCTTCATGCCACGGCGCAGCGCCAGCTGCTGCGCACCGCTGAGCTGTTCCTCTGCCAGCCATTGCAGATATAGAAAATACTCGACTTCCTGCACGCGCTCGCGAGCGAATTTTTCCACGCTCGATGACGCGGGATCGCGATATTCATCGGGCCAGCTCGGCCAGCCCCAGTACTGCGGCCCCTGCAAGCGCCAATGGGCATCCAGCGCATCGTAGATAGCGTGCAATCGCAGCGGCTCGCCCCGCGACTCGACGTACTTGCGAAACGCATCGGCACGCGGCGTTCCCGGCGTGAGATGCGTGGTGCGGAAATATTCATAGAGCTGTCGAAGCACTGCGAACTTCGCCGCCGCGACCCGCACATAGTCCACCTTGTCGAGCGACCGCAGCTCCGCGAGCATGCCCTGGAACTCGGGACGCTTGACGTGCGCCATCGCGGCTTCGCAGGCACTGAACTCGGGAACCTGGGGAATCGCGATGTACAGCACGTTGAGGAATTCGCGGCTCGACGGGCTGTAGGGGCTGATGTGCGCCGGATTCGCAGGCATCAGCGCATGCAGCGGATTCAAGCCAACGATGCCGCAACCCAATGGGGCGCTCAGCTCGATCAGCTCGCGCAGATCGTGGAAATCGCCCATGCCCCAGTTGCTCGACGAGCGCAGCGAATACAGCTGTACGGCAATGCCCCAGACACGCTCGCCCTTCTGCAGGATCGCCGGCTCATAGCAGGTGTGGGGTGCAACGATGAGATGCGACTCGCCCGACAATCCCGTGTCCAGCGTGACCGTCGCCTGGTGATATCCGAGCGGCAGGTCCTGCGGCAACGCGAGATCGACACGGATGAACTGGCGACCTTCGGTCTCGCCACGTTCGGCAACCGACAACTGGTTGAGTCGACAGCTGCCCGTCCGCAGTTCGCCCGACTCGAGCTGAATCGACCAGCTCGCCGACGTGGCTTTCAGATCGAGCGGAACCGACACACCGAGCGGTGCCGGTTCGCCGCGAGCGACCACGAGGACGGGTGGCAGCATGCGCATCCAATGCACGGTGTCGTGATTGCCGATGGCTGCATCGACGGCGCGCTCATCGGACGCATTGACTTCCATCGCCGCCAGCACGGCGAGCTTGCTTTCAAGCGAGATCGCACGCGGCTTGTTACGGAAATCGTTGTACGACGCGCCGATTCCATGCAGCTGCGTCAAGCGCTCGATCGCATCGTCATTCATTGCTGGTTCCGCTCTCTGTCGCGATCATTGAGTCGGACTGCTACCGGTAAACCCGGTACGAACGCTGAGCGGAGCATCGCCGTCCGCCAGCAGCACGCAGCTATGGGCTGCAACCAGGCAATTCTCGCCGGCGCCGATGCGATTGCCGAGATCGTTGGCGCGCCAGCGCGACGTATCGAACACGATCTGCCAGATCGGCGCGGTGGTCGCAGCGGGTAATTCGAAATCGATCTGCTCGGCGCTTGCATTGCACAGAAAGAGCAGATGGCCGTTAGGAGTTCCGTGCGGATCGCTGAATGCGTGACCGATCAGCACGCCGATGGCGCGGGCATTGCCGTCATGCCAATCGGCTGCGGTCAACTCGTGGCCGCGAGGATGGCGCCAGCTGACATCCTTATGTTCGCGATCGACTTGCCGTGCGCCCTTCAGGAAGGTATCGCGACGCAACCCCGGCGCCTGCCGACGCAAAGTAAGTAACTGCCGCACGAATGTCGTGAGCCAGCTGCGGCGTGCCGCCAGCTCCCAGTCGACCCAGCTGATCTCGTTGTCCTGGCAATAGGCGTTGTTGTTGCCGCTCTGCGTGCGGCCGAACTCATCGCCCGCCAGCAGCATGGGCACGCCTTGAGAAAGCAACAGCGTGGCGAGCATGTTGCGGATCTGCCGTTCGCGCAACTCCGTGACCTGCGCATCGTCGGTTGGCCCTTCGACGCCGCAGTTCCAACTGAGATTGTGATTGTGGCCGTCGCGATTCTCTTCGAGATTCGCTTCGTTGTGCTTGTCGTCGTAGGCGGTCGCATCGTACAGCGTGAAACCGTCGTGGCACGCAACGTAGTTGAGACTCGCCGTGGGCCGGCGGCCGCTGTTGCGGAACAGGTCGCTCGACCCCGCGAAGCGTTCGGCGAAGTTGCCCAGGATGCCTGGGTTGCCGCGCCAGAAACCGCGGATGGTATCGCGATACAAGTCGTTCCATTCCGACCAGGACGCGGGGAAATGACTGAGCTGATAGCCATCGGGACCCACGTCCCACGGTTCGGCGATCAGCTTCACGTAGCGCAGCGCCGGCTCCGCCGCCACGGCTTTGAAGAAGCTGGCGTCGGTGCGGAACTTGCCGTTGTCCCGCCCGAGCACGGCCGCCAGGTCGAAGCGGAAACCGTCGACGTGCATTTCCTCGACCCAGTACTTGAGGCAGTCCACGACGAGATTGCGCACCGCCGAGTGGCCGATGGCGATCGTGTTCCCGGTGCCGGTGCGATTCACATAGTCGCGGAGGTTCGATGGATCGAGCTTGTAGTAGGCCGGATTGTCGATTCCGCGCAGGCTCAGCGTCGCCCCGTCCGCACCGGCCTCGACCGTATGATTGAAAACCACGTCGAGGATCACTTCGATGCCCGCCGCGTGCAGCGCCTTGACCAGCGTCTTGAATTCGACCACCGGATCGTCGATGGCATATTGCGGAGCCGGCGCGAACCAGGCCAGCGAGCTGTAGCCCCAGTAGTTCACCAATCCTTTGTCCGCCAGGAATTTCTCCGGCACGAACGATTGCACCGGCAGCAGCTCGACTGCGGTGATGCCGAGATGTTTGAGATGCGCGATCACCTCCGGATGCGTCATCCCGAGGTAAGTGCCACGCTGATTTTCCGGCACTCGCGGATGCATCTTGGTGAAGCCGCGCACATGAGCTTCGTAGATGACGGTGTCGCGCCATGGGACTGCCGGCGGACGGTCTTCGCCCCAATCGAACGAATTGTCGATGACGCGGGCTTTGTAAACATATGGCGCGCTGTCGACCGGGTCCGCCCGCTCTTCGTCGGCGCGGCGGGCCGTTTCGCTGACCTCCTTCGAAAAGCCATTCAGCGCCGGATGCCAGCTGAACTTACCGGCCAGTGCGCGGGCGTAGGGATCGATGAGCAGCTTGTTGGCGTTGTAGCGCGCGCCGTGCGTCGCGTCGTAGGCGCCGTGAACTCGCAGGCCATAAACGACACCTGGAACACCATGGGGCGCGGGCAGGAAGCCGTGCCACACGTTTTCGGTTCGCTCCGGCAAGGCGATCCGCGCCAGCTCGCGTTCGCCGCTGCTATCGAACAGGCAGAGTTCGACACGCACCGCGCCGCTGGAGTACAGGGCGAAATTCACCCCATCTCCCGTCCAGGTTGCGCCCATGGGTTCCGGCGAGCCGGAGTGCAGTGTCGCCTGGCTGTAATCAGCCGGTATCGAGTGAATTGCGTTCATCGCCGGCAATGTTGACGTAAGTAGTCGCCAGAGAGAAGTAGCGAAACGCGAACAGGCGCCCGCTGGCGGTCAGACGCGGGCGAAAATCACTATCGCCAGCGGCGGCAGCGTCAGCGCGACTCGTGCGGGCAGATCTCGCCAGCCCGCATTCTCCGCTTCGACTTCTTCCTGCGCCGAATAACCCGCCCCGCCGAACGCTGGAGCGTCGCTATCGAGGATCTTGCGATACCGCCCAGCCGCCGGCACGCCCAGTACATAGCCGTCACGAGGCACCGGCGTCGCATTGAACGCTATCACCAAATGAGTGCCACCCTCGCCCGGTAGCCGATGCCTGGCGAACGCAAACACGCTTTCGTCGCGATTGTCCGCATCCAGCCAGCGAAAGCCTTCCCAGTGATGTTCGCTGGCGTGCAGCTCCGGGTATTCGCGATACACCTTATTGAGCGCGCGATTCCAGTCCAGCAGTTGACGATGCGGTGGATGGGCCAGCGAGGCCCAGGCGAGGTCTTCATAGTCGCGCCACTCGTGCCACTGGCCGAACTCGTTGCCCATGAAATTGAGCTTCTTGCCCGGATGCGCCGTCTGGAAGCCCAGCAGCAAGCGATAGTTCGCCCGCTTCTGCCACTCGTCGCCGGGCATTTTGTCC
>Ga0157380_10000235_pt1 | contig 33292 bp, 25 predicted proteins | sample S35metaG_FD_119757 | JGI IMG/M metagenome (GOLD analysis project Ga0157380, IMG submission 119757) | Switchgrass rhizosphere microbial communities from Kellogg Biological Station, Michigan, USA - S3-5 metaG | ecosystem: Host-associated > Plants > Roots > Rhizosphere > Soil | place: USA...
GCGGCCGCTCCATTTGTTTGAGCGAGAGTACGATCCAACTGCCGTTTGTAAACATCAAATTGCCGCTCCCGTTCGCGAGTGTTCTTTTCGCGATAAACAACCCGCGTGACGATCTTCTCCTGAGGCTTCTCCTGAGGGTTCTCCCGAGTCGCAGGAACCGTGACCGTCCTGATGATCACGGTCGGTATCTGAGCTTCTGAATTTCGACTAAGCAGTTTCCACGAAAGGAGAGCTGTCAGGCCAAACAGTAACAATAGGGTGGCAGCGACTGCTGAAACGGGAATGCGAACTGACGCGGTAAATAGGGTCCAGAACGAGTTCCGTGGTTGCCATACTCGCGAGCTCGCGCCAGCTAAAACTTCCGCAGGTTGATTCTCGAGTCGATTAATTAATCGCGCGTGATATCCAGTCCAAAATTCTTCGGATGGCAAAGTCGAATGCAACGCTTGTCGCGAAAGGCGCAGAGTCTCTCTGATTGACCCGTACTCTTCCTGGCACGTCTCACAATCTTTGAGCTCGGCCAGCAATAGCTCTCTTTCATTAGGCTGAAGTTCATTCAGCGCCACATCAGTCAAGCTGTTTATGGTTGATTTGCAGTTGTGCATGTTACCGCTCCTGACTCAATATCCACCCGCCGTGCACGAAACGTAATCTTCGGACTCGTTATCCACGCCAAGCTCCTGACGAAGTTTGGTTACCGTTCTCGAAACAGATTTCTTCACTGTGCCCGTTGAGCAATTGAACTCACGCGAAATCTCGTCGTAGGTCATGCCTTCATCGTGTTTTAAGAGGAACATCAATCTTTGTTGAGGCGTGACGTCGGACAGTACCTGCCTGACTCGATCAAGCACCAGACGATTTTGAAGAGTCGTCTCCAAAGAACCGCCTGACACTCCCTGGACTCCGCTGAAGTAGTCATCGGATTCGCTTTGTTCGCGAAGCCTGGACGACTTTGAGCGCCGATGATTTAGGAAGCAATTGATCATTATCTTCCGTAGCCAGGTGTAGAACCCGGATTCGAATCTGAACCCAGATAGGGCCGAGTACGCCTTCAGCCAGACTTCCTGCGAGAGATCTTCAGCATCCTGGTGGTCGCGACAATAGTGCAACGCCAGGGAATAAATGCGCCGTTCGTAGGCTCGCGCCAGTTCGCAGAAGGCATCTTTCTCGCCTGCCTGGGCCTGCCTGATTAGTTGATCTTCGCTATTCAAGACCGAGTTCACCGGAATAGAGGAGGCAATGTACTTTCACTAACAATAGACACGGAGCCGGGCAATTTGGTTGGCAGCCGAAGGAAAATAGCACCGGAGACGGGCGATAGGGCGACGGGGAGAATCGGAGATAGGGCGACGGGGAGATGGGGAGAACCGGAGATAGGGAGACTGGGGGATGTGACCGGCGAGGTTCTTTTTCCCCGTCCCCCTTTCGGTTCTCCGAGTTCCGCGCTAATCCCCGTCACCCCGTCTCCCTTTCAGCTTCCCCTTTGCCGTTCTGCGGTTCGACTTCCTATTGCTGGACTATACGCCAGTTATTCGTTGGGTCGGTAGGAACCGTCTTGTGACGTTCGACCCAATCGATGATCAAATCGCGGATCAGTTCACTTGATCGGTTAATGACCGGCGCGTTCTTGTACATCGTGTAGCCGCCACCACCATTGACACGATAATTGTTGGTAGCCAGTTTGAATTTCTGATTTGGCGATACGGGTTGACCTTTGAAGGTCAGATTTTGAATCCGCTGGCCGATGGGCCTGGTGATGTTTAGTTCGTAGCTAACGCCTTCGGCAATATCAAAGTTGTAAGCCGGAACCTTGTCGTCAACCTGGTCTGCCAAGGGTTTGCCTGGCTGGTACGAACGAAAGTATTTTGCGGAATGCTCGAGCGCTTCCTTTAGTTGACTGCCGGTAACTTCGATCACCACAAGCGTGTTTTCGTAAACATATAATCCGGAGATCTCGCGAACTTTGATCGGGCCTTTCGGAATTCGAGCCTGCTGATTGAAGCTTGCCACCATCGAAACATCAGCCTGCCCGGCTTCCAGTTGTACCCGTTGAATCAGATCGAGGATCGCCGTGTCCTGAAATCTCGCCTCACGCGCGGTTAACTCTGCGTTCGATTCTCCAATTACTCTTCCCAGCCAACCTTCTGTCTCTCGATCGTAAGGCTCCGCGAGCTTAACCACTTCTGCATCCGGCTCGACGTTGTCTACGGGAATCGTTCGAGCAGACTTTGCCGCTAGTCGCCAGCGAGCAGCTCGTGTCTTGTCCAGGTACAAGTCAACGCGAGCAACATGCCTGCCCCAAAGATTCGCCTGAGTGAGCAGCACTCCATTGACGAGTAGTGACGGGACCTCTCGATGGGTATGGCCCATCAGAATCACGTCCACTCCCGGCACCTGGCGCGCAATCTCAAGGGCCTGATTCTCATGTTCGACTTGACCCGGATTAATAACGCCACTGTCGAGGTCTTCGTCGACACCCATATGCATCGCAATCACAACCAGATCAACGTGTTCTTTCGCGCGTAAGATGGGCACCCACTTCTGCGCTTCGCGCAACGGTTCGTGAAAATCGAGCCCCTCGTAATTTTGCGGATTGTCCCAGTTGGGAATCCCGGGCGTTGTAAGGCCGAGAATTCCGATGCGAACGCCGGAGACTTCTTTGATCAGGTACGGCTGATAGTGAGTCTTGAGGGTGCCGCGGTTGTAGGTGTTCGCAGACAGCCATGGGAATTTTGCTTCGCTGCGAGCCTTTTCCAACACCGGTAATCCGAAGTTGTATTCATGATTGCCCACCGCCATCGCATCAAAGTGCAAGGTGCTCATGATCAGCATCATGGGATCAACCGGTTGGTTGTTCTTTCTGTTGTGATAGAACTCGAGCGGAGTGCCTTGAATGGTGTCGCCTGAATCCAGCAACAACAAGTTCTCATTTTCTTTACGTGTCTTCCTGATAATCGTGGCGACTTTGGCGAGTCCCCGAGCGTCTGCCTTGTCAGTGTAATAATCTTTCGGCAGGATATTTCCATGCAGGTCGGTCGTCCCCAGAATAGTGATGTGGACACGCGATGCGGGTTTTGCTTGTTGACCTGCCGTAGCAATGCAAACGGCGAGTAGGCACAGGATCAGGGCAATCGGGGTAGCTCTTCTGGGCGTCATGACTGCCAAGAGTAAGCTCTCGGTGTAAGTGCGGCAACTTTTTGTACGTGGTCTAATCTGAGGATTGGTTCCCCTCTCCACAGGTGGAGAGGGGTTAGGGGAGAGGTAGCTGCGTGTAAACCCCACCCCCCAACCCCTCCCCACTTCAGTGGGGAGGGGAGCAAGGCCGAAGACCAGGACACTACCATGCCACGGTCGCTGCTAGTTTAGCTGCTCGAAATGCCTTATCGTATGCGCTCATGGATAGCTTAATTACTGCCAACATCCGCCAGCGACCAGTGCGCACCATCGTTTGTGTTGCCGGTATTTCCTTGGGAGTTTGTCTGGTGATGTTGTTCACCGGGTTGGCGACAGGCTTGTCGAACGATTTGCAACGCCGCAACTCGAACCTGCACGCAGAGATTCTTTTCACTCGGCCGGGCGCGATGCAGCTGATGGTTTCAACTCCAACCCTCAGCACTGAGTATGTCGCGCGTCTAAAAGCGATCGACGGTGTTGAAGAAGCTATTCCAGTCGCTGCTTATATTTTTACTGACCCGAATAGAGCTTTTGGTTTGGAGCGGGTTGACGGTGTTGATTGGGAACCAATTTCCAAACTGAACGGACTGAAGTTGATTAGTGGCAGACCTCCGGTGGCCTCTGATGAAGTCGTGATCGATGAGGTGAAAGCACGGAACAATCATTCCGGAGTGGGCAGCGTTTTGAAGCTTTTTGGTAAGCGAGAGTATCGGGTTACTGGAGTCTATTCCCCAGAATCCGGAGCGCGCGTGAAGATGTCTCTAGCGGCAATGCAAGATGCGCTCGAAACCGACAAATGTACCTATATTTTGGTGAAAGTTCGCGAGCCCCTCAAAGAAGGCGAGCTCGCCAAGCGGATCGACACCTTGCTGCCGGGCAACAAAGTGCAATTTACTCGCGATGTCTTCAAGAGCGTCGAAACGTCGATTCCAGCTCTTGGCATATTTCTGCGGACGCTGGTTGGTCTGGCAGCGATCATCAGTATGCTCGTAGTCTTGTTAGCCATGTACACGACCATCACTGAACGTACGAAAGAGATCGGCATATTGAAAGCGCTGGGCGCATCGCGTCTCTACATCGTGGGTGTAATTGAAAAGGAAGCGCTTGTAATAAGCATCATCGGTCTCGTCATCGGGTTCGCGATTACATTTCTCGCCGGAGTGATCATTCAACGCTTCTTTGGTTTAGTTTTTGAGTATACGTGGAAGTGGGCTTTGACTGCAGCGCTGATTGGAATGTTTGGCGGCGCGGTGGGTGCGCTTTATCCGGCGCTGCGAGCGTCGAATCTCGATCCGGTGAACGCGTTGGCTTACGACTAACTCTTTAGGACTCGCTTGCCGACACGGCCAGAGCATCGTCGGAAGTGAGCTCTTCCATAATCTCTTCACTCTGTCCGGCAGCCGCTTTCAGCGAAATTCCGCGACGCACTATCAGAGCCACACCAATAGCCGTCCAACAAATATCTCGAGCTTTCCTCACGATCGCCAGCGTGACGCCAGTCGCAGGGTTCAGTCCCAACAATTTCGCCACCTTCTCAGTGCCGGTTTCGTCTACCCCGACTCGGAGCGGGATAAACTTGAAAACTACATTGATGAGACGATTGACCGATTCAAGAATGAAAGCCGTCAACAAAGTGGGCTCGATGATGTGACTGATGAACCACAACGTTATAAAGGCTTCCAAAACTCCCGCCACGTGAAAGAAGCATTCAATGAGGAGAATTAAGAAAAACCGTGAATGGTTTCGCTCGTAGAATCCATAGATGCGGTCTTCAATCGTCCGGACCCGCGGCAACATATCGGAAATCTTTTGGTGCGCTATGCCGCGCTTACTCACAAAGCCAAGCGCGCCGCTTATGAATCGTAGCTGCTTGCGGATTACCAAGGCGCCGACTGGAATGATTACAGCAATCGATATCAACGCGCCGATGCTGATGTAGCGCAGGAGATTGGGTAGCGGAAAACTAAGCAGTAAAGCCAGCGAACCGGCTGAAATAAACAACGCCACGGACAGCGCATAGAAGACATTCTCAATAGCTAGGGCTGAAATGCCGGCCATCAAGGGAATGCGATCGCGAATGAATAAGGGCTTGGAAGGCTCGCTGAATAGACCACCTAGCGGAACGATGTTGCCTATCGCCTCGCCCATCAATCGCGCTTTGAAAGCATCCCGGAAACGGAGCTTGTAAGGAGGCTCGCAACACTTCACCCAGCAGAAGGCATGGACCGCCTGACGAAAGCCCCCGAGCAGGAAGACGATCACAAACCCAAAGCCGAGGCGACGCATCCCCTGGATAATGTTTGACGGGCCAGCTTTCTCAACCATGTAGGCAAAAAGCAGTAGGCCGGCAATCATGAAGATGATGCCAATCGCTTTGTGTTTGCCGGTAATCCTGGGTTTGCTGGTGCTTGTTGCCATTCAGCGGAGTGTTCTCTCTCGCGATTCGTCCTTTTGGGCGCCCAAATCCTTTAGCAGCGTCGCACAACATAACCGATCAAGCGAGCTTTTTGAAAACGACCACGGTGCCTGGGCAACCTGAATTACACTGTTTCCTCCGCAACTGGGTAATGGACCGGCTGCCCACCCCGCAGGGGTGAAATGTTTATAGTTGAGAAGGCCTCACTCAAGACATCGTCGTTCGGCGGTGCGGGACTCGCCTTGATTAGTATTTTTCTAATCCCATTCGCCCCGACGAACGAGGCTGAGTTTTTCATTTCGTACCGTTGCTATAAACATTCGACTCCTACGGAGTGGCGGCACTCTACTGATGCTTGGACCTTGAATTTCCTTCGCTTGGGGTATGAGTGTCGTTGCGTTGGGTAATCTGCGGACACGCGTTCGCTTTTGCCTTTTATGTTTTGGCTTGATTAATATGCTTTGTCGATCAAATCCAATCCAATCGCTCCCTCTGGAGTTCATGAAGATGAGCCAAAGCCAAATTGCCGTCGAGCAACGAAATTCCCGACCACTGACTTCGCTCTCGGAAGACGAACAAATGTTTCGCGCCAGCGTGCGCGAATTTGCTGACGGTGAGCTGCGACCACGCGTTGAGTCGATGGAAGAACACGCGAAACTCGATCCGGCGCTAATCAAACAATGCTTCGATCTGGGACTAATGGGAATTGAGACTCCCGAGGAGTATGGTGGGGCCGGAGCTTCGTTTTTCACTGCCATCATTGCTGTTGAAGAACTCTCGCGAGTCGATGCCTCGGTAGGCGTGCTCGTGGATGTTCAGAATACGCTCGTCAACAACGCGCTCGTGCATTGGGGAAATGAAGAGCAGAAGAAGAAGTTCCTGCCGCAACTGGCTGCTGAGAAAGTCGGCGCCTATGCCCTCAGCGAAGCCGGCTCAGGTTCCGATGCTTTTGCCATGCAAACGCGGGCGCTCGAAGATGGAGACCATTTTGTAATTAACGGACGCAAGCTCTGGATCACCAACGGCAATGAAGCCGAAATCTTTGTGGTCTTCGCAAATGCAAATCCTGAAGCCGGCTATCGAGGCATTACGGCTTTCGTCGTTGAACGAAGTACCGCAGGCTTCACAGTGGGTAAGAAGGAAAACAAGCTCGGCATTCGCGCGTCATCAACAGTCGAATTGATTTTTGAAGATTGCCGCATCCCCAAAGAAAATCTGCTTGGCGAGCTCGGCAGGGGTTACAAAGTCTCGATCGAAACTCTCAACGAAGGCCGTATTGGCATTGGCGCCCAGATGATCGGAATCGCTCGCGGCGCGCTCGATGCAGCGTTGGCTTACACTGGAGAACGCGAGCAATTCGGAAAATCGATCAATCAATTTCAAGGTGTGCAGTTTCAACTTGCTGAGATGGCCACTGAGTTGGAAGCGGCACGGCTACTGGTCTATAACGCGGCTCGTATGAAAGACGCCGGCCTGAACTTTGTTAAGGAAGCCGCTATCGCGAAGTTGTTTTCGTCACGAGCGGCTGAGCGAATTAGTTCGAAAGCCATTGAGCTCTACGGCGGCTATGGTTACGTCAAAGATTATCCGGTTGAGAAGTTCTGGCGCGACTCGAAGATTGGCGCCATTTACGAGGGCACTTCCAATATGCAGCTACAAACAATTGCGAAGTTGATGATTGGGAAATAGGAATCGAATGACTACGTCACGTATCGACATTTTCAAGCAGATGCTCGAGAGCGATCCTGCCAACAGCGCCGTCCTTTTTGGCTTGGCGAAAGAGTACGAAAAGGCTGACGCGACGGTTGAGATGATTGAGACTCTGGATCGTTACTTAAAGGCCGCCGATGACGAAGGCAACGCTTATGGCATGCTGGCGCGGGCCTATGAAAAGCTTGGCCGTCGTGATGAAGCGCGTCAAACCTACGAACGTGGAATTCAGATCGCGACCAGTCACGGACATCCAGGTATGGCCGAGGAATATCGCAGCGTGCTGGCTGACTATGAATAACACATAGACGAGTTTGCGATCCTCGCGCCGTTTCAAAATGACGACACACGGACCGAGGTCCGTGCCATGACAAGACTATGAAGACTGATAGCAAAATCTTGAAGCTAGTGAAGCGTCCGGAGCCTTTGGATGCCGCGCCCGGTGTAGCGGTCGCAGAGCTTGAGGCTTACCACGGCCTGACTCGAGAGCAGTTACTACAGCTGTATCACACGATGTATCTCTCTCGAGCCCTCGATGATAAAGAGATTCAGCTCAAAGCTCAGAACAAGATCTTTTTTCAGATCAGTGGCGCGGGACACGAGGCTATCTTAGCCGCCGCCGGCATGGTGCTTCGTGCCGGATATGATTGGTTTTATCCCTACTATCGCGATCGAGCGCTTTGTTTGCAGCTGGGCATGACCCCTTTGGAGATGTTGCTTTCTGCTGTCGCCGCTGAGAAAGATCCGAACTCGCACGGCCGGCAGATGCCTTCGCACTGGGGCCACAAGAAGCTGAACATTGTCTCGCAGTCATCTCCTACCGGGACGCAAATTCTTCAAGCGGTCGGCTGTGCTGAAGCCGGTTATCGGTTCGATTTAATCGAAGAATTGAAGGGCCGAGTCCTCAACTTCAGGGATGACGAAGTCGTTTATGTTTCACTCGGAGATGGCACGACGAGCGAAGGCGAGTTTTGGGAGGCTTTGAATACTGCAAGCAATCTCAAACTGCCAGTGCTTTTTCTGGTCGAGGACAATGGCTACGCGATCAGTGTTCCTGTTGAAGTGCAAACTGCGGGAGGAGACGTCTCGCGACTCGTCGAGAACTTTCCTGATCTTCACATCGAGCGCTGTGATGGCACCGATGTACTGGCATCAATCGACGCCATGCGCAATGCCGCCCATCATTGTCGCGAGCGTCGTGGCCCGGCTTTAGTTCACGCCAAAGTAATTCGTCCTTACTCGCACTCCCTGTCCGATGACGAACGCTTGTACAGGTCAGACGAAGAGCGTGTCAGCGATGCCGAACGCGATCCCATCAAGAGCTTTGGTGGCTTGTTGGTACAGGAAGAATTCGTCACGCAGGAAGAGCTGCAACATATCAAGGACCAGATCGATCGTGAAGTTACTGAGGCTGCGGACCGCGCGCTTGCAAGTCCACAACCTGCTCCTGAGACGGCAATGCACTACGTCTACTCTCCCGACGTCGATCCGACTTCGAAAGACTTTGACAACGAAAAGCGGGCCAAGCTCTCCGGTAATCCAGGAACGATGGTCGATCTGATCAATCGATGTCTGCACACAGAGATGGCGCGAGACCCGCGCATCGTCGTATTTGGCGAAGACATAGCCGATTGCTCGCGCGAGCAGTACCTGGAAAAGGTGAAAGGGAAAGGCGGCGTTTTCAAGGTCACGGCGAACCTGCAAAGAAAGTTTGGCAGCGCGCGTGTCTTTAACTCGCCATTGGCCGAAGCGAATATCGTCGGCCGTGCAATCGGTATGGCCACACGAGGTCTCAAGCCCGTAGTCGAGATACAGTTCTTTGATTACATCTGGCCGGCCATGCACCAAATTCGTAACGAGTTGGCTTTGCTGCGCTGGCGCTCGGGTAACGAATGGAAAGCGCCGCTGGTGATGCGCGTTCCCGTGGGCGGTTACTTAAAGGGCGGGGCGGTTTACCACTCGCAGTCTGGCGTATCGACCTTTACCCAGATTCCTGGCTTGCGTGTTGTCTATCCGTCGAACGCTCTCGATGCCAACGGACTCCTCCGAACTTCGATTCGCTGCGATGACCCGGTGCTGTTTCTCGAACACAAGCATCTTTACCGGCAGGCTTACAACAAATCGGCGTATCCTTCGGATGACTTCATGATCCCTTTCGCGAAAGCGAAGACCGTACGTGAGGGGAAACATTTGACGATCATCACTTATGGCGCGCTCGTGCAGCGATCATTAGTGGCCGCCAAGCAAGCTGAACAGCAAGGCATCAGTGTTGAGGTCATCGATTTGCGCACGCTGCAGCCTTACGATTGGAAAGCGATTTCCGGCAGTGTTAAGAAGACGAGCAAGGTTATCGTCGCGCACGAGGACTCGCTGTCATTCGGCTTCGGGGCTGAAATCGCAGCGCGCATCGCTGACGAGCTGTTCGAGCATCTTGATGCTCCGGTGCGTCGCATTGCGGCACTCGACACTTTTGTCGCGTACGCCCCCGTGCTCGAGGATGCCATTCTGCCTCAAGTCGCCGACGTGCTCGCCGCGATTACTGAGATACATAAGTACTGAAGTTGCTTAAATCGCGGCTTGCCGCCGCACAGTGCGGAAAGGCTCTGCCTTTCCGGCGAAGCGCTTTAAGAATTAGTTTGAGGCTCCGCCTCAAAACCTCACCGGCTTCTCCATTTGATTCTCTTCAAATCCATTACTAAAGGTTCATCTTCGAGTGGTTTGCCATTCCAACATCTAATGCTTGACCAGCGATAATCTTCCGCTCGCTCCACCAGGCCCGCTCTTACCGGGTTCTGATGAGTGTAATTAACGCGTTCCATCAACATGTTCTCAGTCATTAAGAGCCGCACGTTCGGATGATGATCCCAGAGAGCATATCGATAGTTTTGTCGTTTATCTTGTTGGCGAAGTTTCTGAAGTGAGCTTTCGTAATGGCGCTCTTTCAAATAATCAATTACTCGTCTGGCAACAATACCATTGATGAATCTGAGCGTGTCCGAGGATGAACGAGCTGAATCAGCGATGACATGAAGGTGATCAGGCATTACGACATAAGCGTACAACCCAAAGCCACCGGAGTCGCGGGCCTCATTCAAGGCTTCGCAAACAAGAGTCTTAATCTCATCCTTGCGAAACACAGGTAGTCGATCCTTCGCTACTGAGCTTAGGTAAAAACAAGGCGCGTCGCGCGAAATACTATGCATGAGGCGTAGCCTCAAATACCAAGAACACGCTTGCCGGAAAGGCAGAGCCTTTCCGCACTGTGCGGCGGCAAGCCGCGGTTTTCCTATTTAGAAGGGTGGACTATTTCTAACGGTGGATTTGAGCGAGCAGATAATACACCGGTTGATTCATCAACGACAGTACCCATCGACACATCTCGAGCTCGCGACGACGAAATCATTGAATTCACGTTACATATCGGGTGAATGCGGTACAGGCATGTACTGATCTACTCCGGCCAACGTTCAAAAACTTTTGCCCAATTCTCCAAAATTAAGGGGATTTCGCAAAGTTCTACCTGAGCAAAAATGGCATGGGCATTGCGATTAATGTTCTGGAAAACTGCAGTATTCCCCTACAAAACCTCGATTAGTCGCGATCAAAGGGAGGAATAAAACTGATGAGAAAATTGATAATCGGCTTGTTGGTTACGGTCTTCGTCTTGATGGCCGCAGCTGCTGCCGCTGGCCAGGAACCGACAACTACTACAGTCACACCGGTAACTGTAACCAAGACTGTTCAGAATCCAGATGGAACTTACACCATCATCGAATATCCAGTCGGCAAAGAAGTCTCAGTCGTATTAAACCCGATAGCTTTGAAGGAAGCTCACGGAACCGCAACTATTCTGCGCGATCCGACCGGAACCACTGTCAAACTTAATCTGGCAGGAGTTCCGGCAAACATGAACGCCGTAAATGTCTATACGGTGGATCCGACGGGCACTACGACTCTGTTGGGACCGATCCAAGTCGTGAACGGAGTCGGGACTCTAACGGCAACAACTCCACTTGATAGATTCATGATCATTGCTTCGGCTGATCCGGCATTGACTACCTATGGTCCGGATACGACCGTGGTTTTCCGCAGCGCTGTGCCTGAGGGCTATGCAGTGGTGCCGTTCACCAGCCACCCGGTTGGCGAAAAGGTAGCTGCTGTGACCACAGTCAACGAAGTAGCCGCGTCACCTTATACGGTGCCGATGCTCAACATTCCAGCATTTAAGAAAGGCGATGACACCAAACTGAAGATCGACTTCAGTGGTGAACTTGCAGGTGCGAGAGCGAATGTGTTCATTGAACCACACAGGAGTACTACTGATGTTCGCTTCCGCTTTCATGAGCTGAAGGAAGCGCCTTCGGGCAAGGTGTACACGGTCTGGGCAGTTTCGCCTGATAGCCAGTTCGTAAGGCTTGGCCAGGTCGTAAACCTGCATGGTCATAACGAAGCTGAGGTTAGTGGGAGGGTTCCACTTCCCGACTTCGGACTGCTCGTAACCATGGAAGATCTTGGCGAGGTTAAGATTCCGGCCGGACCCCGCATCGGCTGGGTCCAGATCATCCGCACGAACTAGGATAGGCAAAAACAACGAGAGCGAAGGGCTGTTGGTTTGAGAACTAGCAGCCCTTTCTTAGCTTCAAACCTTGGCGACTCAGAACCATTAAGTCGTTGCGCTGCTCGATGTGATCAGCATAATCACCTCGCTCAAGCTTCCCACCTTTAGTTAATTCAACTTTTCATAGTCAGCTTGATTTGCGGCTTCGCCGCCGCACAGTGCGGAAAGGCTATGCCTTTCCGATAAGCACACAATTGATTCTTGAGGCTACGCCTCATGCACATCTTTTCTAGAGGGATATTGAGCGAATTAAGTGGAGATCTAGATAGGGAGGCGTAGCCTCAAACCAGCGAGCCAACTACCCGGAAAGGCGGAGCCTTTCCGCACTGTGCGGCGGCAGAGCCGCAACGAATCCAACCGTCCAGCGCCGCCTTCAAAAAACTTCTACCATATTTTCGCAACGTTGCTGTAATATTTGCGACTGAGGGTCGATCCCCTCAGGTGTTGCAAACGCAGTTTCTCCCGACCCGGAAATCGCCATCCCGCACATGCCGCCTTTGCTCCGGGGCCCAGCCCGGATTTGAACCATTCATGACCTTCTCCTTAAGAAAGAACCTGGAGTTCGTTTATGTTGAATCGCAATTTACCCCGATTGCTCCTTCTGCTGCTGTTTCTCACCACAGCACGTACTGCCTCGGCCGAAGTTAACCTTCCTGAACTAGTCCGTCGCGTTAAACCCTCGGTCGTAGCAATTGCTACTTTTGACCAGAAGGGCGAAGCCCTCTCAACCGGCAGCGGGTTCTTCCTGCATTCAGAACAGGTAATAACCAATCTCCACGTCCTGCGTGGTGCCTATCGAGCTGAGATTCGGACTCTTGAGGGCAAGGGCCGCGTTTATGCCGTCAAGGGAGTTCTCAGTATTGACGATGAAGGCGACCTCGCGCTGCTCAGCGTAGACATTCCAGCCGAGCGCTGCCGGCCGCTCGAAATCTCAACCTTACTGCCGGAAGACGGCGAAAGAATCTTCGTGATTGGCAATCCTTTGCGTCTCGAAGGTTCTGTCAGTGACGGAATTGTTTCGGCGGTGCGCGAAGTGCCCAGTCTCGGCAAGATAATCCAGGTGACCGCGCCGGTATCGCATGGAAACAGCGGCAGCCCGCTCTTCAATACGAAGGGTCAGGTCGTAGGTGTGATTACTATCAGAGTGATCAACGGCGAGAATATAAACCTCGCCATCGAGGCCTCACGCATTACTCAGCTGCCTGCGAAAAAGTTCCTGATGTTGCCCGAGCTCGTGGCGAGAAGCAGCCAGAAGGATTCTGCGGAAGCTGTAGCGGCGTCACTCTATCGAAGTGGTCTCGATTCAATGTGGTTGGGAAACTACGACGGCGCGCTCGGATATTTTGAGAATGCGGTCAACAAGGATCCTAATCGCGCAGAAGCCTGGATCCAGGTTGGATTTTGCAAGACCAAGCAGGGAAAGACGGCTGACGCGATCAAGGCATACCAGCAAGCCCTCCAGTTGCGTCCAAATTCAGCCGAGGTTTACAACAAGCTCGGCGACGCACACTTCTACGCGGGCAGATTCAGCGATGCCATCGATGCTTACAAACAGGCAGCGCGACTCCAACCGAAAGCGGCTGAGGCTTATTACAATCTTTCACTGACCTATCGAGAGGTTGGCAATCTCGACATGGCCGAAGCCCAAGGCAGGATTCTGCAGCACTTGGATCCGAAGCTCTACGAAAGAATGATGAGTGAGATTCGCCGGTAGGCGTAACGCAAACTGTTAGTTTGCGTTCGACTTTGAATGGCTCGGCCGCCCGCAACGAACAGTTTGCGTCCGACTTTGAATGGCTCGGCCGCGCGCAAACTAACAGTTTGCGTTACCCGCCGTTTGTGAACACAGCAGCATCGATCGCTTTCGGATTGCCCAGCACCACGAAGCGAATATTCCGAAAGTACTTCTGCGAAACTCGCTGCACATCTGCCGGCGTTACCGCGCGCAGCCGGTTAATAAGCTCAGGTGAGTTTCGCCAGCCTCCGCCGATAAGTTCCGCCTGGGCCAACTCTCCCGCCTGCGCCGCGTTCGTTTCCTGTCCCATGTAGTAACTGGTCAGGTACTGCGCCACGACAGCCTTGATATCTTCCTGATCGATAAGCTCGCGTTGCAGCCGAGTCATCTCTTCGAGCATTAACGCGGTCGCTCGATTTGCATCGACAGCGCTGACGTAAATCCCGCCTATGTTGGCAGCCTGACTGCTTAGAAAGGCGCTCGGTGCATACGACAGGTTTCTTTTCACGCGCACTTCTTCAAAAACGCGATCGCGCAACAAAGCCGAAGCCACTCTCATCGGGTAAATATCCGGCGAAGTCAGCGGCGGAGCCGTGAAGACTCCCTGGATATAATTCGTGGGCAGGTCTCTCGTCGTTACTTCTACCGTCGACTTGTCAAAAGTAAGTTGTGGAGCCGGGTTCGGTTTGTAGGTTCCGCGCGGCATTTTGCCGAAAGAGGCTGTCACCTTCGCTTTGATTTGAGCAGGATCGAGATCGCCGACAATTACGAGTAGCAAACGCGACGTCTCCATCAGTTTCTGATGGTAGGCTTTCAAGTCATCAGGCGTTAGGCGGCTGACACTTTCGGTCGTGCCTTCAGCTCGATTGCTGTACGGATGGCCCGAGTAGGCGACCCGTTCCTGCAGTCTTTGCAAGTAGGTATCAGGATCGTCGGTATCATCGCGCAACGAAGCTACCATTCGTGCTTGCGCCAAGTCCACGACGTCCTTGGTAAAGGACGGTCGCAGAGCTACGTCCGCAAATATTTCCCATGACTTATCAAAGTTTGGCCTCGTCGAGATCAACGAAATTCCAGAATAATCGTAGTTCACTGACGATCCGAGCACAGTACCCATTCGCGAAAGCTCGGGACGCATTCGTTCACGAGGGTAGTTGACGCTCGCGTCGGTAGCCGCAGACAACATCAGCGCTTCAATACCGGCGTTTTCCTGCGTGATGTTTCGGGCGCCACCACGAATGAAAAGACCTGCCGCCACAGTTAGGCTACCTTCGCGACGCTTCACCAGTACTTTGAGACCATTCACCTCAAACTCGGTCACCAGCGCCGCTTGCTTGGCTACAATGTCCTGCAGGCTTTCGAGCTTTTTAAGCTGCGTAGTCGTTGAAGTCGATGCGGCTGGTTGCTGTGCCTCGACGGGAATTGTGATGCTGCCGCACCAGAGCAGCAGCAGTAATACTGTCCATCTAACTTTTGCTGGCATAGCTTGAGTTACAGCGTGATTTTGAATTCTATTCTTCATTTACCAATCAACTCTTCGGATGTAATTTGCGCTTGCGCTTGTGCTTTGTCTGACATCAGAGCGAGGCTGACGTGCGGCTTGCCTTGAATGTAGTTGGTGACATAACGATTAATGTCGGCGCGCGACGTGCGACGCAGCGTCGGCAAGTAACCGCGAAAATAATCGATTCCAGTCGAAGCCCACCAGAAAGTCAGCGTGTGCGCGTACTCGCTCAGCTTTTCGCGTGAGTAAAGATCGTCAGCTTCCAGCAACGCTTTAGCACTTTCAAGTTGATCATCGGTGAAATAGTCTTTGTCATTGAAGTGGGCTATTTCGTTGTGGATAGCGGCCACGGCAGCCTTAGCTTTGTCGGGAGTGGTCACGGCGCTTACCAGGATTGGGCCCACGTTTCGCTGCGTGTAGTAGCTAAGGTCGGCACCCTGGACCAATCCCGAATCGACGAGGTTGCGCTGGAATCGGGAATTCGGTTGACGCAGGATGAACGAGAACACGTCAGCGGCATAGGTGGCGGCGTTGTCCTTGCCAATGGACGGTCCTTGCCAGCCGATGGCAATGACCACATTTTCAACCGGCTGCTTGATGACAGCGCCTTCACTCTTGGTAAGCGGCGGATGCTCCACTAACGGAAACTCCACGAAAGGATCTTTCTCGCGTCGCGGCCAGTCGCCAAAAAACTCCTGCGCCAACTGATAGATTTCTTCAGGCTTAACATCGCCGGTCACGACCAACGCGGAATTGTTCGGAACGTAATAACGTCCCTGAATCAACCTCATCATGTCGGTGGTAGCAGTTGAAACTGTCTGCCGATTTCCAAGCGGTGCTTTGCGACTCGGATATTTGTAGAACAGTCGATCGAAAATCTCGCGGTTGAGGTAGTAGAACGGGTTCGATTCGTTGCGATCGATTTCGCCGATCACCACTTCGCGCTCACGCTCGAACTCGCGCGCGTCAAAAAGAGGATAACGAGCCGAGTCGCGCATGAACTGCATCGCGGTTCGCAGATTGGGACTGGTGGTGGTGAAGTAATAATTGACTACTTCCTCGCGAGTAGAGCCATTGTAGGCGACGCCCAATTGTCCGATTGTCTTTACGTATTCCTCCGCATCCGCGATCGCGCGGTTAGCTTTGAAGAACATGTGTTCATAAAGATGAGAAAGACCGTTGAGCTCCGGTGGCTCGGTGTACGAACCGTTCTTAACGCCGAGCTCGATAGTTACGATTGGAACTGAGTGATCCTGGACGACGATCACTTCAAGCCCATTCGGCAAAACCTTGTCGGACAATTCGCCGTCAGGTGACCGCGCCGGCGCCGGGGCCGCAGCTGTAGTTGTTCGCCGAGGGGGTCCTATCGGCCGAGACTGAGGAACGATTGCATATGACCAAACAGGTGAAAATAGCGAAAGAATTATTAGTAAGAGAAAACTACGTTTCACAGGGTCTCCAAAGTACAACAGGCAGCCAGCCTGTTGCGGTACCGGAATCATCCAAAAAATTTGCAGGCACGCGGCCTGCAATACAACATGCCGCTTTTCGATGTTAGCACGACACTATTAGATGTCAGCCACTGTAGGATTCGTCCTGTTCAATTTTTGACAAAACCCAATCAAATTCACCCGAAGTTACTTTTCCGCCACAGAATTCACACACACCGGCGGCGTTGATCTTCAAAGGCGCTGCGCAATTCGGACAATTCAAGTCAGCTCGAGCTGCCCCTTTACTTCCGCGATTTCGGATAAATGTCCAATATTCGCTCCACCGCCGTATGTCATCCTTCGAGCCACTCACAACTCGGCCGCTGCCGTCGACTGTGTAATCAAACCCTTCCGCCCAGATTCGCAGCGTGATCCCATTGTAAAAAGCATCGTCGAGAATCTTCACCGGTTGCATAGCTGTGATTCGAGCCTGGTCGAGGATGTTGCGTAGCCCCTGCCGTTGATAAGCGTCGATCCAGTACTGGTGCATTTGAAAGATGTTGTCCGTCTCATGAGGACGCGCTCTTTCCCAATTGAGAGTCGACCAGGCTGCCTGCAGTTCCTGGAAGATTAGGCCCGCACGAGCCTGGAACTTACTCCAGGAGAAGTCCGGATGGCTCTGCTCAAAGGCAGCCCTGATCTCAGCGAAGTTTGGTTGCACTATTGACGGATAATCCGTTCCAACTTCGGGAACGTTACCGGTCAATAACGGTCCTCGCTCCTCGCGTCCCTGCAAGCTGATTTCGCGCACGTACCATTGAAATTCGCCGCTATCGATTTTGGTAAGACAAAAGGCGCAGGCTCCCACTGAATCCTTCTGCAGCGGAGCGCCGCAGCGTGGACAATGCAAGGCCGTCGCCTGAGCTGGTGCAGGCGATAGCACATCTCTTTTGCGCTCAAGGTCCCAAACTTCGCGCACGTAATAGGTCATCTCCGCATTGGTGACCTCGGTGTAATTTGTCTCGAACGAAACTCGAACCCGCACGACCTGAGTGTCGAGACCTTGTACGTCCGTCACCTGCATCGCACCCACGATAATGCCCTTCACTTCACGAAGCCCCGGCGGATTGCGCTGCATCAATGAAGCGCGAGCGTTATCACTGAGATAAGGTGAAAAGAGGTCAAGAGCCTGGACACCGCGCGCGCGAGCGTCATGAGCTTTGCCGTACAGCGCGTAACAAAAATCCGTAAAGATGATTTCCGAGAAATTTGGATCGAAGCGACGCAGGTGATTGAACGCGCGCGTCACATCGACCTGCCCGGCTTCTTGAGCGGGCGCCGACGTAGTGATCGAACTAATTTGTGTGTCTACGCGGTTGATCTTGCGAGCGATGTAATAAACGATTCCGCCGATGACGATTATGTCGAGCGGGATTCCGATCAGCGGATATTCGATCGTGAGATAGATCAGAGTCCGCGCGAGTTGGATAATTAACCAGATGATGGCGCCACCACCGCCACCCCCACCTCCGCTACCGCCACTGCTTCGGCCGCCTCCGTACGACTGACCGCCACCAACTCGAGCGAGCACCTCAGGATCGGCAAACACAAAAACTGTGACCGCCAGAACAGCGCACACGATTACTGTCAGTTTGGATTTCCGGGCGAGGTTCATCACAACTCAATACGAGGCAGGTCGGGTAATTCGTTTGGATTTTCTCCCGTAGCGGGAACATGTTTGCTCAACAACACGCCAAAGTTGCTCAGCGCTTTTAACAACGCGTTGGGATCGGGGTTGTGACCGGTCTCTTTCAATTCAAATTGGATGTGGTTCCATTCCAGCGCCGGCACGGCTTTTAAGACACCCCGATCGGCGATTAACTCCAACCTGCGTTCGAGCAGAGACAGATAAACAAGCACTCCCATCTCAGCATTCGTGTTAGCGATGCCGGCTTCATAAAACATCGCCGCTGCTCCCTGTCGCACCGCAGCTTTTCTGAACTTCTCAGACGTCAACAAACGCCGGAGTCTTTTGCTGCGAGAGCAAAGCAAGGCCGCCAACACGAACAGTGCAAATACATCGATGGGGACCCAGAAAGTGTGGAAGTCGACGGGAAGAAAAAGTAAGAACAACAATCCGATGAAAGCGACCAGGGCTCCAAACAGGTAATCGGCATGCCGGTAGCTGCCAGAGACACCGCGTACCACGATCACCAATTCGGCGTCGGTACCTTGCTCGATTTCTTTTACACATTGCGCGAGCGAGTCGCAGGCGGGTTGATCGAATTTAGCGCGCGTCATTTTGAAAGGAAGATTGTAGCGCAAACTGTTAGCTTGCGTCGTTGCGAAACAGCCCGAAAGCGTGTCAGTCGTTCGCTAACACGGACGTTGAAAACGACTTTTTAGGCGAAGCAGTTCCGCACGGTGAGGCGGTCAGGCCAGCTGCGCTATACTCTCGTAACAAGAGTCATGCTACCGTCAGTACGAGTTATGAGGGATATCGCTAAAGAAAACACCCCGATGTTCTACAGCGACCTGTTTGAGCATCTTGATCGGAGTAACGTACCTTATGTCGTAGTGGGCAGCGTCGCTGTGGTTCTGCATGGATACGTCCGCCCAACTTATGACCTCGATATTGTCGTGAACTCGTCGCCTGAAGACGCGAACCGCGCCCTACGAGTTCTGATGTTAGCCGGCTTCGCGCCCACCTTGCCGCTGCCGCTCCATTTGCTCAACGTAATGCGAATGTTCGACCAGTCAGGACGAGAGCTGGATGTATTTCCGCGTTATCATATTCCCTTCGCTGAGCTGTGGTCCAACTCGGTGAAGTTGCGCGCCGGCAACGGTTTGGCTTGCGTTGCCTCATTCGATCATTTGCTTCACGCCAAACGAACTACTGCCAGGCCTCACGACCTCGTGGACGTTGAATGTCTACTCGCAATTAAGCGCTGATAACTGGGTGTAGCCTTCGGATGATCCCCCTGAGCTTCTGGCCGGCTTCCGTGCTATCTTGTCGGTTCTCTTTTTCCCTTTTAGGAGATCGAACATGGCCACACTGACAGAGCAGGAATTCTCAAAGCACACAAATACCGACTTTCGAGTTAAGCTCGACCAGTCCGAACCGATTAATCTGCGATTGACCGAAGTGAAGGGTTATGCAAAGAAAGACGAGGAGCACGGTGGCATGGAAAGGTTCTCACTCTTCTTCACCGGCCCCGCGATTCTCCTGCCCCAGGGGACTTATTCTCTAGCTCACGACGCCATGGGAGATTTCGAGATCTTCATCGTGCCCATAGCGCGTACTGCCGGAGAATGCCGCTACGAGTCAGTCTTCAATTACTTTATTCAACCTTCGTGACAAGCGCGCAGAGTTCAAGCTTTAGCTTGTGACTTGCGTTGCCACACAAGCTAAAGCTTGATGATGGAAAGCCGCGCTTTACTTCTTTGCTGCTTAGATGTGGTGGAAGACCGCCTCGTAAAACCAGGCGCCTTTCACAGTCGAGGGCTTGAGGAACAAATCAAATTCACCAAGCGTCGGATGGCTCACTTTGTGGATAGAAGTGAACCGCGGCAGTGGTCCAGCCGCTTTGAAAGACAACGAAAAGCTGTCCGTATCCCTGGCGGCCCTGGTTGAGAGTTTGGTGGCGACTGAAGGCTTGTAGGGTGTCACTTTAAGAAGCTTCAGGCCTACCATATTACCTTGCGCGTCGGATGCCGCGAACATCTCACCAACAAGGGGCTCGAAGGTTGCGCGCGTAAACATGCCGACCGGTTGCTGCAGTGCGCCAGCTGGAATCGGGAAGCCTGGACCGGATCCCGTAAGTCGGCTGTGTCCAAAAATCAGTTTGTCAGAGCCCAGGCTGACGACTCCAACCGCAAGCGCAGTCAGCGAGCCCGTCTTCAGAAAAAATCGGCGTGATATTGTCATTTCTGGATTGTCTCCTCGGAAGAATGGATTAGGTGGGACAAGTTGGGGACAAGTTTGGGTAACTTGTTAGTAGGTAGGGCAGACGTTCGTTACGGCCTGCGCAGGTAAGTGTATTTCACTTGGGCCAATTAACGCCAGCAAAAAATTTTGCCGGTGGTCCATGAAGCCATCTACTGGGCCAAACGGCTCTGGCGTCGGTAGAGGCGAGAGGTTAATGGGCCGTCATGCTCGTTTGAAGTAGAACTCCATAGGAGCGTCAGGTGAGGGGCTCCTCAAGAGTCAATTTCGTCAGGCGGGGTTCGTCAGGCAGGGATCGTTACTAGTTCGCCAGTCAGGACCGCGCGGCCTAGCGCCGAGCGCGCCATTCCATGTGTTTGTAGGCTCCGTGGTCTTCAATTTCGACAAAACCCAACCGTTCGTAGAAACGATCAGCATTGTCGTTCAGGACAAATACCATGTGGCGCAATGGCTTTCCCGAAATTACTGACTCGTGAATCAGCCGATTCAAGAGCAGAGTGCCTACGCCTCGATTCTGAAATTCAGGCAAGAGGGCGATATCCAGTAAGCGAATCTGCTTCTCGCCCCTTCCGACCCAAATTCTGCCAGCCGGCTCATCATCCACCAGGATCAGGTTGTACTCGGCATCGGGAAAACGCGCGTCGTACTCCCGCCGCTGGGCATCGAACTGAGTCTTGACGAAAGCCTCCCGTTGACCTGGTTCCCAGCGGGCCTGAGCGAGTTCGGTCGCGCGGGTACTGTAATAAACATCAACCAGGAAGGCATCGTCTTTATCAGTTACGGGCCGAAGGCTGACGGTTCCGCCCCGAGGCAACGCTAATTTGATCTCGCCAGTTTTCATGGAAGTAGCTTTTACCCGATGAAGGTACTCATCGACAAGTTGAAGGAAGTCGTGCTCGCAGTGAGATTAGTAATGGGCGGAGGGCGGGAGCCGAAACCGCAGGTCCGTTACGGACGAACGTGTATCAGCTCCCTTGAAAATCGGCGTGCAAGGTAACGCTGGGGCTGGCTTCGTATCAAGACGTCCCGCCGCCATCCTAGCCCCAGCTGCAGTCGTTAGCTGGCCATAGCACCATTGTCGCGAATGGATAAAGCGGTGCTCGCCCGCCGATTAGTTCCCGCAGTTGCGGGCCGCCTCGCTGCCTATCGTCCATACCGGGTTGCCCGAAGCTTCAACCGTCGTTGAGAGAAAACACCCGTCCTGATCCTCGGCAACGAGCTTAACTGTCGATTGATCCCAGGAGACGTTAAGGGTTCGGGTCGCCCCGGCGCTGATAGACGATTCGTCGAGTTGGTCGGAACCCCAATTGTCATTATCAGCTGGTGACAAATAGAGAGACCGAATCTCCCATCCTGAATTATTTACGACGGTGATCGTCAGCGGCGGAGCAGATGCTCCGGACAACGACGTTAGCGTGCTCACCGCAACTAATACAGCGATCAGCACCAGAAAACGAAAGCGCGTTTGGGAACTTATTAGTGCGTGAAGAAGATTTCTCATTGCTGAACTCCTTTGGGTCAAATAGTGAAGAATCAATTAGCTGCTCACTCCGAAGCCGGAAGTGATGGTGGATGCGGCCTGGTGATTTCACGGTCAGTTGACTGTAGCCATGACCGCATCCGTTGAATCCCGCTTTGCCGACAGCGTTCCTATTTAAGGACACACACTGTTGACGGTATAGTGGACTCCGCTATCAACTGCGGGTATGTTCGGCGATTTGCGCACAGTTACCGTGGTTGTCGCCGTGGTGAAGTTGCCCGCTGAATCTTTCACCTTGAACGTGATGCTGTATACACGACCGTCTCCACTGCCATCGCGTTCGGAGCGTAGCTGGGCCGTCTTGCAAGTAGCCCCGATGACTATGTCGTTCAGTGTGTTTCCATCGCCGTTTCCGTTCTCCACCTCATCGCTCGTGATCTTCAGGATGTAGACACTGTTAACGTTGACCGATGGGTCGCAGTCATCACTAGCGCTGGCGACGAAGTCAGTCACCGCTATGGATTCATACTGGTGATTCGGTGGCCACAACGTCATGTTCACGTTGGGAATCAACGTGATTGTCGGGGCCGACGAATCCGGTGTGTTGTTAATTGTTCCAGTCGCCGAACTCGGTGAGCCCACCCCGTAACCCGCTCCAGGCTGTACGGTGAACACGACCGTTTCGCTGCCTTCCACTGCACAGTCGGTCAGCGGCGTTACTGTCACTGTCTGAGTGGAGCTACCAACCCCGAAGGTGACTGTGGCAGTCGGCGGCGTGAACGTGGTCGCACCACTCTGCGAGTAGTCGGCGGGGAAGCTCGCGCTGCCGCCGACCGAGAAGTTAGCAGTGACCGCGCTGGTAGTTGGACCAGTGCGGGTGAATGTGTAGACGAGGTTTGCTCCGCCTTCAGCGGTAGACGAGGGTGACACTACAACGCTGACGAGCGTGTCATCGTTGAGAATGGTCCCGGTCGCTGAGTTTGGACTTACGACGTTATAGCTCGCCCCGGCCGTTAATGTGATGACGACAGTCTCATCAGACTCGGCGGTAGTGTCGGTCTCAGGATCGACCGTCACCGTCGCCGTTGAGCTGAATGGAGCAAATGTGACGCTGCCAGTGGTTGTAGTGTAGGTGGTCGCGCCCGTCTGTGTGTAATCGTCAGGCGATACGCCAAAGGTAGCCGTACCTCCCACCGAGAAGTTCACCGTCAGCGCGCCTCCGGTAAATCCAGTGCGCGTGAAGGTGTAGACGAGATTGGTTGCACCGTCTTCCGCGACTGACGCGGGAGCCACCGCAACGCTTACGTCGGCATCATCGTTGGTGATTGTCCCAGTTGCTGACGAAGGCGAACTGACGTTGTAGCCGGCCCCAGAAGTTAGCGCCAGGGTAACGGTCTCGTCGGGTTCGATCGTGGTATCAGTTTCCGGATTCACGGTTACCGTAGCCGTCGAGTTCCCGGCCCCAAAGGTCACCGTGCCCGAAGTAGACGTGAAGGTAGTCGCGCCTGTCTGCGTGTAGTCGTTGGGTGAGGCGCCAAAGTTAGCACTTCCACCCACAGAGAAGTTCACCGTTAGCGAGTTACTGGTAACGCCCGCCCGGGTGAACGTGTAGACGAGGTTTGTGGCTCCATCTTCCGCAACTGACGCAGGAGCAACCGCGATGCTTACGTCGGTATCGTCGTTTGTGATGGTACCGCTCGCAGTGCTGGGCGAACCAACGTTGTAGCCGGCGCCGGCTGTAACAGTTAGATCTACTGTCTCATCGGGTTCGACGGTGCTGTCAGCTTCCGGATTAATGGTCACCGTCGCCGTCGAGTTGCCGGCTCCGAAGGTCACTGAACCCGAAGTTGTAGTGTAGGTAGTCGCGCCTGTCTGCGTGTAGTCGTTGGGTGAAGCGCCAAAGTTGGCCGTCCCGCCCACCGAGAAGTTCACAGTCAGCGAGGTGCTGGTAACGCCCGCGCGCGTGAACGTGTACACGAGGTTGGTTGCCCCGTCTTCAGCGACTGACCCTGGAGATACGGCAACGCTAACGTCCGTATCGTCATTAGTGATCGTCCCTGTTGCTGAGTCAGGCGACCCGACGCTGTAGCCAACGCCTGAAGTCACGGTAAGGACTACAGTCTCGTCAGACTCGACCGTAAGATCCGCCGTAGGATCAATGGTCACCGTAGCAGTGGAGTCTCCAGCCCCAAAGACTACCGTGCCCGAAGTGTCGCTATAAGTAGCGGCACCCGTCTGTATGTAGTCGCCCGACGAAAACACAGCCGACCCGCTCACCGAGAAGTTTACCGTCGCCGGAAGGGCAGTGAATCCCGTCCGGGTGAATGTGTAAACGAGGTTGGTGGCCCCGTCCTCAGTCGCTGAGCTCGGTGCAACTGTCACGGAGACATCAGCGTCGTCGTTGGTAATAGTTCCCGTCGCCGAATCAGGCGAGCCAACGTTGTAGCCGGCACCTGAAGTTACAGTAAAGATCACTGTTTCATCCGGCTCGACCAGCGCGTCCGCGGCCGGATCGACCGTCACTGTAGCGGTGGAGTTGCCGGCGCCGAACGTCACTGTGCCAACAGGTGGGGCGAAGGTTGCTGCTCCACTCTGCGAGTAGTCAACCGGGAAGACCGCGTTGCTGCCGCCGACAGCTATGTTGAAGTTCACCGTGAGCGCGTTGGTGGTAACACCAACGCGAGTAAAGGTGTAAACCAGGTTGGTAGCGCCGTCTTCCGCAACTGACGCTGGAGAGACCGCAACGCTTACGTCCGTATCGTCGTTGGTGATAGTGCCGCTGGCGGATGAAGGAGCGCCGACATCGTAGCCAATCCCGGACGTTACGGTCAGAACAACCGTCTCATCTGGTTCGACAGTTGTGTCGGTTTCCGGATTGATTGTTACCGTCGCCGTAGAGTTCCCGGCGCCGAAAGTCACAGTACCCGTTGGCGGCGTAAAGGTGGCCGCACCCGTTTGGGTGTAGTCGTTGGGTGACGCACCGAAGTTGGCTGACCCACCAATCGAGAAGTTCACTGTCAATGCGTTCGCCGTTGAGCCATTGCGGGTGAATGTGTAGACCAAATTAGTCGCCCCATCTTCCGCAACCGAGCCCGGCGAAACGGCAACGCTCACGTCCGGCAAATCAATTGGAGTCACTGTCGGATCGGCAGCGCCGCCAACGGTCGGATCGTCTGTCAACACGTCAGCGAAATTGCTTCCTGAAACCGTTCCCTGGTTAGAGACCTGGGCCATAGCTCCAGTGAAGGGATCGTTGACCGTGACCTTGAAGGTGATAGTGACACTCTCACCGGCCGGCAGAGTACCAATGTTGAGCATGACGTCGGCAAGCATACTGCTGACAGCAGCCGTCGTCCTTGGCGCATGGTGCATGAGTCTGCTGTTGCGACGATCAGTCTTAGCCCCTCCGGGATTCGATCCGGCTTTACTGATCGAAACAGCGGACTTGGAAACGCTTGTCTTTTGCCGCAGTGCAGAACCTTTGCCTATTCCAGCAATAAATCGCCCCTCGCGGTCGAAGCGGGCCGAACCTTGGCCAGCTGAGCCACGTAGTTGAATGGTCCGAGAATCGGGCAAGCGCCTGACGGCCGGTGACAGAGTGGTATCCATCAGCGGTTTCATCTGTTCGGGCAGGCTCTCCTGACCTTGCCGGTAGGCAACACCAAGCCCGCGCATAACGACTGTCAGCAAGTCTATCCGACCGACGGCGGCACTTAACTCAGTTGTTTGAAGCTCCCTGTTGGGAACAGGTACGACAAACTCCGAATCTTCCGCCGGCGACAAGTCGACATACCAACCATATCCGGCTGCCGTCGTATCAATCGTGACGCTTGTCGAAGTAGAGGCAGCGAGCTGCCCTTCCGCCAAATCTGCGGTATCAAAGACCACGGCTTGCAGACGCGCGAGATCTTCGTCAGAGATACCGGCAGCCCTCCATCTTTCGATAGCTGCAGGAACCAGCGACATCACTTCGGCTGGCGTCAATTGATGGAGCTCACTTCCGCCCGGGCCTTCACCTTGAGTGGTTTCCAGAGTGTCCTCTGTTTCACTCGACGGCACAGGTGACGCATGATGTAGCGCCCTATCGGGTCTCTTCTTGCTCGAGTAACTCGCCATTACCATCGTCCCTTTGTCGCGCGAACGAGGAGCGAGTACCAGCGGCGCCGTTCCGCACGATACAAAGTTGTTCCCAGCGATTCCGTCGCAGCCGCCGCCGGCCGGATTTTGAGTGGCCACAAAAGCGGTGGCCTGGGCTAGGGTTGCCGGTGACGGCGACAGACCGGTGATGCCGAAGTCATGGACGGTTGCAACGACACCTTGTTTGCGGATGCCGATGCCTTGCGCACCGTTACTGCCAGCGCTCGTGTTACCGGAAATGGTTGCACACACGGCAGAATCGCCTGTCGCAGTGTTTCCGGCGTCGACGCGGATACCCTGGCGAGCGGCTCCACCGGCATTGATGGGCGCCGCCACGGTGTTGCCGGCCAACTTGAGATCCATGGTGCCGGTGGTATTTCGATTGACAAGCAGAATTCCATTGCCGTCAGTCTGGCTGACGTTGTTTCCGTTTACGCTCAGGGTTAAGGCCGGTGTCGAGGTAATGCCTACGCTTCCACCTCCAGCACCGCCTCCGATGCCGTTCGCTCCGCCTAAATTAGGCACATGGTTGGCGACGACCACATTGTTGTTCACCGTCGCGGTCATCGTTGTATGGCCGTTGCAGCCGATGCCGATGACAGTACCGGCGATGTTGGTTAGCGTGGGATTATTTGAGATGTTGATATTCGCACGGCTGCGCGTGGTGGCGCTCGTATTGTTGCCGCCGTTCACCGCAACGATGATGGCGCTGCCGCCCATGCGGTTCGACGAGTTCTGTCCCTGAATCGTGTTGTTGGTGATGGAAACGAGGTTGCTGGGATCACCAGGAATACCAATGGTGCCTCTCGGGCCGGTGGTGCTGGAGTTGCCACCATTTATCTGGATACCGGAAGCCGTCGGGAAATTCGTAATGGCATTGTTACTGATGGTCGCATTGTTCAAAGCAAAAGCGGTGGACACGCTGCCGACACCGTTGATGTTGATGCCAAATCCCAGAGACGTGGCGACGCTCGTGCTGCTGGTGATCACGTTGTTGGAGATGTTGGCATTGCTTATCGTCCCGTTGCCGGCCTGTATGTCCAAGCCGCTGTAAAAGGCATTGGTCAAGGTACTGCCCGTTACAGTCAGCGTTCCGGCAATGTTGCTTGCCGTCGTCGGGCTGGTGTTGAAAGCGATATTTGATTCAAAGCCAGCGTTACCGGAATTATTAATCGTCCCGTTGGTGAAGCTGAAGTTGGTCGCCTGCGTTCCGTTGATCCCGCTATCGCCAGTGCTTTGAATGTCCATTTGATCGAGCGAGATGTTTTGCGTGTTGCTCAAGCTGATGCCACTGTTAGTGCTGTTTTGTATGGTGCCGCCCGAACTGTTGTTGGTGCTTCCGGCGTCGCCCGTGACGGTGAAACTGCCGTTGGTGTTGGTTAGTACGATGCCATTCGTGCCGCCGTTGGCTGCAACACTCGTCAGCGAGACTGCCAACGGAGTGGTACCGCTTGCGCGCGTCACCTCCACGGCAATGGCCCCGCTCGTGGCGATCGCACCACTAGTTGACGTAATGGTGTTGGAGTTGTTCGTTGCGAGCAGTCCGCGTTGATTGGCACTAGGTGTGATATTCAGAGTGCCAAATGTAATCGTGCCCGTATTGGTCAGCAGGCTAACTCCGGTACTGCCCGAACCTGTCGCCGTCGTGTTGCCAAAATCGAGCGTGGCGCTCGACGTGCCAACACTGATGCCAATGCCCGTCGGATTCGTAACGGTGGTGGTGGGAGTTGTGAGACTGCCTGCGACCCCAGTCAGACTGATGCCGGTTGTGCCACTGTTAGCTGATGAAATGCTGCCGAAGTTGGCGGCGAGTGTACCGGTAGTAAGGTTGAGCGCCTGGCCCGTGCCATTCAGGGTAACGTCGGAAATGGTGAGCGTGCCAAAACCGGTGCCGCTGATATCCGTCGTAGAGTTCCCTCCGGTAAATCCACGTAACGTGTTTCCCGAGCCAACCGTGATCGCATTTCCGGTGGTGATGTTCACAATCGTCCCGTTGGCACTGTTTGTCGTCGGCAAAGGATCGCTCCCGGCTGGTGGTGTTAGACCCGTCATAGCCGAAAGACTTGCGGTGGCATCCTGACCAAGGAATCGCTGCCCATTAAGCAGAGCCACTGGGCCGGCATAGTCGATCGCGCTTTCATACAGAAAGATATTGTCATTGGCTGCAGGATTATTGCCGCTGCCATTGTTGAGGGCCGCGAAAGCAGACAAGCTGCTAAATGGATTAGTGAGTCGCCCACAGCCCGCCGCCAGTGTTGTGCAAGCGGCAGCGTTGTTGTCGATGAACCAGATCATGCCGCTGACAGTGATGGTGACTGTGGCGTTGTTGCTGCCGGCAGCATTCGTCAAGGTGTAGCTGAAAGTGTCAGTTCCTTCAAAGCCGGCCGGCGGGTTGTAGGTGAAGCTGCCGTCGGCTGCCAGGTTTACATCTCCGCCATTGGTGCTGGTTGTTGGGGAAGCCGTAATCGTCGCGGCAGGTACGCCCGTAAAGTCGTTCCCCAGTACACCGGGAGCCGCCACCGAAATCCGAATATTTCCCGTCGCCGTGTAGCTGTCATCAACGGCCACCGGGGTTGCGGTCAAACTCCCCGGCACAAACGCAGTGTTGGGATCCACCGTGTCAGTGAAGGTCACTCCGGTGGCATCGCCACCACTCGCGTTTATGTTGACTGTGTATTTCAGTGTGTCCCCAGGATCGGCCTGAAGATCTCCATCAACGTCCGTGAACAAAGCGTCAGTCTTCGTAGCCGAAACACTGGTAGCTAGCGGACTCGTCAGACTTGTCGGCTGTTTCGATGCATGGTTTACGCCCAACGTCCGAATGAGATCAAACCTCCTGCTTGCGGCCGCCTTTACAGGAGCCTGCTGCTTGATTGAAGGTTTAGCCGTTGCCGAAAAATGAAGCGTCTCTCTCAGCGAGCGTGATTTTGAAATCGCGACGCCGCCCAAAACCAGGACGAAGCCGAACGTAATAATCAGGAATCGTTGAGTTCTTGTAAACGTGGAGATAGTGGTGGATATACTGGGACGTGGGGGATTAAACATTGGGCCTCCGTTAGTGGAACAGGTTGATGATAGCCCTCTTGCCTTTGAGATTCGGGAGAAAGCAAAGAAAGAGCTTGAGACGACTCGAAACTAAGTCGAGCCCCGGGCATTTGATTTGCGATTGCGTCGCAGAATTTATTCTGGGTTTGAAATTAAGTCAACACAATTCTAAATATCTCAACGTCAGGACAAGGGTAGTCTCGTAATTGAAAAGTGTAGTGCACTAAAGTAGTGTTCCTAATCGAAAAAACTTTCTCTTGTAATTCCGCTTGCTAGTGAGTAGAATCCCCGCCGCTCAGAATTGTGACCTTTCTCCAGGGGCAGATTATCCCGGTAGCGGCACTTACCCGCTTAGAATGTAGCGGCATCACAGGAAACACGTACGGGTTGGAAAGCGAATTTTGCTTTTGGCAATCTTCATCGACGTAGCGACTGGAATGGGAACCCAATTGTTTGATAGACCCGTTCGGACGCTTGTCCTTTAAAAAATAACCCAACGACTGGAAACTTACTCCAGGGAGTAAAAATATGGCAGAACCATTCTTGTCAGAAATAAGAATTATGAGTTTTGGTTACGCGCCGCGCGGCTGGGCGATGTGCAACGGCCAGTTGCTGCCCATCAATCAGAATCAGGCGCTCTTCAGTTTGCTCGGCACTACGTTTGGTGGCAACGGACAGACTAACTTCGCGCTTCCCGACTTACGAGGTCAGGTGCCGATTCACGTTGGTGGTGGTCACACGCTTGGTGAGAAAGCCGGCCAGCAGTCGGACACGATTACCATTAGCGAACTGCCGACGCATGTCCACATTGCGAATGCGACCAGCATCCCGGCCACGGCCGGTAACCCGTCTAACACCCGCTTACTGTCGCAATCGACGCTGGCCGCTCTCTATACGAATGCGTCGAACTTAACGGCGATGGACCCCACGTCGATTGCAAATGTCGGCGGTAGCCAGGCCCACTTGAACATGCAGCCCTTTCTGGCGCTGAATTTCTGTATCGCGCTTCAGGGGATCTTCCCCAGCCCAAACTAAGGAGTCGAATTCATGGCACAACCATATGTAGGTGAAATAAGAATGTTCGCTGGCAACTTCGCTCCCGCAGGCTGGATGTTTTGTGAAGGGCAGTTGCTTCCGATCTCAGAAAACGAAACGCTATTTAATTTGATTGGCACGACCTATGGCGGTGACGGACAATCTACGTTTGCCCTGCCCGATTTGCGTGGCCGAGTGCCAATTCACATGGGTAATGGATTCATCCTGGCGGAAACGGGAGGGGTGGAGGAAGTAACACTGACCGTCAACCAGATTCCATCGCACACGCATGCTTTGCTGGGATCAAACAACCAGGCGTCTGCCTTTGCTCCACTGAATCAGGTGGGCGGAATCACCCAGTTGGCTACGACCACGCCTTATGGGACCGACAATCCGGCGGTAGCACTGTCCCCCCAGGCGGTGGGCTCGGTAGGAGGCAGTCAGCCACACAGCAATTTCCAGCCATACCTGTGCGTCGACTTCATCATTTCACTGTTCGGGATTTTCCCGGCGCCAAGTTAAGCGGGCGACCCAGGTGCCATGAGTGAACTGATTGTCGTGTTGATTTAGTCGCTTTCAAAAGCAGGCTTAAGGAGACCTCGTAATGGCAGATCCGTTTGTAGCTGAAATCAGAATTTTCCCCTTTAACTTCGCGCCGAAGGGCTGGGCTTGGTGTGACGGGCAGATACTTCCCATCTCACAGAATACGGCGCTCTTTTCACTGTTGGGCACAACCTACGGCGGGAACGGGCAAAGCACTTTTGCCTTACCTGACATGCAGGGCAATGCTCCGATGCATCCGGGGCAGGGACCCGGACTGTCGCTGCATGACCTGGGCGAAACTGGAGGGTCGGAAACAGTGACGCTACTCGAATCAGAGATACCGTCACATTCACACGCCTTTATGTGCGCAAACACTGATGGAATCTCGCAAGGCCCCGAGGCGCAAAAGTTCGCAGGTGGTATCGGAATGGCCCTCTACGCGACCCCGGGTGCGGTGGTGAATCTCGCTCCTGAGGCATTGACGCCGGCCGGGGGAGATGCACCGCACAACAACATGCAGCCGTACCTGACACTGTATTTTAATATCGCTTTGCAAGGCGTCTATCCGCCGCGAACGTAACCAGGAGCAGTCTTAAGGAGACTCGTTATGGATCCATTTCTAGCTGAAATCAGAATCTTTCCTTTTAACTTCGCACCGAAGGGTTGGGCCTTTTGCAACGGGCAGATACTACCCCTCTCGCAAAACACGGCACTCTTTTCACTGCTCGGCACGACTTATGGTGGCAACGGACAGTCGACCTTCGCTTTGCCGGACATGCAAGGCAACGCGCCCATGCATCCCGGCCAGGGACCCGGACTATCGCTGCATGACCTGGGCGAAATGGGGGGGTCGGAAACAGTTACGTTACTGCAATCAGAGATACCCGCGCACTCACATGCTTTTATGTGCGCAAACACTGATGGAATCTCGCAAGGCCCAGAGGGGCAAAAGTTCGCAGGTGGTATCGGGATTGCTCTCTACGCGACCCCGGGTGCGGTGGTGAATCTTGCTCCTGAGGCATTGACGCCGGCCGGAGGAAGTCTACCGCACAACAATATGCAGCCGTACCTGACGCTCAATTTTAATATTGCGCTGCAGGGCGTCTTTCCGCCACGTACCTAAAACTACGAATAAGGCTAACCATGAATCCGCCAGCACGGGGCAGCGAGTAAAGCCCGTGCTGGCGGTGTTTTCTTAACAGGATTCCTGGTGAGTTGAGAGCTGTTCCAAACCCCTCCTCCTACACTGGCTTTTCACACAGGTCGCTAACCCCTTACGGCGATAGTCATTGACCACCCCCGCAACCTGTACTAAACTTGCACGCCATTTGATGTTAAGCGTTCAGACGACGCTTGTTTTCGCGTCAGTCGCCACGCCCAGAATGTGTGCGCTTCACTAAAAGTCCGAAACCATAATCATTTTCGATTTACCCTTAAGGAGTCCATCCTCAAATGTTCAAGCAGTCTTCTAAACTCGTACCTCAGGCTTTGTTTATCGTTGCCGCGCTGCTGTTTCAGAGCTTTGCCTTGCCCACACGCGGCGTCGTGTATGCCAAGCCTGGCCCAGCGAAAGAGACTGCACCGGAAATGGCCCAGCCGAGCCTTCCGGATCCCAAGCCGATGCCGCCAACGCAGCAACCCAATGCTCCTTTGGCCGCGGTGATCGTCGCCTCGCTGACAGACAACGTTACGGCGGCGACCAAGATTGCACCGGGCGCGAATATTAATTACACGGCCACAATCACGAACAACGGCGCAGTCGTTGGAACTGATGATGCAAGCAACGTCAACTACAGTGGCCCGCTCGATGCCAACACCACGTTGGTTGCTGGCTCGGTTCATGCGTCGCCAATTGCCTTCAATGACACTTACAACTGGGTCGGCAATACGCAGCTCGACACCGTTGCGCGTGCGCTTCCCGCAGTTACGGCTAACGACGTTGCCGTCAATGCACCCGCCGGCACGGATACCTTCACAGTCACCGCGATAGCCGGTGGCCCTACCGCGTTGGGAGGCGCAGTAACGCTGAGTTCTCCGAGTGGCGCTTTCACCTATACGCCGCCAGTGGGCCGGCCAAACCTGGCGGACGGCGCGACAGTTCAGGACAGTTTCACTTACACGATTACTAATAATGTGGATCCGAGTCTGACGAGCACCGGCACGGTGCGAATCAATCTCACCGGTCGTGTCTGGTATTTGCAGGCGGGCGCCGCGGGCGATGGCCGCAGCAACACTCCTTCGAGCAGCCCTTCGGCGATGTCGACGGCTGCGGACAAAAGCACCGATATCTTCTACATCTTCTCGGGCGGTGGCTCATTGAACGGCGCCTTCAGTGTCGATGCGGGCCAGCAACTTCTCGGTCAGGGTGTTAATTTGGTGGTCAACGCCATCACGCTTTTCACCGCAACTAGTAATCCAACTACCACCAACACGGCTGGCAGCTGCGTGGCGCTTGCAGGAGCCCCGGGCAATAACACGCTTTCGGGTTTCGACATCGGCAACTGTACCGGCGGCACAGC
>Ga0157380_10000236_pt1 | contig 33220 bp, 34 predicted proteins | sample S35metaG_FD_119757 | JGI IMG/M metagenome (GOLD analysis project Ga0157380, IMG submission 119757) | Switchgrass rhizosphere microbial communities from Kellogg Biological Station, Michigan, USA - S3-5 metaG | ecosystem: Host-associated > Plants > Roots > Rhizosphere > Soil | place: USA...
GCATGCGGAACCTATCGCGAGTGGCGTCGAGGGTCTTCAGGCCCTCGCCGGTGATGTAGATGACGACGCGCTCGCCGGAACCGATCTCGCCGCGCTCGGCCAGCTTCGCCAGCACACCCACGGTGACCCCACCCGCGGTCTCGGTGAAGATCCCGGTCGTCTCGGCCAGCAGGCTGATCCCGTCGCGGATCTCCTCGTCGGTGACCGAATCGACGGCACCCTTGGTGCGGCGAGCCTGCTCGACCGCGTACGGCCCATCGGCCGGATCGCCGATCGCGAGGCTCTTGGCGATCGTCTCCGGGCGCTGCGGTTTGCAGACGTCCCAGCCTTCGGAGAAGGCCGTCGCCACCGGGCTGCATCCCTGCGCCTGGGCGCCGTTGAAGACTGGCTGCTTCCCCTCGACCAAGCCGATGTCCAGCCACTCCTGGAAGCCCCGCCCGACCTTGGTGAAGAGCGAGCCCGAGGCGATCGGGCAAACCACCCGGTCGGGCAGCTCCCAGCCGAGCTGCTCGGCCGTCTCGTAGGCAAGCGTCTTTGAGCCCTCGGCGTAGTAGGGGCGCAGGTTCACGTTGACAAATGCCCAAGGCCGGGTTTCGGCGAGCTGAGTGCAGAGGCGGTTGACGTCGTCGTAGTTGCCGCGCACGCCGACCAGGTTGGTGCCGTAGATGCCGGTCGCGAGCAGCTTCTGCTCCTCGAGGTTGGCGGGGACGAAGACGTAGGACCGCAGGCCGGCGGCAGCGGCATGGGCGGCGACCGCGTTGGCGAGGTTGCCGGTCGAGGCGCAGGCGACCGTGTCGAAGCCCAGCTCCTGCGCCTTGGCGACCGCGACCGCGACAACGCGGTCCTTAAAGGAGTGGGTGGGGTTGGCGGCGTCGTTCTTGATCCAGAGCTCGGCGTCGAGCCCGAGACGCTCGGCGAGGCGGTCAGCGCGCAGCAGCGGCGTCAGGCCGGGCTCGAGCGGGTCGCCGGGGCGACCCTCGAAGGGCAGGAAATCCGCGTAGCGCCAGATTCCCTGCGATCCGGCCTGGATCTTGCGCTTGGTCTCCCGCGGGTCGAGGCCGGAGAAGTCGTAGGCGACTTCCAGCGGTCCGAAGCAGTTCTCACAGGCGAAATGAGCGCCGAGGTCATACGTCGCCCCGCACTCCTTGCACTTCAGGTTCTCGATTGCCATCCGATCTCACTTTCCGTTGCCAACGAAAAAGACCTCCGCCTTGTGGGGCCGAGGTCCGATCGGACTCTTCCCCACATCTTCCAGGTCACAGCGACCTGCTGGAGTTGGCACCTGCCCCGAACCCGAAGGTTCGAGATGGTTGCCGGGGCTTCTACGGGCCAGTCCCTCCACCCCTCTTGATGTGGCGCTTATGTAGGGAGAACCTTACCAGGGGCGTTCTCGTGCAACCAGTACTCGGGTCTCCGGCTAACCTTGTGCGTCCATGCCCGCCGAGCTGATAGGCCAAAACGATGCCGAACCTTCCGAAGCCGAGGCTGCGGCGGGTCCCGCGGCGCGGCGAGCCGGCGCACCCAGCAACGCAGGCTGAGCCGCAGGCACCACGCGTCGAGCAGATCGACTCCTCCGGCCTGCGCTGGGTCAACATCGAGCAGCCGGGCGCGCGCGAGCGCGAGTGGCTGGAGCAGAACTTCGATTTCCACGCCCTCGATCTCGAGGACGTGCTCTCGCGCAACCAGCGGCCGAAGATCGACGTCTACGACGACTACCTCTTCATCGTCCTCCACTTCCCCGTCTTCGACCCCGCCGCGGGACGACTGGGCACCGGCGAGCTCGACCTCTTCGTCGGGCCCGGCTACGTGGTGACGATCCCCAACCAGCCCCTGCAGCCGGTCGAGTACCTGTTCGAGCGCTGCCGGGCCAAGGAGGAGCTCCGCGAGCAGCTCTTCTCACGCGGCTCGGGCTACCTGCTCTACCGCCTCGTCGACGACAGCTTCGACTACTGCTTCCCGATGCTGCGCAAGATCGGCAACAAGCTCGACGCGCTCGAGGACGACATCTTCGAGGGCCGATCGGAGGAGGTCGTGCGCGACATCTCCAACGTCAAGCAGGAGATCATCAACTTCCGCAAGGTGATCCGCCCCCAGCGGCCCGTCCTGCGCGACCTGGAGAAGGTGAAGCAGCGCTACCTCGCCACCGACCTCGACCTGGAGATCTACTTCGACGACATCGTCGACGCCCACGAGCGGATCTGGGACATGCTGGAGAACTACAAGGAGGTGGTCGAAGCGCTGGCCGAGACCAACGAGTCGGTGATCTCCCACCGGGTCAACGACATCCTCCGCGTGCTCACCTCGATCACCGTCATCGTCCTGCCGCTGACCCTGATCGCCAGCATCTGGGGTGCCAACGTGCACGTTCCCGGAGAGGGAGACTCGACCGCCTTCTGGATTCTGCTCGGTGCGATGGTCGCGATGCTGGTCGGCATGGTCGGCTACTTCCGCAACCGCGGCTGGCTTTAGCACCCCCGGACGCGGGAGCGCGGGCGCGAGAACTCCGGGTGTAATTAGCGCGCCCGCGCGGGAGCGGAGGAGGTGCGCCTTGTTCTTCGTAGGATGCGACCCGTGGCCAATTTCCGCATCTGGGCGCCCTGGCGCCTCGCCTACGTGAAGGACGCAGCGAAGGACATCGAGGAGGAGTGCATCTTCTGCGCCAAGCCGGCGGCGGATGACGACGAGGCGACCCTGATCGTCCACAGGGGCGAGAGCTGCTTCGTAATCCTCAACCTCTTCCCCTACACCAACGGCCACCTGATGGTGGCGCCCTATGAGCACACGGGGCGGATCCAGGACCTGCCGCCCGAGACCGTGGCCGAGATGATGGGCCTGGCGCAGCGGGCGATGAGCCGCCTCGAGGAGGTCTACGACCCGCACGGCTACAACGTCGGCTTCAACCAGGGCCGCGTCGCCGGCGCCGGCGTCGAGCACCACATCCACATGCACGTGGTCCCACGTTGGGGTGGCGACACGAACTTCATGCCGGTGATCGCCGACACAAAAGTGATGCCGCAGACGCTGGAGCAGAGCTACGAGGCGCTGAAGGGGGCGTTTTGAGCGCCCCAGTCGGCACGGCGATCTCCGGTTGCTCGAGTCCGTGGCGACTGGGGCGCGAACGAAAAGGTGTTCTATGAGCGAACAGCCGATCCTTGCCCCACCCGGGATCTTCAAGGCCTACGACATACGTGGGCTGCATGGCGAGGAGATGGATGAGACGACCGCGCACGCGATCGGCCGCGCCTTCGCCCGGGTGCTGGCGAGGCTGCGCGGCAAGCAGCCGAGCGAGCTGAGGATCGGGCTCGGCCGCGACATGCGCCTGACCGCACCCGCGATGGCGGCGGAGCTGCGCGACGGGCTGATCTTCGAGGGCGTGACCGTGCTCGACGCGGGGATGGTCGCGACCGAGATGCTCTACCACTTGGTCGGCTCGCGTCAGCTCGACGGCGGCGCGATGGTCACCGCTTCCCACAACCCCAAGGCATACACCGGGGTCAAGCTCGTCCGCGAGGGCGCGCTCGCGCTCTCCGGCGAGGCCGGCATCGGCGAAGTGCAGCGTGAGATCGAGGCCGGGCTCGGCAATGCGCCCGGTGGCGGCTCGCTGGAGGAGGTCGACGTCTGGGAGGAATACCGCGCCCACGCGCTCTCGTTCATCGACCCGGCCAAGGTGAAGCCGATGAAGGTCGTCCTCGACGGTGGCAACGGAATGGCGGGCCCGATGGTCGGGCCGACCCTGCACGGGCTCGGGCTCGACCTCGAGGAGATGTACTTCAAGCCCGACGGCGAGTTCCCCGACCACGAGCCGAACCCGCTGCTGCCCGAGAACCGGCAGATGATCATGGACCGAGTTCAGGCGAGCGGCGCCGACCTCGGCATTGCCTGGGACGGTGATGCCGATCGCTGCTTCTTCATCGACGGCAGTGGCGAGTTCTGCGATGGCGACTTCATCTGCGCCCTGCTCGCCCGCGCGGCGCTGGCAAAGAACCCCGGCGCGACGATCCTCTACGACCCGCGTTCGAGCCGCGCCGTCCCTGACCTGGTCGCCGCCGACGGCGGTCGCTCGGATCTCTCCCGGGTCGGACACGCCTTCTTCAAGATCCGCATGCGCGAGGAGGGAGCCGCCTTCGGGGGCGAGGTCTCCGGGCACTACTACTTCCGCGACTTCTGGTGCGCCGACTCGGGCACGATCCCGGCGCTGCTGATGCTGGAGCTGCTCTCGGTGGATGGCCGCTCGCTGGGCGAGCTGATGGCGGAGTTCCGCTCGCGCTACGTCATCTCCGGCGAGATCAACTCCGAGGTGGCCGACCAGGAGGCGAAGATGGCCGAGATCGCCGAGCGCTACGGCGACGGCGAGCTGACCCGCCTCGACGGCATCTCGGTCGACTACCCGGAGTGGCACTTCAACGTCCGCCCTTCCAACACCGAGCCGCTGCTGCGCCTCAACCTCGAGTCGCTGATCTCGCGCGAGGACATGGAGGCCCGGCGCGACGAGGTCCTGGGACTCATCCGCGCGTGAGCATGCAAAGCCCCGAGGGGGCCCTGGAGCAGGCGGCGCTGGCAGGCATCCACTGCCTGCGCATCCCCACGCCCTTCGCGGTCGGGCGGGTCAACTGCTACCTGCTCGAGGACGATCCGCTGACCCTGATCGACACCGGCCCGAACTCGGGCAAGGCGCTGGACGAGCTGCAGTCGCAGCTGGGCGAGCACGGCCACTCGATCGATGACCTCGAGCTCGTCATCGTCACCCACCAGCACATCGACCACCTCGGCCTGGTCGAGATCGTCGTCCAGCGCTCCGGCGCCGAGGTCGCGGCACTCGGCATCGCCAGCGACCGACTGGCGAACTTCGACGAGGATGCCGAGACCGAGGACCGCTTCGCCGTAGAGCTGATGCTTCGCAACGGCATTCCCGAGGAGGTCACGGCGGCGTTGCGAAGCGTCTCGCGCAGCTTCCGCGCCTGGGGCTCTCAGGTGACGGTCACGAAACCGCTTGCCGACGGCGAGGTGGTTGCTTTCCGGGACCGAACCCTGCAAGCGATCCATCGCCCCGGTCACAGCCCCTCCGACACAATCTTCTGGGACGAGGAGCGGCGCATCCTGATCGCCGCCGACCACCTGATCGCCCACATCTCCTCGAATCCCCTGATCTCCCCACCGCTCGACGGGTCCAGGGAGCGCCCGCAGGCGCTGGTGACCTACATCGAGTCGATGCTGAAGACGCGGGAGATGCCGGCCGAGATCGTCCTCTCCGGCCACGGAGAGCCGATCACCGACCACGTCGCCCTGATCGACGACCGCATCGCCGGGCACGAGCGTCGCAAGGAGAAGATCTACAAGCTGATTGCTGAGCAGACGCGCAGCGGCTACGAGCTGGCCCAGGCGATCTGGGGCAACGTCGCCGTCACCCAGGCCTTCCTCACCCTCTCGGAGGTGATCGGCCACGCCGACCTCCTCGTCAACGAAGGCCGAGTGCGCGAAGTCGACGACGGAGAGGTGGTCCGCTATGCGGCGGCCGGGTAGGCATCGCTCCGCCAAGAAGCGGATGCTGCTGATCGTCAACCCCTACGCGACGACGGTCTCGGACCGGCTGAAGAACCTCGTGGTTTACGCGTTGCAGGGACGCTACGAGGTCGAGACCGTCGATACCGAGGCGCAGAATCACGCGACCGAGATCGGGCGCGAGGTGCGCGACCACGGCTACGACGTCGTCGTCGCGTTTGGGGGCGACGGGACACTGAACGAGGTCGCGAACGGACTGGTTGGGACCGACGTGCCGGTCTCGGTGCTGCCTGGCGGTTCGACCAACGTGGTCTGCCGCACGCTCGGCATACCCAACGACGTCGTCGACGCCACCGAGCACCTGCTTGCGATGGTCGACGAGTGGCAGCCGCGGAAGATCGACCTCGGCATGGCGGACGGGCGGCACTTCGTCTTCTCCTGCGGGGTCGGCATCGACGCCACCGTGGTCAAGCGGGTCGACGCGCATCCTCGGCTGAAGTCAAGGGCCGGTCCCTACTACTACACCTGGGCCACCGTCTCTGCCTTCTACCGCTCCTACCTCATCAACCCGGTGCGAATGCGAGCGCGGACCAACGACGGCGACGAGGCCGAAGGCGTCACCGCCTTGGTCCAGAACTCAGACCCCTTCACCTACTTCGCAAGCAGCCCGGTCCGGGTCTGCGAGGACGTCGCGATCGACGATGGCACGCTTGCCCTCGGCGTCCTCAAGCGCGCCGCGGTGCGCGACATGCCGACGCTGATCGCCCGCCTCTTCGGCGAGCGAGGCCCGGCCGCCAAGCATCGCCAGATCGAGCACTTCCCTGGCATCACCGAGACCACGATCTCCTCGGTCTCCGAGACCAAGGACGGGCTCCTCCGGCCCTTCCCGGTCCAGGTCGACGGCGACTACATCGGCGAGAAGACCGAGCTGACGCTCAAGGTCGACCCCGGCGCCCTCACGGTTGTCTCCTGAGCTCAGGCGGCCGGAGTTATCCGGTAGGCGTCGAACACCGACTCGACGTTGCGCAAGCGGGCGATGCACGCCTTCAGCTGCTCGGTGTCGCCGACCTCGACCACGAAGCGGTTTTTCACCATCGGGTGCTTGGTCATGCAGCTGGCGCCGAGGATGTTGATCCCGGCCTCGGCGAAGGTGCGCGAGAGGTCCTCGAGCAGGCGGGTGCGATCGTAGGCGTCAATCTGCAGCTCGACCCGGTAGGAGGACTCGTTGTCGCCGTCCCAACCGACGTCGACGAAGCGTTCGGGTGCTCGCTTCAGCGCCTTCATGTTCTTGCAGTCGTTGCGATGGATCGTGATCCCGCGTCCGAGTGAGACGTAGCCGGCGATCTCATCCCCCGGGACCGGCCGGCAGCACTTGGCGAGGCGAACGGCGACGTTGGTGGGAGCCCCCTTTACCTTGATCCCGAAGTTGGCTGCGTCCTTGGTCCGCCGCGCCTTGTCCTCGCGATGGTCGGAGAGGCCAAGGGGGTTTGCCTCCTCGACCGCCTCTCCCTCTTTCAGGCGCTGCATCAGCTTGTTGGCGACTGCCTTGGTCGAGACCTTGCCCTGGCCGAGGGCGATGTAGAACTCGGTCGCCTTACGGAACCCCATCTCGCGGATCACGTCGACGAGCAGCGGCGAGGCGGCAACTTTCTGCATCGGCAGGCCGCGCGTGCGCAGGGCTTCCTCGAGGCCTTCGCGCCCCTTGCGCTCAGCGTCCTCGCGGCTCTCCTCCTTGAAGAAGGCGCGGATCTTGTTGCGGGCACGGCTCGTCCGCACCAATTTCAGCCAGTCGCGCGAGGGGCCGCGCTTCTGCTTCGCGGTCAGCACCTCGACGATGTCGCCGGAGCGCAGCTGGTAGTGCAACGGCACGATTGCGCCGTTGACCTTGGCGCCAACGCAAGCGTGACCGACGTCGGTGTGGACGGCGTAGGCGAAGTCGAGCGGAGTCGAGCCCGCCGAGAGGCTCTTCACCTCGCCCTTCGGCGTGAAGACGAATACCTCTTCCTCGAAGAGGTCGACCTTGAGCGACTCGAGGAACTCGGCCGGATCCTGGTCCCCCTCGGACTCGACGAGCTGGCGCAGCCACGTCATCTTCTCCCGCTGCGGATCCTCGACCTCGCCCTCCTTGTAGGCGACGTGGGCGGCGATCCCGTACTCGGCGAGCTTGTGCATCTCCTCGGTCCGGATCTGGATCTCCAGCGGCTTGCCTTCGGGGCCGATCACCGTCGTGTGCAGCGCCTGGTACATGTTCGCCTTCGGCATCGCGACCCAGTCCTTGAAGCGACCGGGCAGCGGCTTCCAGAGCGAGTGGATGACGCCGATCGCGCCGTAGCAGTCCTTGACCGAGCTGACGATCACCCGCATCGCGGTGAGGTCGAAGATCTCGTTGAACTCCCGCCCCTTCTTGGTCATCTTCGTGTAGATCGAGTAGAAGTGCTTGGCGCGACCGGAGATCTCGGCCTCGATCCCGACTTGGCGCAGCTCGCCGGCAAGGAAGCTGCCCGCGTCGGCGACGTAGGACTCGCGCTCATCGCGCTGCTGGGAGACGAGTTGCTTGATCTCGGCGTACTTGCGCGGGTGCAGAGTCGCGAAGGCAAGGTCCTCGAGCTCCCACTTGATCGCGTGGATACCCAGTCGGTGAGCCAGTGGTGCGTAGATCTCCAGGGTCTCGCGGGCCTTCGCCAGCTGCTTCTGCTTGGGCAGCGCGCCGAGAGTGCGCATGTTGTGGAGACGATCGGCCAGCTTGATCAGGATCACCCTGACGTCGGTGGCCATCGCCACCATCATCTTTCGGTAGTTCTCAGCCTGGCGCTCGTCGCGACTCTCGAAGGTGATTCCGGTCAGCTTGGTGACGCCGTCGACAAGCTGGGCAATCTCGGAGCCGAACTCCGACTCGATCTCCTCCAGGCTGGCGCTGGTGTCCTCAACCGTGTCGTGCAGGAGGGCGGCGCAGAGGGTCGCGGTGTCGAGGCGCATCCCGGCGCAGATCTGGGCCACCCCAACCGGGTGGGTGATGAACTCATCGCCAGAGCGCCGCAGCTGGTCGGCATGACGATCGCAGGCGAAGTCAAAGGCGCGTGTGATCGCCTTGCGGTCGACCTCGGTCGCCAAAGCGGCGGCGACCCCGTCGGAGCTGCCGTTCCCGGCGCCTCCGCCATTTTCGCCCGGAGAGGAGTCGAGCTCCTCCACCACGGAGAAAAGATCGCCCAGGAGCTCCTGGTTCGCTACGGCTGTCTCTGTCCTTCGAGGAATCGGCTTGCCTCCTGATAGCGGGCGCCGTAGGCGCGAAACGACGCCGAGCGCTCGAGATCGGTTCCCTTTGAGGATACGACCCCGACCTCACCGTCGCCGCCCCGCGGCGCTCCCTGCACCAGACCAAGCTCGGCAAGGACGCGGAAGCAGCGGGCCGCGCTCTCGGCCCGCCGCGGGTGCGGGCCGCTGCCCAGCAACGCCTCGCGCAGGTCCTCCCCGCTCGCCGAACCAGCCTCGCGCAGGTCGCGGAACGCAGCGATCAGCGCCGGTCTCTGAGCGAGCTGGTCGCCGATCGCGCTGAGCGCGAAGCGCCACTCGGCCTCGCCCCAGGCACGGTGCAGGTAACACCCCTCCTCGGCCGCATGGGAAGCAAGCCGCGCCAGGTGGGCGAACGGAGGCGGGTCGACGAGGACAACATGGGAAAAGCCCATGGGAAGGCTCGGGTCGCGTTCCAGCTCCGGGTAGTCGGCCAGTCGCAGTCCCTCCCGGGCCATGCCAGCCCGGAGCGCGGCGTCGGCGCAGAGGGCAAGGACGCTCTCGCCACACGAGGCAAGCTCCCCAGCAACCGCGGCTGGGGCGTTGGTGCTGACAAGGACACGGCGCTCGTGACTCCCCGGTGCAACGGCCGTCGCCGGCGGCCACTGATCTGGATCGAGCGCCAACTCAGCCTCGAAGCGCCGCCACCACTCTGCCCCCTCGACGGAGTCCTCGCCGGCATCGCGGGGGTAGACCTCGCGCAGCACCACCTGCGGCTCGACCGCTCCGTTCCAGCGATTGACCTCAAGCCGCACCGCGACGTCGACCAAGTCCTCTTCCCCGACGCCGAGCGTGGAGCGACCGAATGCCACCCCAAGCGCACGATGGGCTCCGCTGTGGAGGCTGAAGCGAGCGTGCTTGCCCTCCCCAATCGAGCGCACATCCCTGACCCGAGCTGACGGTACGAGAAGTCGAACCCCCGGATTGCCCATCCCGAAAGGCGCCATCTGCTTCAGCTCCTCGGCCAGGTCGAGGCCGAGCGATGCCCCACCCACCATCGCGTCGATCCTCTCGGTCCGCTTCAAATCCTCGGGCCCGAGCACGCTCGCCGCATGAGCCGCAAACGCCTCCCGAAACGCACCGAGCTGGGACTCCTCCAGCTCCAGCCCAGCGGCCGCCTTGTGCCCTCCGAACTGGCCCAGGTGCTCCGAGCACGCCTCGAGCCCAGCAAGCAGGTCGAAGCCGGGAATGCCGCGCCCCGAGCCACGACCCCTCCCCTCCCCATCGAGCGAAATAACCACCACAGGCCGGTGGTGCTTCTCGACCATCCGTGAAGCGACGATCCCAATGACGCCGGGATGCCAGCCCTCCCCAGCGAGCACCAGGCCAGGCGCCTCCCGAAGATGCTCCGGAAGCTCCCGCAGTGCCGCCTCCGCCTCGTTGGCAACCTCCCGCTCAGTCGCTCGCCGCTCCCCATTTGCCCGGCTCAGCTCAACCGCGATCTCCTCAGCCCGCCCCTCGTCATCGGTCAAGAACAGCTCCACCCCAGCATCTGCCCTATAAAGCCGCCCCGCAGCATTGATCCGCGGCCCCAGCCGAAACGCAAGATCCCCCTCGTCCAACTGACTCGGATCGCACTTGGCGGCCGCCAGCAGCGCCCGCATCCCAGGCCTCCGAGCCCGCCGAACCTCCTCGAGCCCTCGCTTCACCAACGACCGGTTCTCCCCGATCAACGGCACTACATCGGCCACCGTCGCCAGCGCCACAAGATCCAAATCGGCGTTGGCAGAGGCGCCGGGGGTGGGGTCTCCGGGCCGGCTTACGCCGGGAGTTCCCGGAGACCCCACCCCCGGCGCCTCCCGCAGCGCGGAAGCCAGCTTCCAGGCCACCGCCGTCCCGCACAGCTCCTCGAACGGGTAGCCGTCGACAGCCGGATGCAGGATCGGGCAATCCGGAAGCTCTTCCCCGGGCTGATGGTGGTCCGTGACGATCACGTCGAGCCCGAGATCCCCTGCGAGCCTCACCTCCTCGACCGCCGTGATCCCACAGTCGACGGTGATGATCAGCGAGGTGCCCCGCTCGGCAAGCTTGCGCACGTTCTCGGCGCTGAGGCCGTAGCCATCAGCCATCCGGTCTGGAATCAGCCAGTCGCAATCGGCGCCGAGGTCCCGCAGGGTGCTGACGAGGATCGAGGTGGCACAGACCCCGTCGACATCGAAGTCGCCATGGACCGTGATCTGCTGGCCGTCCTTGATCCCGCTCAGCACCCGCTCCACTACGGGGGACATCGACTTGAAGGCATCCGGAACGTGCGACTCGTCAGCAGCAAGAAAAGCTCGGGCCTCCTCGGGGGTGCGGTAGCCGCGGCGAACCAATGCAATCGCCACGGGCTCACTCAGGCTCAGCTCGGCCGAAAGCTCTCTCGCCTCGGCGTAGGAGTAGGGCTCGGCCTTGTATGCGCGAAGAGATTCCGTCACGCAAGCAGGCTAGGAGCCGCCTGGGACGGATTCTCGCTACCGCAAGCTCGTAAATAGCAGGGGTTTTGGTAGGCGGTCGGGGTGTGGGTCCTCGGGAACTCCCGGCGAAGCCGGCCCGGGGACCCACACCCCGACCGCCCCGATAGACCCCTACTCGACAGGCCGTTCTTCGCGCACGCCGATCGCCCAGACGACAGCGAGGCCGATCGCCGTCCCGGGAATCGCGATCAGCGCGGTGAGCAGGTCGGTATCGCCGAGGCCGCGACCCGCAGCCGCCTGGACGATCGCGCCGAAGACCACCGCACCCACGGTCGCGCCCAGCAGAGCGCCGACGATGCCCTGCCAGAAGCGGTCGGGGATGAAGACGGTGAAGTGCCAGAGGGCCAGGCCCATGGTGAACCAGACGACCATTGCCATTGCTAGATGACCGCCTTCAGGGCCGCGTACGGGGTCGTGGAGACGGTCATCTGTTCCTCCCGTGTTTGCGTCGCTGCTGGCGGCGCTCGCGCCGTCGCTCGTTTCGCTCGCGCCGGGCCACCTCATCCGGATCGGTGACCGGTGGCTCGCCATTGCTCGAAGGCTCGCCGCCGTCCCTCACCGGCTCCGGCTCCACGGTCGCCACCGCGCTCGCCTTCGGCCGCTCCGAGCGCTGGGAGGCGATCTCCTCCGCAAGCTCGGCGTCACTCTCATCATCCTCAAGGCGCGCCACGTCGAGCTCGTCGGCAAATGAAGGAACGCTCCCGTGCGCTGCCGTAATCCGCTCTCGCCGGCGCACGAAGCTCGGCTCGCGTTCCTTCCAGGCGTTGAGCACAGGCGAGGCGATGAAGATCGACGAGTAGGTACCAGAGGCGATCCCGACCATCATCGCGAAAGCGAAGTCCTGCAGCGTCGCGCCGCCGAAGATCAGCAGCACGGTAACCAGGAAGACGGCGGAGAGACCGGTGATCAACGACCGGGTCAGCACCTCGCTCATCGAGCGGTTGACTATCTGCGAGAAGGCAGCCCGCGGCATCCGCGGCACGTTCTCGCGTATTCGGTCGAAGACGATGATCGTGTCGTAGAGGGAGTAGCCGAGAATGGTTAGGAAGGCCGCCACCGTGGCGCTGGAGACCTCGCGACCGGTGAGCGAGTAGACGCCACCCGTGATCAGAATGTCGTGGGCCACCGCGATCAGGACCGGGACCGCGTACTTGGCCTCGAAACGGAAGGCCACATAGGCAGAGATCAAGAGCAGCGAGAATATGATCGCCAGGATGGCGCTGCGAGCGACCTGCTCGCCGAAGGTCGGTCCCACGCTGGTGTTTTCGAAGCTGCCGGGCTGGATGCCGAACTCGGACTCGATGGCGGACCGTACGTCGGCAACCCCCCCTGGCTGCAGCTCGCCGGCCTGAACCTGGAAACCCGCTCCAAACTGCTCGTCATTGGTCTCCTGGATCTCGGCGTCGCCGAGCCCCTCTTGCTCAAGCGAATCGCGCACCTCCTCGACGCTGACGCTGCGCTCAGGGGCAAAGTTGAGCCGCGTACCAGACTCGAAGTCGATGCCGAAGTTGAGCTGGTTGACAGACAGCGACAGAGCGCCGACGACGAGGATCACGCCGGAGATCGAGAAGAACCAGCGACTGGCGCCAATGTAGTCGAAGTGCCACCTGAGGCCCGAGTCCTCCGTGCCCGCGCCGAGGAAACGCGACGAGTTGAGCAGGCGACTACGGCCAAAGGCGGCAAGGAGCGCCTGGGTGAAGATGACGGCTGTGAACAGCGAGACCAGGGTGCCGACGCCGAGGGTGAAGGCGAAGCCCTTGACGCCGGCCGTGGCCAGCACGAAGAGGATGAAGGCGGTGAGTAGGGTGATGACGTTGGCGTCGACGATCGTCGCGATCCCGCGCCTGTAGCCCACCGGGATCGCCGCGGACAGGCTGCGCCCCGCCCGCACCTCCTCCTTGATCCGCTCGAAGATGATGATGTTGGAGTCCGCCGCGACACCGATCGTCAGGATCAGGCCGGCGATGCCCGGGAGGGTCATCGTGATCGGGATCAGCTTGATCAGCGCAAAGAAGAAGACCGCGTAGACGGCCAGACCCAGCACCGCCACCAGACCGAGAAAGCGGTAATAGGCGATCAGGAAGGCGATCACCAGGAGCAGCCCGATGATTCCGGCTCGGAGCCCTTGATCGAGGGCCTGTTCGCCCAGGGTTGCCGAGACCTCCGACTGGCTGATCAGCTTCAGGTTGATCGGCAGGGCGCCGATCTGCAGCACGGTCGCCAGGTCCTGGGCGTCGGTGATGCTGGTGAACCCGCCGGAGATCTGCGCTCCCGTGCGACCGTCGATCCCGTCGGGGTTATCGGCAAAGTTGATGATCGGGCGGGTCTTGACTTCGTTGTCAAGAACGACGGCGAAACGCCCGGAGAGCTGTTCGGCTTCTTCGCTCGCGGCTGGGCCAATTGCCCGCGCCGCGCCGCGCTGGGCGATCCTGCGCGTTACGTCCTGGAAGGCCTTTTGCCCCTCGTCGGTGAAGCCGAAGGAGACGTTTGGCTGGTTGAGTTCGTCGAATTCCTGCTTGGGATCGGTGATGTCGAGGCCCGAAAGCGCCGGCCGGTCACGCAGCGCGTACCAGCCCGGCTCGCCGTCCTCGATGACCTGGCCGTTGCGGTCACTGGGCAATTCGGAGACGACGACCGTGCCAGCGGGTACTTCCATCACGATGCCCTTCTTGGGCCGTTTCTCGCCAGTCGGCTTGACGTAGAGATCCTTCTCGGCGAACTCGGGGCCAGCAATCAGCTCGTGCGGTTCGGACTTGGTGAAGAGGTAGAAGCGTGTCCTGCTGGTCGAGCAGGTCGTGCAGTCTTTGACCGGCTTCTGTTCGGAGGCCAGCTTTACCGCGTTGTAAGCGGCAGGGAAGGCACCGGAATAGAGCAGCTGCTGGTTTTCGAACTTGGCGATGTTGCGATTCGCGGCTTCCCATTCTTCGGTCGCCTTTTCGAGCGGCCCTTCGGGGGGTTCGGCACCGGGACGGCCGGCAATCGCGAACTCCTGCCCGATCAGGTTCGGTTCCCAGTCGTAGAAGAAGAGCTGGGCGGTCGTGCCCACCTGATCGATTGCCCGCTGCGCGTTGCTGACGTCGGGGAGGCTGACCGCGATCCCGTCCTCGCCGAGACGCGAGACCTCGGGCTCCGCGACGCCGAACTTGTCGATCCTCTCGCGGATGATCTCGATCGAGCGCTCGATGTCCTCGCCGCTGACCGACTCGACCTGGTTGGTCGGCGTGCCTTGATAGATCAGTTCGACCCCACCCTTGAGGTCGAGCCCGAGCTTGGTCGAGGTCGAGCTGATCACCAGCATCGAAGCGGCGATCAGGCCCGCCACGAAGATGAGGACGAAGCGGTTCCAGCGGCCCATTCCCCTCATCTGCTTCCCCACCCCCTCGGCATCGTTCTATCCCTCCGGCGTGAGGACGATCAGCAGTCCCCCGTCATCGTCGTAAGCCGGAAAGACATCAGCGACGGCCTCGGCTGGAATGTCCCCCTCCGCGTTCACCGAGACCCGCTTGCCCAGCGAGCGCACGCCCCACTCCAGCGATGTTTCGATCGGATCGCCGGCGCTGCCCCCGTTGCCGGCCGTCGGCTCGCGGCGCTGATCCGGCTCACGCCATTCGAGCCCGAGCACCTCCTGCACGGGGCGGCCGATCACGTCCTCGTCGGTGAGGCCGGTCAGCTCGAAGCTTCCACGGCCCGCATCGATCACCCGAGCCTGCTGGTCGCAGACGAAGAAGGCCGCGTTCGGCGCCGGGTAGTAGTCGTCGAGCAGCTCGAAGACGAAGCCGAAGCCGCATTTGGAGCAGCCCTTCGGGCGCGTGCTGAAGCCCGCCGTGCGCTCCGCGCTGGCCTCCCTATGGCCGCAGTTGGGGCAGATGAAGAACGGCATCTCCCGCCAGGTTACTGAGAGTGACTTTTAGAAGAGGCTTCTTGCGGCATCGGGGACCTGCAGGCCTAGGTGCTCGTAAGCCCTCGGGGTGATTACGCGGCCTCTAGGCGTCCGCTTGAGCAGGCCCTGCTGGAGCAGATAGGGCTCGAGAACGTCCTCGATCGTGTCGGCCTCCTCGCCGATCGCGACGGCCAGAGTCGAGAGACCGACCGGGCCGCCGGCGAACTTGCTGGCGACCGTGTCGAGCAGGGCGCGGTCGCTGCGATCGAGACCGCCGGCGTCGACCTCGAGCATCTCCAGGGCCGAGGCAGCGACCTCCGCGTCGATCGCGCCGCGATCCTTGACCTGGGCAAAATCGCGCACCCGCTTGAGCAATCGGTTGGCGACGCGCGGCGTGCCGCGCGAGCGCTCGGCGATCGTCCTCGCCCCCTCGGAGTCGATCGCAACGCCAAGGATGCCGGCCGAGCGGACGACGATCTCCCCAAGATGATCGGGGCTGTAGTGCTCCAGCCGGTGGGAGAGGCCAAAGCGATCGCGTAGCGGCGTCGTCAGCAGCCCGGCACGCGTCGTGGCGCCGATCAGCGTGAAGGGTGGCAGCGGCAGGGTGACGGTGCGGGCGCCGGCGCCTTGGCCGAGGACCACCGGCAGCTCGCCGTCCTCCATCGCCGGGTAGAGGGTCTCCTCAACCGCTCTGCCGAGCCGGTGGATCTCATCGACGAAGAAGACGCTGCCGGGCTCTAGCGCGGTCAGGAAGGAGGCGACGTCGGCCTTGCGCTCCAGCGCTGGGCCGGCGGTCTGCACCATCGGCACGCCCATCTCCTCGGCGACGATGTGGGCCAGCGAGGTCTTGCCGAGGCCGGGCGGGCCGGCCAGCAACACGTGATCGAGCGGCTCGTCGCGGCCGCGCGCTGCCTCGATGAAGATCGCCAGCTGATCGGTTACCTGGACCTGGTTGACGAAGTCGGCGAGCTTGCGCGGGCGCAGCGAGCGGTCAAGGTCCTCGTCGGGCACGTCGGCGCGCGCATCGTGCACGCGAACGTCGTCATCGGCGGGCTCAGGCAAGTCGTCGATACCTGGCGTGCGTATGCGCTTCGGACTGATGTCGCTCACGCCTTGCTCCTCGAGGAGCCGGCCTTGCGCAGGGCGGCCGCGACCAGCTCCTCGGCGTCCTCGCTCTCGATCCCGTCGAGCAGCTGCTCGGCCTCCAGCGGGGCGTAGCCAAGGTTGACGAGGCCATCGCGGGCGAGACCGCGGGCGTCCTCGCCCTCGCCGCCCACCAAGGCCACCTCTTCCTCCAGGGCGCCGGCGATCTTCTCCCGCAGCTCGACGATGATCCGCTCCGAGGTGCGCTTGCCGATGCCCGGCACGGCCTGGAAGCGTTTGGCGTCGCCGGCCGCGATCGCCCGCAGGAGCTCGCGCGCGGGGCCGCCCGAGAGTGCCGCCAGGGCCACCTTGGGCCCGATCCCGCTGACCGAGATCAGCTCCCCGAACAGGTCGCGCTCCTCCTCGGAGGCGAAGCCGAAGAGGGCGAGCGAGTCCTCGCGGGAGATCAGCTCGGCATGCAGGAAAGCCTCTCGTCCGGTGGCCGGCACCGCTTTCAGGGTCTCGGCGGAGACCGCCAGCCGGTAGCCGACTCCACCGGCGTCGATGACGACGTGGTCGGGACGTCGCACCATCACCTCTCCGCGCACCGCCGCGATCATGCCGCGGGCCTCGCGCCGGACGCCATCGTCACGGCACCCTCGACCGCGGCCTGGTGCCCGGTGCCGCCCCCGTGGCAGATCGCCACCGCGAGCGCGTCGGCGGCGTGATCGGGAGTCGGTGGCTCGGGCAGGCCGAGGAGGGTGCCGACCATCCGCTGCACCTGCTCCTTGCCGGCCGCGCCGGATCCGCATACGGCCTTCTTGATCGCCTGTGGCGTGTAGGTGAAGCAGCGCACGTCGCGCTGCGCCGCCGCCAGCATCGCCGCCCCACTCGCCCTGCCGACGGCCATTGCCGAGTGGACGTTCTTGCCGAAGTAGAGATCCTCCAGCGCCATCGCCTTCGGCTCGTGCCACTCGATCAGCTCCGAGAGGGCACCGTGGATCCGCTCCAGCCGCCGCTCCATCGGCATCTCGGGCGAGGTCTCGACCACGCCACCGTCGAGGGCGACCATGCGACTGCCCTCAATCCTGACCACGCCGAAGCCGAGGTTGGCTGCGCCGGGGTCGATCCCCATCACGACTTGCATGGGAAGTGATTCTGGGAGTAGTCCCGGATGCCTTTAGAAGGGATGGCGGGTGCCCTCCCCAAAACGCGCGGCAGGAGCCGCGCTTGAGTGTTTTGGGGAGGGCACCCGCCATCCCCGATCAACCCACGCGACTACGCCGCTTGCGCGGCCAGCTTTTCGATGATCTCCTCGGGCACGTCGAAGTTGGCGTGGACCTCGTTGACGTCGTCGTGCTCCTCCAGCGTGTCGACCAGGCGCAGCAGCCATTCGGCATCGGTGCCCTTGACCATCACCGTGCTCTTCGGCTCCATCGCCACCTCCGCGGAGGCGATCTCGACCTCAGCGGCCTCGAGCGCCTCGCGCACGGCACCCAGGTCGCTTGGCTCGCAGACCACCCGCAGCTGGCCGCCGTCCTCGCGCACGTCCTCGGCGCCGGCGTCGATCGCCACGATCAGGTCGTCCTCGCCGTAGCGGGCGGCGTCGACGACGACGACGCCACGCTTCTCGAAGATCCAGGCGACCGATCCCGGCTCGCCGAGGCTGCCGTGGTGCTTGGTGAAGGCGTGGCGCACGTCGGCGCTGGCCCGGTTGCGGTTGTCGGTCAAGGCCTCGACCAGGATCGCCGCGCCACCGGGGCCGTATCCCTCGAAGAGGATCCGCTCGATCGCGTCGGCATCGGTCCCGATGCCGCTGCCGCGGTCGATCGCGCGCTGGATGTTGTCCTTCGGCATCGAGGCTTCACGGGCCTTCTGGACAGCCGTGGCAAGTGCCGGATTGCCGTCTGGGTCGCCACCGCCATCGCGGGCCGCGACCGTGATCGCTCGCGCCAGCTTGGTGAAGAGCTTGCCGCGCTTGGCGTCGGCGGCGCCCTTCTTGTGCTTTATGGAAGACCACTTCGAGTGACCGGACATAGCTGCCATTCTATGAATCGGCAATGGCCACCGACTCGTACACCGTCAGACCGGCCAAAGGACTGGCCGCCAGCGTCGTCTTCGTCGCGATGCTCCTCGCCGCCCTCTCGATCTGGACCGCGATCCCGCTCACCTGGATCTACATCGGGTCCAAGGTCTCCCACACGCAGTTCCCGAGCACAGGGCCCTATTTCGTAGTCGCGGCGGGCATCATCGTCTCGGTCCTGCTGATGGCTTGGCTGATTGGCCGGCTCAACCGCCTCTACATCCAGATCACGGGCACCAACCAGCTCACCCCGATGCGCGCCCCCTGGCTGAAAAGCATGCGCGACAGCTCCCCCCGGGCCGGCTCGACCACCGTCGTCGAGGCGGTGCTGATGGGCTCGGTCATCCTCGCCGCGGTGACCCTGACCCTCTGGTTCTTCCTGCTCGCCGGTTCGCCGATCCCGAACCAGTGATCAGACCACGAACTTGCCGTTTTCCTGCATGACCTGACCATCGACCTCGAGCTTGCCGCCGAGGCGGAGGTCGCAGACCAGATCGGTGTGGACGGCGGACTCGTTGACGCCCCCGGACTCCGGGTAGCTACGACCGACCGCCATGTGGACCGTGCCGCCGATCTTCTCGTCGAGCAGGACCTCGAGGGTGCCGCGGTCGATCGCGTAGTTGGTGCCGATGCCGAGCTCGCCGAGGCGGCGGGCGCCCTCGTCGGTGTCGAGCAGCTGGATCAGGAACTCCTCGCCACGCTCGGCGCTGGCATCGACGACCTTCCCCGACTCAAAGCGCAGATGCACGCCGGAGACCTCGCGCCCGGCGATCACGGCCGGCAGGTGAAAAGAGACCTCCCCTTCGACCGAGTCCTCGATCGGCCCGGTGAAGAACTCGCCGTCGGGCATGTTGTGGCGGCCGTCGCAGGGGATGAACTTGCGGCCGGCGATGCCAAGGGTGATGTCGGTGCCCGGCGCGGTGACGCGGACCTCCTCGTGGCCGTCGATCCACTCGGCCAGCCGCTTGGTCTCCGCCGAGGCCCGCTGCCAGGCGGTCAGCGGGTCGGGATCGTCGGCGAGGCAGGCGCCGAAGTAGAAGTCCGAGTAGTCCTCGAGGCTCATCTCGGCCTCCGAGGCGTAGGCGTTGGTCGGGAAGAGGGTGTAGCACCAACGGAAATCGCCCGCGGCGCTGCGGTCCATCATCTTCGCCAGCAGGTCGCCGACGGCGGTCTGACGGCGCGTCTGCCGCTCCGGCGGCACGCCGGAGAGCTCGCGCGTGTTGGCGCTGGCGCCGATCGCGATGCGTACGTCGGCCTTCTCCGCCATCCACTCCGTCACCGGTGAGATCCACTCGAGCTGCTCGTCGCTGGCGTGCTTGTAGTAGACGGAGGTCAGGCCGTCGAGGGAGACGTTGAGGATCGGGTGGGCGCCGGCCCTCAGGACCTCCTCGTAGACCGCTCGCAACAGAGGCTCGGCACCGATCTCGCCATCGATCGAGACCACCTCCCCCTCAGCCACCTGCGTCGAGTAGCCGACCAGGATCTTCGCCAGGTTCTCCGCCCTTTGGTCTCTCACCGCTTTGCCCCCTCCCTCTCCGCGCTGCGGACACTCGTCGTCATCGCCATGAACAATGCATGAAGGCGCGGATCCTCGGTCAGCTCGGGGTGGAAGGCGCAGGCGAGCACGGCGCCTTCGCGGATCGCCACCGGGTGCCCTTCGTAGGAGGCGAGCACCTCCACCCCCGCCCCGTGTCGCTCGACCCAGGGTGCACGGATGAACACCGCGCGCAGGGGCTCGTCGCCGATCCCCGCGACCTCCAGGTCCGCCTCGAAGCTGTTGAGCTGGCGGCCGAACGCGTTGCGCGCGGCCGTCGCGTCGATCAGGCCGAGGTGCTCGTCGTCGCAGACGATCATCCCGGCACAGGTCCCAAACACCGCCGTCCCCTCTTCCCGGAGCGCGCGGATCGGCTCCACCAGGCCAGCGGAGTCGAGTCCCTTCGTGATCGTCGTGCTCTCGCCTCCCGGAATCACCAGCCCGTCAAGCCCCTCGAGATCCGCCGGCACCTTCACTTCTCCCACCTCGGCCCCCAGGCGGTGGAGCATCGCCAGGTGCGCTTCGAACCCTCCCTGCAGTGCGAGGACGCCGATGCGCAGCTCAGGCACCGCGGTCCTGCAGGAGTGCGTCCGCGGCGGCCAGCTCGGCGATCTCGAGACCGGGCATCGCCTCGCCGAGTCCGATCGAGGCGGCGGCCACTCGCTCCGGGTCGTTGAAGTGCGTGGTCGCCTCGACGATCGCCTTCGCGCGCCGCTCCGGGTCGCCGCTCTTGAAGATTCCCGAGCCGACGAAGTTGCCTTCGGCGCCGAGCTGCATCATCAAAGCGGCGTCCGCCGGAGTCGCGATCCCACCCGCGCAGAAGAGGGGCACTGGGAGCCTGCCCTTAGCGGCGACCTCGTGGACGACTTCAAGCGGTGCCTGGTGCTCCTTGGCGGCGCTGGCCAACTCCTCCGGCCCGAGCTGCGCCAGGCGCTTGATCCCGGCGACGATCTCGCGCATGTGGCGCACAGCCTCGACAACGTTGCCGGTGCCGGCCTCTCCCTTGGAGCGGATCATCGCCGCTCCCTCGCCGATCCGCCGCAGCGCCTCGCCCAGGTTGGTCGCACCGCAGACGAACGGAATCTCAAAGGCAAGCTTGTCGATGTGATTGCGCTCGTCCGCGGGTGTGAGGACCTCGGACTCGTCGATGTAGTCAACCTCGAGCGCCTGCAGGACCTGGGCCTCGGCGAAATGGCCGATCCGGGCCTTCGCCATGACCGGGATCGTCACAGCCTCCTGAATCCCCTTGATCATCGCCGGATCCGACATCCGCGCAACACCGCCATCCCGGCGAATGTCCGCCGGCACCCTCTCGAGCGCCATAACCGCACAGGCCCCGGCATCCTCAGCAATTCGCGCCTGCTCAGGCGTGACCACGTCCATGATCACCCCGCCCTTGAGCATCTCGGCAAGCCCGGTCTTAACCCTGAAAGTCGCTCTCTCGGCCATGGATGCCAATACTACGTGCCGACCCGTTCCCCCTGCTCGCAACCACCCAAAGACAAGCCGTTAGCCAGAACCGCTCCTCGCGGGGGTGGCGTCGCAGGGGGAATGCCCCCGGGACGCTTTAGCGACCGCAGGGGGTGGTGGGTCCCCTGCGGCGACAGGACCCACGGGTCGGGAGCTTTCTCTTACTTGAGCTTGTAGGCCCTGATGCGGTCTTTGTGGCTGTCTTCGTCGCGGGCGTAGAGGCCGTGGGCCAGGGCCTGGACGAGAGCCATCAATGCCGTGTTGGAGCGGGCGAAGGAGGGGCTGTTGGAAGAGAAGTAAAGCGTCAGCTCGGCGCCCTCTCCGACCTCGGACATCGAGGCGTCGGAGACCGCCAGCGTGCGCGCGTTGCGATGGACAGCCAGCTTCATCGCCCGCAGCAGCAGTGGGTGCGCTCGGCCCGAGGAGAGGACGATGACCAGCGTTTCGTCGTCGATCCGACCGAGTCTCTGCAGCGACTCGCCACCGGTGCTGGCGACGATTTCGGCCCTGATGTCGAGAAGGCTGAGCGTATGCCGGAGGTAGCTCGCGAAGAAGGCCATCTGGTCTACGCCGACGATGACCACTCGCTGGGCTTCCGCAAGCGCGGCGACAGCGCCGTCGACCTGCTCACGCGTCAGCTTGCGAGCGGTTTCCTCGAGGTTCGCGTAGTCGGCCCCCAGGGACCCCTCCAGCTCGGAGTGGTCGAAGGAGAAGAGGGAGCCGGCGCTGGAAGCGCCGCTTGCGGCCGCGCCGGTCGTCCGGTACTCCTCGATTGCCGCTTGCTGAAGCTCTGGGTAGCCCTCGAATCCGAGTGCCTGTGAAAAGCGCACAACGGTCGAGGAGGAGGTGCTCGCCCTGCGTGCCAGCTCCTCAGCCGTGAGGAAGGCTGCCTCGTCGAGGTGGTCGACGATGTAGCGGGCGACGTCTTTCTGGGAGCGCGAGAACTCGTCGAAGCGCTCCTGGATGTAGTCGGAGAGGCTCTTGAGCTGCGCGGCGGATTTGGTTGCGGTCTTGGTCACGGGCCTCAGATTCGCCGGGCCCCACCCTTATCCTTCCGCCGGGCATCGGAAGGATCTGGTTGGATGGGCACTGCGATGACGCTCGAGCAGGCCCTGCGCCTCACCAACCGCAACATGGTCGCCTTCGACCTGATGCTCGGCAGCGCCGCGATCTTTGCCCCGGCGACGACGCTGAAGGTGCTGGGGAACGATCACCCCTCGCCGGATGCCGAACACCTCTTCCGCCGTTGTGGTCCGATCTGGCTCACCTTCGCCGCCGCCCACGCAATGGCTGCTCGCCGCGGCGAGCAGCGCGACTGGTGGGCGCTGGCCTGGCTGCGCGGCACCGAGATCGCAACCGACGCCCTCTGGGCGGAGTCGGCGGCCGTCAGCCGCCCCGGGGCGAAGCTCGGCCTGCGTCTTGCCGGGGTGTCGAACCTGGCGATGGCCGCCGGATTCGCCTGGCTCTCTCGGAGGTAACTCCGATCGCGGAGCGACCAAGCGTGCATGCCTGGTTCTTCGCGCCGGGAGCGAAGCGGAGGCTTGGTTGATGGCGGACCTCGCCGGGCTGCCAGACAAACGCTGGAGCGTGCGCGGCCTGACGGAGGAGGGCGACGAGGCATGGGTGATCCGCGGCATCTCGCGCAAGCTCTACCGCTGCCCCTCCTGCCATGGCGAGATCGAGATCGGCAGCGAGCACGTCGTCGTCCAGTACGTCTTTCGCCTCGGCGGCACCGAACACCACCCCTGGCACCGCCGCTGTGCCGAAGAGCTGCTGATCCCCGAACTGCACGAGGCGCGGCGCGTGCCGGCCGGTGAGTCGGCGCAGTCGAAGTTGGAGGAGCGCGGTCGCTACCCCTCGGGCCGGCGCCGGCACCGCTGACGTGAGCCGCCGCGCCGAGCTGGCCTCGATCTACATCCGGATCGGCCGCACCTACCTCAGATGGGCGCCTTCGCTGTTGCTGCTGGCCGTCGTCGTCTTCGTTCCCCTGGGTTTCGTCCACGCCCTGACTCTGGAAGCCGACATCGGCTCCTTTGACTTCGATACGAGCCTCGGGGTGCTGGCGATCGTCGCCGCGACCTTGGTTCTCGCCGCGACCGGGCTGATCGGCGAGGTCTTCTACACCGGCGCCGTGGCGATCTCACTCACCCATCCCCACGACGGCAAACCCCCGTCGCTGCGGGAAATCGCCCGCATGGTCAACTACGGGCCGCTAATCGCGATCGACCTGATCTACGGCGCCCTGGTCGCCGTCGGACTCGTCTTCTTCGTCGTCCCCGGGCTGCTCGCCTTTGTCTGGCTCGGCCTCTCCGCACCGGTGGTGGAGATCGAACACCACGGGGTCCGCGCCGCGCTGCGCCGCAGCGTCGAGTTGGTCCGAGGCAAATTCGCGATTGTCGCCGCGGTGATGATCCCGATCGAGATCGTCGGCGACGCACTGACCAGGCTCGCCAGTGAGCTCACCAACGGGCTCCTCGGCAGCGAACTGATCTGCGAGTGGATGGCAGATGTGCTCAGCAACCTCGCCTTCACCCCCTTCTACGCCGTCGCCGCGGTCCTGCTCACCGTCGACCTGATCCGCGAGAAGGGAGGTGGGGTCGAACTACACTCGAAGCCCGCCCCTTGACCGCTTCGATCTTCACCGACTTCTGGGATCAGCTCGTCGAACATGACGAGCAAGGCCTCTTCCTGGTCCTCGCCGGGTTCATCCTCTCCTTCGCCTTCATCCGGATGAGCACACGGCTGATGCGGAGTCCCAAGGTCCCTTGGTGGCCGGGCAGCGTGGTCAGCGAGAGCGGCGTCCACCTGCACCACCTCGTCTTCGGGATCGTGACGATGATGGCCGCGGGGACGCTCGGCTTCGCCGCGCTCGGCTACAGCCCGTTGACGGAGATCTGCGCCTTCGCCTTCGGCGTCGGCGCCGGGCTGACGATCGACGAGTTCGCCCTCTGGGTCTACCTCGACGACGTCTACTGGGCCGAGGAGGGTCGCAGCTCGATCGACGCCACCGTGATCGCCGCCGCGGGCATGGTCCTGCTGCTGCTCGGCTTCGTGCCGTTCGACTTCGACACCAGCTCTGTGACGGAGATCGTCGTGAGCACCCTCGGCGCGCTCTTCGTCGTCGCCATGGTGGCGATCTGCTTCGCCAAGCAGCGCCTCATGCACGGGTGGGTCGGCTTCTTCGTCCTCCCGATCGCGATCTACGGGGCCTGCCGACTCGGCAAGCCCGGCTCTCCCTGGGCTCGTCGCCGCTACGGCGAGCGCGACCCAGCCAAGCAGTCGAGTGCCGAAGAGCGCTTCCCGCCCGACCGCCGAACCGAGCGCTTCAAGAACGCTTTCCGCGACATCGTCGGCGGCAAGCCGAGCGAGGGCGTCGCCGCGGCCCAACAAGAGGCGATTGCCGCCACCCGCGAGGCGGTCGCCGAAGCGCGCCAGCGGGCCGAACGGGTTGCCCACATCGACCGGCCGGACTCAGACCGGCGCTAGTGAGCCCCTGGTTTCTTCCGGCGGACAGCAGGCCTTCCCGGTCCGATGTGCTTGTTCAGGATCGCCTTTGCCCGCCCGTTCTTGCGCAGCAGGAGCTTGTCCGCGGCAGCGTCGTACTCGATCTGGATCGCACCGTAGTCGAGCATCCTGTGGTGGTTGGCGCACAGCACGAGGAGGTTGTCCTTGGTGTCGAGGTCGGCTTCGCGGCTGGCGACCGCCCGCAGGTGAGCGACCTCGCTGTACGGATCTCCGTTTGCCTGCTTGAAGGTGAATCCACAGCACTGGCAGCGGCCGCCGTAGAGCCGCTTCAGATCGACGACGATCTTGCGGTCCCGTGCCAACTGACGAACGATGGCTGTACGGACCCGCGGCGGCGCCGATGACGTCCGGCTCGCGATCGCCTCTTCGAGCTCCTTCCTCGTCATTCGATTCACGAGCGGGTCGATCGCGGCGGCAGCCGCGGCATCGTCGCCGGCGGCGATCGCCCCGAGCGCCCTGCCCAGCGCACCTCCGACCGCGCCCAGGTCATTGAGCATCTCGTCGATCGACGAGTAGCGCGAGGCAATCGGCCGGTCAACGCGAGTGAAGCCGCGCGGGTAGAAACCCGGCTTGTAGGTCAAGGCGTCGAGGACGGCGGGGCGGGGCGCCTCGATCCAACGCAGCTCGTCCAGCAAATACAGGTACTCCCAGGTCGCTCCATCGGAGTCGGTGCCCCAAAGCCGTTTCGCGACACGCGGAGCGTGCTCGCGCAAGAGCACCCGGCCAGCCACCGGAAAGCGGCCTTCGGAATAGAAGAGCACCCAGTCCCCAGCCTCCATCGCTTCCCAGGTGCCGACCTTGCTCCCTGGCTTGGTGCCCCAAGCGGCGACCCCGGCTGGCGCTCTCTTCGCCAGGACGCGAGAGCTCCTGCTCAGCTCCACGAGGCTGGATGGCTCGACGGGGCTGCTGACGGTCCGCTCCAGGTTCCGGCGAGCAACCGGGTCGGCAGCGGGAACCAGGAAGAGGTCGGTCACAGCTCCGAGTGCTTGTCCGCTCGACCCTTGCTCAGATCGACTGGGTAGCGCTGCGCGTTCTTGTCGACCTTGCGCTCGATCGCCGCAAGAACGTCGATCTCCGCGGCCGAGGCGAAGTTGAGGCAATGGATCAGGACGTCGGCGAGCTCCTCTTCCACGGCATCCCGCCTGCCTTCGAGCACCTCCCCCTCAGATCGCGGCGGAGACCAGAGGAACAGGTCGAGCAGCTCTCCCGCCTCGACGGTCACAGCGGCAGCGAGGTTCGAAAGCGAGTGAAACTGTCTCCAGTCGCGCTCGTCCCGAAACCGCGCGAGGCGCGCTTCGATCTCGGCGAGTCGCGGATCCGCCATTGCGACGAGCATATTCGCCAAGCGACCTACTCCCCCGTCGCCCTGGCAACGACCCCCTGACCGGGCCAGAAGGGCCACTCCTCGAACTCGCGACAGCGACCGTCGGCGGCGAGGCGGACGATCCAGAGATCGCGGTACTGGAGATGCTCCGGCCCGCCGTACCGGACTTCCACGCGGACCACGGCGGTGTCGCCCTCGACCGCGACGATCTCGTGACGCATCTCGAACGGCTCGTCGGGTCCCTCGCGCTCGCGCTCCCAGAGCTCGGCGATCGCGGCGAGACCGTCGGCGGGCTCCTCGTAGGGAGACATCCGATAAGTCGCGTCTTCGGTGAACAGCTCCCTCAACGACGCCGTCCCCGCGGTTCGCCAGGCGCGCTCGTACGCCTCGACCCATGCCTCGATGCTCGTGTGAGCCGCCTCGGCCACCACTCAAACCCTACGACCCTTGCTCCAGCGTTAACCGGGCGAAAATACCCCGCGCCTAGACTGGGAGGTGGGAAATGCGTCGCCTCCTCATCGCAATTGCCGTTGCCGTCTGCTGCCTGCCGATCGCCGGGGCCGTTGCGCAGCGCCAGATCGTGCAGGAGGGCAACGTGCGGGTTTCCTTCGACGGCCGGCTGGCACCTCGCGCGCTGCCTCGCGAGCGTCCGGCACCGGTGACCGTTCACCTCGATGGCTCGGTCGCGACGGTCGACGGCATCCGGCCACCTCAGTGGCGCGAGATCTCGGTGGCGGTCAACCGCGCCGGGCGGCTTTCCGTGGTCGGCCTCCCGGCCTGCCCCGCCACCGTCCTCCAGCAGACCAGCACCGAAACCGCCCTCGACCTCTGCCGCAGTGCCCTGGTAGGCCACGGTCGCTTCGCCGCCAGCGTCGACTTCCCGGGCTCGCCGTTGATCCCGGCGAAAGGAAAGGTGCTCGTCTTCAACAGCAGCGACCGCGAGGGGCCGGGGATGGTGCTACACCTCTACGGGACGACCCCCGCACGGGCCGCATTCGTACTGCCCTTCGAGATCGCGCGCCAGCCGAAGGGCCAATTCGGCACCGTCTTCTCGGCCAAGATTCCCACGCTTGCCTCCGACCTGGGCTACGTCACCGAAATCGAGCTGACGATCGGCCGCAAGTACCGCTACGCCGGCAAGCAGCGCAGCTTCCTAAGCGCCAGCTGCCCCGCCCCGGCGGGCTTCTCGGGCGCCCCCTACCAGCTCGCGAAAGCGACCTTCACCTTCCCCGAAGGCGAGCAGCTGACCAGCAGGCTGCCCAGCGACTGCAAGGTTCGCTAGCGCCTTCCAAACGCCGAGGTTGGCCCCGCATGCCCGCCGAGTCCGGGGAGGGGGGGCACCACTCAAAGCCCGAGACCGCCCACCCCGCGCTCGTCCCAGCCGAGGTGATGGGCGAGCTCGTGGCGCAGCGTGCGCTCCACCTGCCTGGCGAGCAGGTCGGGGTCGTGACCGAAATCGCGCTCCAGCGTGTCGCGGTAGATCACGATCCGGTCCTCGTAGCGCTCGCGGGCGACGCCGTCGCCGAAGTAATGGCCGTAGGCGTGCGCCTCGGCCCCGCGGTCGGAGATGACGACCGCGACGCCCTCCAGCACCCGCTGGAATTCCTCGGGCAGCGCGTCGATCGCATCCGCGATCAGCGCTTCGAACTCGTCCAGGCCCTCGGGCTCCGCCATCCCTAGAAAAGGATGACGGTTCGCCCGAGCGGGGGGCCGCTTGCCTAGTAGCCGTACCTTTCGGCCTGTTTTTCGGCTTCCTCTATCGCCTGGTTGGCTTCTTCCTTGCCCTTTTCGATGCCCTGCTTGGCTTCCTTTTCGGCATTTTCGATCGTCTTTTCGGTCTGGCTCTTGCCGCCTTCGATGCCCTTCTTGGCTTCTTCCTTGCCCTTTTCGATGCCCTGCTTGGTCGCCTTTTCCGCCTCGCTGAAGCCCTTCGTCACTTCGTCTTTGGCCTTTTCGATGCCCTTCTTGGCCTCATCGAAGCCCTGTTCGATCCGGTCTTCGGCCTCCGAGACGCTGTCGCTGTCGCTGCTCCCACCGCAGCCCGCCGCGACCGCGCCGAGGACGCCGACTGTCAACGCCAACATCGCCAGGCGGGCCACTCGCCCACTCCACCAACTCGACTCTCTACCCGACACAATCGCTCCTCTCGGTCGCACGTATGAGGCGCGATCTTTGCACCCCACGCGGCGCCCGGCTAGTGCCGCCGGACTCGTTAACTAGGGTGCCGCCGTGGATACCGTCGGAGCGACAACGCCAGCCGAAGGCCGTGCGCTGTCAAGTCGCCTCTTTCGCATCGCCGCCTGGATCGGCGGCATCGCCCTCGTCCTTGCCGTGCTCGAGGTGCTCGGGGTCCCGGTCCTCTCCTGGATCGACGACCTCGTCGATCGTGTCACGGAGGTGCCGACATGGGCGATCGTCGCCGGGGTCGCGCTTGAGAGTGCGCAGACGAGCCTGGCGGCGCTCGCCTGGTACGGCATCCTGCGGGCCGCCCTCCCCCGGTCCTCGATCCCCTTCCGCCTCGTTCTCGCCTCCTACGCGGTGGCCGTCGCGCTCAACGGCTTCCTACCGGCCAACGTCGGCACCTTCGTGATGCTGGTGATGCTCACGACGCTGATCTCCGGCGCGACCTTTGCGCTCGTCTTCTCCGGGTTGATCGTCGAGAAGATCCCCTTCACGGTCTTCAACGTCGGCCTCTATCTCTACCTGTTCCTCACAGTCAGCGGCTCGTTCTCGATCAAGCTCGGCTTCCTCGACGACCACGCAGGCCTAGTCGTCCTGCTGATCGCCGGCGCCCTCCTTCTGCTGGTCCTGCTCGCGCGGGTCTTCTGGGAGCGGCTGGCGAAGATCCGCGAGCAGCTGCTCAGCGGCGGCGCGATTCTGCGCTCGCCGCGGAAGACAGCGACGCGGCTCTTTCTGCCCGTGCTGGGCAGCTACCTGGCCCGCCTCGCGATCGTCGGTGTCTTCCTCGGCGCCTACGGGATCCCGGTCACCTTCCAGAACATCGCCACCGTGACCGCCTCCAACTCGATCTCCAACAGCGTCTCGGCCACCCCGGGCGGCGTCGGGGTGACCCAGGCGATGAACTCAGCCGCGCTGGCGGGCGAAGCCTCCGCCAAGGACGCGACCGCCTACTCGATCGGCCAGCAGCTGATCATTTCCTCCTGGGACGTGATCTTCGCGATCCTCCTCGTCTCCTGGGTCTTCGGCTGGAGCGGCGGCAAGCATCTGGTTGAGTCGTCCTATGCGGAGGCAAAGGTGAAGAGTCGCGAGGTCAGGGACAGCCGCAAGGGTCGGAGGCAGGTCTAGCTCGGCTGCGATCCGAAAGCGCTGTCTCTCCTCGGCTTTCCCCAGCGTGGGGACCCTGGGGCCGGCTTTGCGGTTCGAGCGTTGTTGGGAGCTGTTGTTAGGAGACTGGCCGGCTGGCCAGTTCGCCCGGTAGGATCCGCGGATCAACCCGACGAGGAGCTCACAGATGAACCCTGCAACCGCAAAGCTCGAGGACGAGCTCGTACTGGAGCGCAAGCACTGGATCGACGGCCCTCCCCACGCCCTGTTCAAGGAGATGCGCAGTAGCTGCCCGGTTCACTGGACCTCGCACGTCACCGAGTTCCCCGAGGCGGCCGGCTTCTGGTCGGTGACGACGGCCGACGACGTGCACGAGGTCAGTCGCGACTGGCAGTCCTACTCGTCGGAAGTTGGCGGCGTCACCGCGATCAACGAGGTCTTCCCGATCGAGCTCTCGCGGGCGATGTTCATTGGCATGGACCCGCCCAAGCACGACCGGATCAAGGCCCTGTTCCAAGCGGGCTTCACGCCGAAGCGAATCGCCGCGCACGAGGACGCGATCAGGGAGATCGTCATCGGCGTGCTCGACCGCCTCCAGGGCCGCGAGAGCTGCGACCTGGTCACAGACGTCGCCCAGCCCGCGGTCTCGCGCGTGATCGGCAGCTTCATGGGCATCCCTCCCGAGGACGACGAGGTCTGGGCGATGCTGATGAACTCGACCCTGGGCGCTGGCGACCCGGACCTCAGCCCCGGCGGGGTCGAGGAAGCGCTCGAACAGGCCATCCCTGAGATCTTCGCTCGCTGCAACAAGATGATCACCGCCCGACGAGAGAACCCGACCGACGACCTGACCAGTGTCCTCGTCCACTCCGAGGTCGAAGGTCAGATGCTCGAGGAACACGAGATCGTGATGGGCTTCTTCCTCCTCGTCGCCGCCGGCAACGACAGCACCAGATCCACCTACGCCAGCGGCATGCGAGCGTTGATGGAAGACCGCGAGCAGCTCCAGATGGTCCTCGACGACCCGAGCCTGATCCCGGGCGTGGTCGAGGAGTCCCTGCGCATGTTCCCCGCCTTCGCCCACTTCCGCCGCACCGCGACTCGCGACGTCGAGCTCAACGGCAAGCAGATCAAAGAGGGCGAGAAGGTGGTCATGTGGTACGCGTCCTCAAACCGTGATGAGACGCGCTACGAGGACCCCGACCGCTTCGACGTCCTGCGCAATCCCGAGCACCAAGCCTTCGGTGCCGGCGGCCGCCACTTCTGCCTCGGCACCGCCCTCGCCCGCCTCGAGCTGAAGATCCTCTTCGAGGAGACCCTGGCCCGCTACCCGAACATGACGATCGACGGCAGGCCCAAGTTCGTCGAGTCGGGCTTCCTCAACCAGCTGAAGACGCTGCCGGTGCGGCTATAGGGATGCAACTCCGGGTCACGGAGCCGACGAGCCACGTGCCTTCCGGGAAGACAAAGGTAGTACGCGCGACGAGGCGATCGTCGGGGCACCGCGCCAACGCGTAACGCCACCCAGGCGCGGCGTCCCTTCGGGACCGCTCTATCACGAACTCGAAGTCGAGCAGCGAGCCTTCTCCGGCTGCGATCTTCGGAATCTTGGCGACCGCCTCCCACCCGTAGCGGCCGTTCTCGGCTCGCTCGATCTTCACCGCCACGACGAGCGGCTCCTTGCTGGGCGCCGCAATGGACGTGTGGATAAGCAGCGTGGTCGTACCGCCTCGGACCCCGGCGCTGAAAAGGGTCAGCGGGAGCGCGATCGCCTCAGGCGAAAGGGAGGGAATCGCGGCATGGGCCGTTCCAAACCCGACGATCGAGTCACGGCAGCGGCGCCGGGCCTCCTTCATGCCGAGCGTCTCCAGCAGGGCCCTTCCGCAAGCCGGGAGCTGGCTGGCGTCCACTTCGGCGTCGCGGTCGAATGCCATCCTCAATTCCCCTACGGCAGGCGGCTGGCTCCCATCGGCGAGGCTGACCCCACCCTGGACCGCTACGGCGATCGGGACCGTTTCTCTCCTCGGCAGCCGCTTGGGTGTGAAGGCCGCCGAGAAACGAGGTTCGAGACGCGGCGCGCAGGAGCTGCTCGCGGGGGGCGGCGACAGCCTGAGGCAAACTTCGGAAGCGACGGCGGGTCTTTCCGCCGGTGCGACCGCAGTCGCTCCAAGGGCCAGTGCCAAGGCGACGACGGATACCGTAACAAGGGCTCGCACGACCGGCCCCCTATGCCGGGACGGGCGCCTCGCCCGCGTCCATCGGGTGCAGCTCGCCCTTGGTCAGCGCTTCCGTGCGCAGGTGGCCGACCGCCTGGTACTCGGGCGAGGAGATCATGTCGAGGAAGGCCTGGCGCGTCGGGTATTCGACCAGGGCAACCATGTCCCATGAGCCCTCGCCGAGGAGAGCCACCGCTGGCTGACCGACGAAGATGATCCGCCCGCCGACCTTCTCCAGCAGCGGGGCGACGGCGGCGCCGTATTCCTCGTAGCGCTCCTGCCCTCCGTCGGGCTTGAAGGCGAGCAGGTTCAGCATCACCACAGGCACACCATCCCCTGCCCGCCCCGAGAAGGCCGCAAAGCCCTCTTGGTTCAGCCGCTCGGGGTCGGAATTGGTCTCCATGCGCATCTCCTCCGCTTTGGTCGTGGATCGCCTCCCGGTACGGCAGGAGTCTATGGGCCGCCGAATGCCACCCTGATCTCGTCGAGCAACTCGTGGTGGGGGGGCGAGAACTCCTTGCCCTTGCGGTGGACGAGGTAGACCTCGATCCGCACGTCGGCGCCGGCGATGTCGACCTCGTGGAGCAGGCCCAGCTCGAGCTCCTCGGCAACCGCGCTGCGAAAGAGCATGCTCACGCCAAGGCCGGCGCGCACCGCTCGCTTCATCGCCTCGGGGTGGCCGAATTCGAGCACCACGTCGCGCTCCTCGACGCCGAGATCCTTGAGGCTGCGGTCGACGAAGCGACGGCGCACGATCCCCTCCGGGGCTTCGATGAAGGGCAGCCCGGCGAGCTCCGCCGGCGCGATCTCGGCGGTGCCCGGCTCAGAGTCGGGAGCCGCGATGAGGACGAGCTCTTCGTGACCCAGCAGCTCCGTCTCCAGCCCGGGGCCATCTGGGTCGGCATCGGAGACGACGATGGCGAAGTCGAGCGCTCCGGCGCGGGCGTCCTCGATCGAGTGTTCGGTGTCGGCAATGCTCAGCCGCAGCTCGACCTCGGGGTGCGTGCGCCGAAAGCGAGTCAGGACGGGCGGCAGGCGATAGCTCCCCAGCGACATGCTCGCCCCGAGCGCGACGCTGCCGCGGCTGCCCTCCGAGAGGCCGGCAAGGTGACGGTCGAGCTCTCGCGTGCGGGCGAGTACGTCCTCCGCCCAGGCGTGCACGACCAGGCCGGACTCGGTCAAGTGCAGGCGGCGGCCCTCGCGGTAGAAGAGCTTCGTGCCGAGCCGCTCCTCCAGGGATCGGATGTGAGCCGAGACCACCGGCTGCGCGACGAACAGAGCCTCGGCGGCACGCCCGACGCCACCCAGCTCGACCACGAGGCAAAGCACCTCCAGCTTGTGAAGGCTGATCCGTCGATCGATAGCCAATTGGCGCTGCATCACAGAGAAAAACGTATTGGAACTATGACTCTAGCTGCGCGACCATCGCCTTGCGTGAACCTCCAAGAGGCGATCTCCGACGTGCGCCGGGGGACGATCCCCGCCTCGGCCTACAGCGACCCAGACCTGTTCGAGCTCGAGAAGCGCCGGCTCTTCGGCCGCGCTTGGATGTTCCTGGCGCACGAATCCGAGATCCC
>Ga0157380_10000239_pt1 | contig 33002 bp, 25 predicted proteins | sample S35metaG_FD_119757 | JGI IMG/M metagenome (GOLD analysis project Ga0157380, IMG submission 119757) | Switchgrass rhizosphere microbial communities from Kellogg Biological Station, Michigan, USA - S3-5 metaG | ecosystem: Host-associated > Plants > Roots > Rhizosphere > Soil | place: USA...
CCGGCCGGCACAACGCGGCGAACGCGCTGGCGGCGCTCGCGGTCGGCAGCGTCGCGGGCCTGCCGCGCGAGGCGATGACCGGCGTGTTGCGCAGCTTCGGCGGCCTGCCGCACCGCGCCGAGCACGTGCGCGACCGGCGCGGCGTCGCGTGGATCGACGACTCGAAGGGCACGAACGTCGGCGCGGCGGTCGCGGCGATCGCCGGCCTCGACGGCCCGCTGGTCCTGATCGCGGGCGGCGAGGGCAAGGGCCAGGACTTCACGCCGCTCGGCACCGCCTGCCGCGGCAAGGTGCGCCGGGCGGTCCTGATCGGGCGCGATGCGCCGCTGCTGGCCGCCGCGCTCGAGGCGGCCTGCCCGGTGTCCCGCGCCGGCTCGATGGAAGAGGCCGTCGCCGCCGCGGCCGCCATCGCGCGACCGGGCGACACCGTGCTGCTGTCGCCGGCCTGCGCGAGCTTCGACATGTTCCGGGACTACGCGCATCGTGGCGAGGCATTCGCCGCCGCCGCGCGGGGGCTGCCGGCATGAACATGAGCGCCGCACTGCAGTTCTCGCGCTCCGCCGGCCGCCAGCAGCGGCTCGCGATCGACCCGGTGATCGTGATCGCCGTGTTCGGCCTGCTGCTGGTCGGGCTCGTCATGGTGACGTCCGCCTCGCTCACGGTCAGCGAGCGCAACGGCGTCGCGCCGTTCTACTACTTCGAGCGCCAGTTCCTGTCGGTCGTTCTGGGTTGCACGATCGCGGCCGGCGTGCTCGCCGTGCCGATCGCGGCCTGGAAGCGCCTCGCCCCGTACCTGCTCATCGCGAGCTTCGCGCTGCTCGTCGTCGTGCTCGTTCCGGGCATCGGCCACGAGGTCAACGGCAGCCGGCGCTGGATCCGCATCGGGCCGCTCAACCTGCAGCCGTCCGAGCTTGCGCGCTGGCTGCTCGTCACCTACATCGCGATCTTCGCCGTGCGCCACCAGACGGAGCTCAGGAGCTCCACGCACGGCTTCTGGAAGCCGCTTGCGGTGCTCGCCGCCGCCGCGGCGCTGCTGCTCGCCGAGCCGGATTTCGGCGCCGCCGTCGTGCTGTGCATCACCGGCACCGCGGTGCTGTTCGTCGCCGGCGCGCGGATGCGCGACTTCCTCGTGGTGTGCGGCGTCGGGGCCGCAGGGGTCGCCGCGCTCGCGGTGATCAGCCCGTATCGCCTGAAGCGCATACTCGCCTTCCTCGACCCGTGGTCCGACCCCTTCGACAGCGGCTTCCAGCTCACCCAGTCGCTGATCGCGGTCGGCCGCGGCGAATGGTTCGGGGTCGGCCTCGGCTCGAGCATCCAGAAGCTCTTCTACCTGCCCGAGGCGCACACCGACTTCGTGTTCGCGGTGCTGGCCGAGGAATTTGGCCTGCTCGGCGTGCTCGTGGTCGTGTTCGGGTTCCTCGTGATCGTGCTGCGCAGCCTCCGGCTCTCGCGCCTCGCGGCCGACGCGGGGATGCCGCTGCACGCCTGCATCGCCGCCGGTTTCGGCGTGTGGATCGGCCTGCAGGCCTTCCTGAACATCGGCGTCAACATGGGGCTCCTGCCCACCAAGGGCCTCACGCTCCCGCTCCTGTCGTACGGCCGCTCGAGCATGCTGGTCACGCTCGCGTGGGTCGGCATGCTGCTGCGCGTCCACCACGAGGTCGCGGCCTCCGGCAAGAGCGCGCTCCCGCCCGAAGGGCGGGTGAAATGAGCCGCACGGTCATGATCATGGCAGGCGGCACTGGCGGCCACGTGTTCCCGGCTCTCGCGATCGCCGGCGAGTTGCGTGCCGTGCGGGACATCGTCTGGCTCGGTACCGAGCGCGGCATCGAGGCGCGCCTCGTGCCGGCCGCCGGCTACCCGGCGGAGTGGATCGAGGTCGAGGGCCTGCGGGGCAAGGGCATCGGCCGCTGGCTCGGCGCGCCGCTCAGGCTGCTGCGCGCGGTGGCCCAGGCGCGGCGCGTGTTTCGCCGCCGCCGGCCCGGCGTCGTGCTGGGACTCGGCGGCTTTGCGTCCGGCCCGGGTGGCATCGCGGCCTGGCTCGCAGGGACGCCGCTCGTGATCCACGAGCAGAACGCGGTCGCGGGGCTCACCAACCGCTGGCTCGCGCGCTTCGCCTCGCGGGTCGCGGAAGGATTTCCCGGCAGCTTCCCCGCCCGCCGCGGCGCGCTCTACGTCGGCAACCCCGTGCGGCCGGAGATCGCGGCGTTGCCGCCGCCGCGCCAGCGGTTCGAGTCGCGGAACGGCACGCTGCGGCTGTTCGTGTTCGGCGGCAGCCAGGGAGCCGCGGCGCTCAACCGCCTGGTGCCCGCGGCCGTCGCGCTGCTGCCCGAGTCCCGCCGCCCGCAGGTGCTGCACCAGACGGGCGCGAAGGACCGTGAAGCGACGGAGGCCGCCTATCGCGCGGCCGGCGTGCGGGCCGACGTGCGCGCATTCGTCGAGGACATGGCGGCCGCCTACGCCGAGGCGGACCTGGTCGTCTCGCGCGCCGGCGCGCTGACCGTTGCCGAGCTGGCCGCCGCCGGAGTCGGCGCGATCCTCGTGCCGTTTCCCGCGGCGGTCGACGACCACCAGACCCGCAACGCGGAATGGCTCGGACGCGTGAGCGCGGCCCAGGTGGTCTCGGAGGCCGGCCTGACGGCGCCCGAGCTCGCGAACCGGCTCGCGACGCTGTTCGGCAACGGGCGCACGCGCCTGCTCGCGATGGCCGAGGCTGCCCGCGGCCTGGCAAAGCCGGACGCCGCGCGCCGGATGGCCGAGCTCTGCCTGCTGGCGGAAGGGAGGGGCCGGTGAGCGACCGCATGCGCCGTGTCGGCCTCATCCACCTGATCGGCATCGGCGGGGCCGGCATGGGCGGCATCGCCGAGGTGCTCGTCAACCTCGGCTACGCGGTGCAGGGCTCCGACCTGCGCGGGAACGCGGTCACCGCGCGCCTCGCGTCGATGGGCGTCGGCATCTTCGTCGGGCACGACGCCGCCCAGGTCGCGGGCGCGAGCGTCGTGGTCGTGTCCTCGGCCGTCGCCGCGGACAACCCGGAGCTGCTCGCGGCGCAGGCGGCGCGCATCCCGGTCGTGCGGCGCGCCGAGATGCTGGGCGAGCTCATGCGCTTCCGCCAGGGCATCGCGGTCGCAGGGACGCACGGCAAGACGACGACCACGAGCCTGGTCGCCTCGGTGCTCGCCGAGGGCGGCCTCGACCCGACGTTCGTCATCGGCGGCCTGCTGAAGAGCGCCGGCAGCAACGCGAAGCTCGGCACCAGCCGCTACCTGGTCGCGGAGGCGGACGAGAGCGACGCCTCGTTCCTGCACCTGCAGCCGGTGATCGCGATCGTCACGAACATCGACAACGACCACCTCGGCACGCACGGCGGCGACTTCGAGAAGCTCAAGCAGAGCTTCGTCGAGTTCCTGCACAACCTGCCGTTCTACGGGCTCGCGGTGATGTGCAGCGACGACGAGGTCGTGCGCGAGGTCCTGCCGCAGGTCGGCCGGCCCACCGTGCGCTATGGGCTCGGCGACGACGCCGACATCCGCGCCGCCGGCCTCGCGCGCGAGGGCGGCACCACGCGCTTCGACGTGATCCGCGCGGGCCGCGCGCCGCTTCCGGTCGCGCTGAACCTGCCGGGCCTGCACAACGTGCGGAACGCGCTGGCGGCGATCGCGGTCGCCACCGAGCTCGAGGTCGAGGACGCCGCGATCCAGCGCGCGCTCGCCGGCTTCCAGGGCATCGGGCGGCGGCTCGAGGTGATGGGCGAGGTCGCGACCCGCGCCGGCCGCGTGACGCTGGTCGACGACTACGGCCACCACCCGACCGAGATCGAGGCGACGATCGACGCCGTGCGCCAGGCCTGGCCGGGCCGGCGGCTGGTGCTCGCGTTCCAGCCGCACCGCTACACGCGCACGCGCGACCTGATCGACGACTTCGGCCGCGCGCTGTCGGCGGCCGACGCGCTGCTCGTGACCGAGGTCTACGCGGCGGGCGAGGAGCCGATCGCCAACGCCGACGGGCGCGCGATCTGCCGCGCGGTGCGCGGCCGCGGGCGGCTCGAGCCGGTGTTCGTCGAGGACGTGCGCGAGCTGCCCGCGGCGCTCGCAGGCGTTGTCGTGGACCGCGACGTCGTGCTGACCATGGGCGCGGGCAGCATCGGCGCGGTTGCCCACGAGCTGCCGTCGCGGCTCGGCGTGACCAGCGCGAGGGCGGGGCGATGAGCCGGTTTGCGATCGGCCGGGACTTCGTGGATCGCGTGCAGCGCGACGAGCCCATGTCGCGGCACACGTCCTGGCACGTTGGCGGCCCGGCCGATGCCTGGTTCTCGCCGCGCGACGTCGCAGACCTGTCCGAGTTCCTGCGCATGCTGCCGGCGGAGGTCCCGGTCACCTGGGTCGGCCTCGGGAGCAACCTGCTGGTGCGCGACGGCGGCATCCGCGGCGTCGTGATTTCGGTGCACGGCATCCTGAATTCGCTCGAGCGCGCGGGCGAGACCCAGGTGCGCGCCGAGGCCGGCGTCCCGTGCGCCCGGCTCGGGAGGCAGTGCGCCAAGTGGCAGCTGGGACCCGCGGACTTCTTCGCCGGCATTCCGGGCACGGTCGGCGGCGCGCTGGCGATGAACGCGGGCGCCTGGGGTGGCGAGACCTGGCCGCGCGTCGTCGAGGTCGAGACCATTGACCGCGCGGGCGGTACGCACCGCCGCGCGGCATCCGAGTACCGCTACGGTTACCGCAGCGTGACGCCTCCCGTGCCGGGCGAGTGGTACCTGGCGGCGACTTTCCGGTTCGAGCCGCGCCCCGATGCGAGCACGGACTCGATCAAGCGCCTGCTCGAGAAGCGCCATGCGAGCCAGCCGATCGGCGCCTGGAGTTGCGGCTCGGTGTTCACGAACCCGCCCGGCGGCCATGCGGCCGAGCTGATCGAGCGCGCCGGCCTCAAGGGATTCCGGATCGGCGGCGCGGCGGTCTCCGAGAAGCACGCGAACTTCATCCTCAACGAGGGCGAGGCGACGGCCGCGGACCTCGAGGCCCTCGTGCGCCACGTCCAGGCGACTGTCGAGCGTGTGCACGGCGTGAAGCTCGTGCCGGAAGTGCGCGTGATCGGGGAGGCCGCATGAGCCGGCTGCGCTCGACGGGCATGGAATACCGGCGCATCGCCGACCCCGGCGAGTTCGGGCGCGTCGCCGTGCTGCAGGGCGGCGACTCGGCCGAGCGCGAGATCTCGCTGATGACCGGCACGGCGGTGACCGAGGCGCTGCTCGCGCGCGGCATCGACGCCGCGCCGTTCGACCCGGCCGCGCGCGCGCTCGGCGAGCTCGTGACCGACGGCTTCGACCGCGCCTTCGTCGCGCTGCACGGGCCGGGTGGCGAAGACGGCGCCCTGCAGGGCGCGCTGGAATGGCTCGGCGTCCCCTACACCGGCAGCGGCGTGCTCGGCTCCGCGATCGGCATGGACAAGCTGCGCACCAAGCGGCTCGCGCAGGCGTTCGGTGTCGCGACGCCGCCGTGGGTGGAGCTTGCGGGTGCCGCCGATTGCGAGCGCGCGGTCGCCGAGCTCGGCCTGCCGCTCGCCGTCAAGCCTGCGACCCAGGGCTCCAGCGTCGGGATGAGCCGCGTGACGAACGCCGCCGACCTGCCGGCCGCCTGGCGCGCCGCGTCGGCGCTCGATCCCGTGGTGATCGCCGAGCGCTGGATCACCGGCGGCGAGTTCACCGTCGGCGTGCTGCACGGCGAGGCGCTGCCGGCGATCCGGATCGAGACGCCGCGGGCGTTCTACGACTACCAGGCGAAGTATTTCGCCGACGACACGCGCTACCTGATCCCCTGCGGCCTGCCGAAGGACGCCGAGGCAACCATGCAGCAGGCGGCGCTCGCGACTTTCGCCGCGACCGGCGCGTCGGGCTGGGGGCGCGTCGATTTCGTGACCGCGGACGACCACCGGCCGCTCCTGCTCGAGATCAACACCGTGCCCGGAATGACCAGCCACAGCCTCGTGCCGATGGCGGCGCGCGCGGCGGGCATCGAGTTCCCGGAGCTGTGCTGGGGAATCCTCGAGACCAGCTTCGCGCGGGCGAGGGCCTAGGCCATGACGATCCTGCGCAGGCGCAACCGGAGGAAGAAGGCGGGCGGCACGCGCTTCGAGATGCCGAAGCTCGAGTGGCCGCGCGCGGGCCGCTACGCCGGCGCGATTGCGGCCCTGGTGGCGCTCGGCATGCTGCTGGCCGCCGGCCTCGACCAGCCGGTGCGCAGCATCGTGATCGACGGCCCGTTCCAGCGCGTCGCGGCGGTCGAGGTGCAGCAGGCCGCGCTCGGGACGCTGAAGGGCGGCATCGTCAGCGCCGACCTCGATCGGCTGCGCAAGGCGGTCGAGGCGCTCGCCTGGGTTGACCGCGCACGCGTGCAGCGACTCTGGCCTGACCGGATCCGCGTCGAGGTCGTCGAGCAGCAGGCGGCCGCGCGCTGGGGCGACGACGGCCTACTCAACACGCGCGGCGAGCTGTTCGCGAGCGGCGTGCGGCTGGTGCCGCCGGAGTTGCCGCGCCTCGACGGACCGCCGGGCACCGAGGAGCAGGTCGCGCAGCGCTACCTCGCGATCCAGGACCGGCTCAGCAAGCTCGGCTTCCAAGTCTCGGCCCTCAGGCTCGACGCGCGCGGCGCCTGGGAGTTCGACCTGTCGACAGGCATCAGCGTGCGCCTCGGCCGCCGCCAGGTCGACGAACGCATGGACCGGTTCGTGCAGTTCGGCGCGCCCGTGGTGGCGGGCCGCTCCGCGGAGGTCCGCTACGTCGACATGCGCTACTCGAACGGGTTTGCGATCGGCTGGCGCGGGAACCGCCCTGCGCGCGCCTCGCGGCCCGCATTCGTCGCCCACCAGCCGAAGGGAGATCCGGGAATCGATGGCTAAGCGTTCCGACCGCAACCTGATCGTAGGCCTCGACATCGGCACGTCGAAGGTCGTGGCCCTGGTCGGCGAGATGCACGCCGACGGGAGCCTCGAGGTCATCGGCCTCGGCTCCCATCCCTCGCGCGGCCTCAAGAAGGGCGTGGTCGTGAACATCGACTCGACGGTGCAGTCGATCCAGCGCGCGGTCGAGGAAGCGGAGCTCATGGCCGGCGTCGAGATCCGTTCCGTGTTCACCGGCATCGCCGGCAGCCACGTGCGCAGCCTCAACTCGCACGGCATCGTCGCGATCAAGGACAAGGAAGTCGTGGCCGGCGACGTCGCGCGCGTCATGGACGCCGCGCAGGCGGTGCCGATCCCGGCGGACCAGAAGATCCTGCACGTGCTGCCGCAGGAATTCATCATCGACGGGCAGGAGGGCATCCGCGAGCCGATCGGCATGTCGGGAGTCCGCCTCGAGGCGCGCGTGCACATCGTGACCGGCGCCGAGAGCGCTGCGCAGAACATCGTCAAGTGCGTGCGCCGCTGCGACCTCGAAGTCGAGGACATCGTGCTCGAGCAGCTCGCGTCTTCCTTCGCGGTGCTGACCGACGACGAGAAGGAGCTCGGTGCCTGCCTCGTCGACGTCGGCGGCGGGACCACCGACATCGCGGTCTTCTCGGGCGGCGCGATCCGCCACACGGCGGTGATCCCCGTCGCCGGCGACCAGGTCACGAACGACATCGCGGTCTCGATGCGCACGCCGACGCCGTACGCGGAGGAGATCAAGATCCGCTACGCCTGCGCGCTCTCGCAGCTCGCGAATCCCGACGAGACCATCGAGGTGCCCTCGGTCGGCGACCGGCCCTCGCGCCGCCTCGCGCGCCAGACGCTCGCGGAGATCGTCGAGCCGCGCTACGAGGAGCTCTTCATGCTGATCCGCGACGAGCTGCGCCGCTCCGGCTTCGAGGAGTCGGTGGCCGCGGGCGTCGTGCTGACCGGCGGCAGCGCAAAGATGGAAGGCGCCGTCGAGCTCGCCGAGGAGATCTTCCACATGCCCGTCCGCCTCGGCAGCCCCGTGGGCGTGACCGGGCTCGGCGACGTGGTGAAGAACCCGATCCACGCCACGGGCGTGGGCCTTTTGCTTTACGGCCGGGCCAATGCCGGCCAGCCGGCGCCGAAGCTCATCGGGGACGGCGTGAAGTCGGTGACGGAGCGGATGAAGTCGTGGTTCCAGGGATATTTCTGACGTAGCGGAGGAGAGGACATGTTCGAACTGATGGATTCATTCAGCCAGACGGCTGTGATCAAGGTGATCGGCGTGGGCGGCGGCGGCGGCAACGCGGTCTCGCACATGGCGAAGTGCGGAATCGAGGGCGTCGAGTTCATTTGCGTGAACACCGACTCCCAGGCGCTCAAGCATTCACAGGTGAAGGCCTCGCTGCAGATCGGCGCCAACATCACCAAGGGACTCGGCGCCGGCGCCAACCCCGAAGTCGGGCGCCAGGCGGCGATGGAGGACCGTGACCGCATCATCGAGCTGATCGAGGGTTGCGACATGCTGTTCATCACCGCCGGCATGGGCGGCGGGACGGGCACGGGCGCGGCGCCGGTCGTCGCGCAGGTCGCGCGCGAGCTCGGCATCCTGACGGTCGCGGTGGTGACGCGGCCGTTCACGATGGAGGGGAACAAGCGGGCGTCGGTCGCGGAATCCGGCATGGCCGAGCTCTCGCGGCACGTCGATTCGCTGATCACGATCCCGAACCAGAAGCTGCTCCAGGTGCTGGGCGGCCAGACGACGCTGCTCGAGGCGTTCAAGCGCGCCAACGAGGTGCTGCAGGGCGCGGTGCAGGGCATCGCCGAGCTGATCACGCGTCCGGGCCTCATCAACGTCGACTTTGCGGACGTGCGCACCGTGATGTCGGAGACCGGCCTCGCGATGATGGGCTCCGGGATCGGCACGGGCGAGCACCGCGCACGGGTCGCGGCCGAGATGGCCGTGTCGTCGCCGCTGCTCGAGGACATCAACCTCGCGGGCGCGCACGGCATCCTGGTCAACGTCACGGCCGGCCTCGACCTGTCGATCGGCGAGTTCGAGGAAGTCGGCAACACCGTCAAGCAGTTCGCGGCCGAGGACGCGACCGTCGTGGTCGGCACCGTCATCGAGCCCGAGATGCAGGGCGAGCTTCGGGTCACGGTCGTGGCAACCGGCCTCAACCGCAGTGTGCCGAAGGTCGCCGCTGCCCCGCAGCAGGCCGCGGCGCCTGCCGTGGCGGCCGGACGCCGTCCCGGCGACGTGAAGCTGGTGGCCCAGCGCACGCGCGCCCCGGCGCCGGACTACCGGCACCTCGACCAGCCGACCGCGCAGCGGCAGACGCAGCGGGCGGTGGGCGACGGCCTGCGCGCGAACTTCGGCGGCGAGGACCTGCTCGACATTCCGTCGTTCCTGCGCCGCCAGGCGGATTGAGCCGGGACGTGTCCCGCCTGCGCGCGGAACGCGACGGACTGCGCCTCGTGCTGCAGCGCCTCAGGGCGCGGCGGCGCGCGGCCGGACGTCGCGCCGAGCGGGAGCGGGAACGCGACCCGTTGGGATCTGCCAAATGAAAACGGGTTCCCGGCTGCCGGCCTTCCTCCGCTGGCCGGCGGCCGGCGACCCGCGCGATGTGCTAACTTCGGACCAGGCACCGCAATGGCCCAGCAACGCACGATAAAGGACTCGATCCGGTCGACGGGCATCGGCCTGCACACCGGCCGCAAGGTCCTGATGGTGCTCCGGCCGGCGCCGCCCAACACGGGAATCGTGTTCCGCCGCACCGACCTCGATCCGTCCCCCGACATCCCCGCGCGCGCCACGAACGTCACCGAGACCACGCTTGGCACGACGCTCGCCTCCGGAGAGGCAGGCGTCTCGACCGTCGAGCACCTCATGTCCGCGCTCGCGGGGCTCGGCATCGACAACCTGTTCGTCGAACTGACGGCCGGCGAGGTGCCGATCATGGACGGCAGCGCGGGGCCGTTCGTGTTCCTGGTGCAGTCCGCCGGCATCGAGCTGCAGAACTCGCCCAAGCGCTTCGTGCGCGTGCGCAAGCCCGTCGAGGTGAAGGAGGGCGACAAGTGGGCGCGCTTCACGCCCTACGAGGGCTTCCGCGTCAACTTCGAGATCGAGTTCGACCACCCGGTCTTCGACCGCCACTCGAAGCGCGCGACAATGGACTTCTCGACCACGACCTTCCTCAAGGAAGTGAGCCGCGCGCGCACCTTCGGGTTCATGCGCGACATGGAATACCTGCGCGGGCGCAACCTCGCGCTCGGCGGCACGCTCGACAACGCGATCGTGCTCGACGACTACCGGATCCTGAACGAGGACGGGCTGCGTTTCGAGGACGAGTTCGTGCGCCACAAGATCCTCGACGCGATCGGCGACCTGTACCTGCTCGGCCATTCGCTGATCGGCGAGTACACGGCCTTCAAGTCGGGACACGGCCTCAACAACCGCCTGCTGCGCACGCTGCTTGCCGACCAGGAAGCCTGGGAGGAAGTGACCTTCCGGGACGACAGCGACGCGCCCATCTCCTACGCCGCCGCAACCGCCACCGCGTAGCGAAGCTGCGAACAATGAGGGGGGACGTCCCCCTCCAGTCGCCGTTGCCTGCAGACTGGCTCGGGGGACGAAGGCTACAGGCGAACGTCCCCTTTATTGACCCTCCGGTGATCCGCCCGGACTTTCACCCTGATCACGTCCACCGGCGCGCCCAGCCGGGCGGCAACCGCCGCGGTGAGTTTTGGCACGACATAGCGCAGTCGCGTCCCCCAGGCGGCCGTCGAAACGAAGGCCGTGAGGGTGGTCCCGCGCAGGGCCGCACTCCACACCTCCCGGGCCAGTTCCGGGGGCAGGACGGCCTGCAGGGCGGCGAGGCCTCGGTCGGCCTCGAGCGTGCCCGAGCGCAGCCTCTTGAGCATCCCCTCGCCTTGTTCCAGCAAGTGACTGACGGCGGTCGGTTTTTTCCTGTTGAAAGTCAAATCCGACCCCCAAATGGGTGATCAAAGTACTTGAGCCGCAAGGCTTTTTTTGGCAAGGTGCGCGCAATCTGTCAGGCCCCGAGGCCCCCCACATTATGACCAGGAAGCGCCTGCTCGCGTACACGGCCGCTGCGGTCTCCATCTGTGCCCTGCTGGCTGGCGCCTTCGTGGCGGGCGGCCGCTGGTCGCATGGCGGGCCGCTCGGCGAATTCACGCTGGCGCGCTGGGACGCCGACCTCGCGGCGCAGAGCGAACAACTGTCGCGCATCGAGCAGGACGTCGACGGCCAGGTCGCGGCGCTCGCGACGCGCGTCGGCCGCATGCAAGCGCAGCTGATCCGGCTCGACGCCCTCGGCAAGCAGCTCACGGACGTCGCAAAGCTGAAGCGCGGCGAGTTCGACTTCGACCAGCCGCCGGCCCTCGGCGGGCCAGAGACGGCGGGCGAGGGGCCGGTGGTGCCCGCGCTCGACTCCATGCTCGATTCGATGGACGCGCAGATCGACGACCGCCGGCGCCAGCTGACCGCGCTGCAGAGCCTCATCATGACGCGCGAGCTGGCGCGCCAGATCGTCCCGGGCGGGCGCCCGGTCGAGTCCGGCTACATCTCGTCGCTGTACGGCCAGCGCACCGACCCGTTCGACGGTAACCAGGCGAGCCACCACGGCATCGACTTCGCGGCCGCGACGGGCACGCAGGTGCTCGCGGTTGCCGACGGCATCGTGAGCCACACCGGGCTCGACGGCGGCTACGGGCGCCTGGTCGAGATCACGCACGGCAACGGCTACGTCACGCGCTACGCGCACAACGCCAAGCTGCTCGTGAACCCGGGCGAAACGGTGAAGCGCGGCGACCCGATCGCGCTCATGGGTTCGACCGGACGCTCGACCGGCACGCACGTGCACTTCGAGGTGCTGCGCAACGGCAAGCCGATGAACCCGTTGTCGTTCGTGCGCCGCTAGACCGCCGCCCGCGAACGGAATTTCCCGGTCACTGTCGTAGTAAACTATCGGCTTTTCCGGCCGAGGGGCCTTGTTTTCGCGCCCCTGCGCCCCGAGGTCCCAGGCCCGTGCTGAACATCTTCACCCGCATCTTCGGCAGCCGTAACCAGCGGCTGCTGCGCCAGTACGCGGAACGCGTGCGGCAGGCAAACACCTTCGCGGACGCGCTGGCCGCCGAGACCGATGCGGGGCTCCGGGAGCGCACCGACAAGCTGCGCGCGCGCCTGGTCGCCGGCGAGAGCCTCGACCAGATCCTGCCGGAGGCGTTTGCCACCGCGCGCGAAGCGGCCGCCCGCGCCGTCGGCCTGCGGCCGTTCGACGTGCAGCTGATCGGCGGCATGGTGCTGCACGACGGAAAGATCTCCGAGATGCGCACCGGCGAGGGCAAGACCCTGGTCGCCACGCTGCCCGTGTACCTCAACGCGCTCGCCGGCAAGGGCGTGCACGTCGTGACCGTCAACGAATACCTCGCGCAGCGCGACGCCGAGTGGATGGGGCCGATCTACCGGCTGCTGGGGCTCTCGGTCGGCGTGATCACGAGCGGCCAGTCGCAAGCCGACAAGCGTGCCGCCTACGCCTGCGACGTGACCTACGGAACGAACAACGAGTTCGGCTTCGACTACCTGCGCGACAACCTCGCGGCGCGGCTCGAGGACCGCCTGCAGCGCGGCCAGCATTTCGCGATCGTGGACGAAGTGGACTCGATCCTGATCGACGAGGCGCGCACGCCGCTCATCATCTCGGGCCCGGCCGAGGAGAGCACCGAGCTGTACGTGAAGATCAACGCCCTCGTTCCGCGCTTCAGGCGCCAGGCGACCGAAGAGGGCGAGGGCGACTTCTGGGCCGACGAGAAGTCCCGCCAGGTGCACCTGTCCGAGTCGGGCTTCGAGAAGGCCGAGGAGCTGATGCAGGAAGCGGGGCTGCTGCGCGAGGGCGAGGGCCTGTACGATCCGGCCAGCATCCGCCTCATGCACCACCTGAACGCCGCCCTGCGCGCGCACGCCCTGTACCACCGCGACGTCGAGTACATCGTGCGCGGCAACGACGTGATCATCGTCGACGAGTTCACCGGGCGCACCATGCCGGGCCGGCGCTGGTCGGACGGCCTGCACCAGGCCGTGGAGGCGAAGGAGGGCGTCCGGATCCGCGAGGAAAACCAGACGATCGCCTCGATCACCTTCCAGAACTACTTCAGGCTGTACGGCAAGCTCGCCGGCATGACCGGCACCGCCGACACCGAGGCCTTCGAGTTCCAGCAGATCTACGGGCTCGAGGTGGTCGTCGTGCCGACGCACCGGCCGATGGTCCGCAAGGACATGTCGGACCTCGTGTACCTCAACCAGTCGGACAAGTTCGACGCCATCGTCGAGGACATCCGCGACTGCGTGAAGCGCGGCCAGCCGGCCCTGGTCGGCACGACTTCGATCGAGACTTCGGAAAAGCTGTCGAGCCACCTGAAGGACGCCGGAATCGCGCACCAGGTGCTGAACGCCAAGCAGCACGAGCGCGAGGCGCTGGTCATCGCCCAGGCCGGCCGGCCGGGCACGGTGACGATCGCGACCAACATGGCCGGTCGCGGCACCGACATCGTGCTCGGCGGCAACGTCGCCAAGCAGGTGGAGCAGCTGCGCAAGGACGGCCTCGCGGACGAGGCGCAGCTCGGCGCGAAGGTGCGCGAGCTCGAGGACGAGTGGAACGCGCTGCACGCGCAGGTGATCGCCGCCGGCGGACTGCACATCATCGGCACCGAGCGCCACGAGTCGCGGCGCATCGACAACCAGCTCCGCGGCCGCTCGGGCCGCCAGGGCGATCCCGGCTCGAGCCGTTTCTACCTGTCGCTCGAAGACAACCTCATGCGCATCTTCGGCGACCCGGAGCGGACCAAGTCGCTGCTCAGGACCGTGGGCATGAAGGAAGGCGAGGCGATCGAGAGCGGCATGCTGACGCGCCAGATCGAGCGCGCCCAGCGCAAGGTCGAGTCGCACAACTTCGACGCGCGCAAGAACCTGCTCGAGTACGACGACGTCGCAAACGACCAGCGCAAGGTGATCTACCGGCAGCGCATGGAGATCATGTCGACGGACGACATCGGCGGCGTGATCAGGGACGTGCGTGCCGAGGTGGTCGGCAACACGGTCGCGCAGTTCGTCCCGCCGGAGAGCGTCGAGGAGCAGTGGGACGTCGCCGGCCTGGAGCAGGCGATGGAGCGCGACTTCGGCGTGCGCATCGGCCTCGCGGCCTGGCTGGCCGAGGACTCAACGCGCCATGCGAGCGCGTCGGCCGGGCGCTACCTGGAGGCCATCGAGGCGGCCTACGAGGAGAAGTCGCGCCAGATCGGGGCGCCGGTCATGCGCCACCTCGAGCGCGCCGTCATGCTGCAGCAGCTCGACCTGCACTGGCGCGAGCACCTCGCCGGCATGGACTACCTGCGCCAGGGCATTTACCTGCGCGCCTACGCGCAGAAGAACCCGAAGCAGGAGTACAAGCGCGAGGCTTTCCAGCTGTTCACGGCGATGCTGGACCGCATCCGCTCCGACACGGTGATGCTGCTGCAGCGCCTGCAGGTGAGGACCGAGGAGGAGATCGAGCGCGAGGAGGCCGAGCGCCAGCGCCGGCTGCAGGCGCGCATGCAGCTGCAGCACGCCGCGCCGCCCCAGCTCGGCGACCAGGCGCCGCAGCCCGCGCCCGGCGCCCCGGAGCGCGAACCGCCGCCGGAGGCGCCGGCCGCGCCCGTGGCGCCTTTCGTCCGCGGCGAGCGCAAGGTCGGACGCAACGAGCCCTGTCCCTGCGGCTCGGGCCGGAAGTTCAAGCATTGTCACGGGGCATTGCAGCCCGTCGACGGCTAAACTTCCGCCGGTGAGTTCACCGGAAATCCACGTCGTCGCCGGCGCGATCCTGGACGCGGAAGGCCGCGTGCTCATCGCGCAGCGACCGCGCGGGCGCCACATGGCGGGCCGCTGGGAGTTTCCCGGGGGCAAGCTCGCGCCGGGAGAAGAACCGTACGCCGGGCTGCAGCGCGAGCTCGCCGAGGAGCTCGGCGTCACCGTGCGCGCCGCCCGCCCGCTCATCCGCCTTCGCCACCAGTATCCGGACCGGCGCGTCTTTCTCGACGTCTGGCAGGTCACGGCTTTCGACGGCGAGCCGCAGGCGCTCGAGTCGCAGGCGCTCGCCTGGGCGCGGCCCGACGAGTTGCCGCAGCACGACCTGATCGAGGCCGACCAGGCGATCGTCACGGCGCTCCGGCTGCCGCGCCTCGCGCGCGTGCTCACGCCCGGAGAGTCGCTGCGGTCCATCCGCGGCAGCGCGGTGCAGACGCTGTTCTGGCCGCTCGCCGGTGACGGCGCCGAGCCGGACCCGGAAGCGGTGGCGGCCGCGCGCGCCGTCGGCCATCGCATCTTCGTGCTCGGCAACGACGTCGATGCCGTTCGCGTCGCGGCCCTGGCGGGCTGCGACGGCGTCGTGCTGCGCTGGTCCGGCCAGAGCCTGCACGTGGACCGGAGCGGCGCATTCCTGGTCGGCGTGCACTGCGAGGACGCCGAAGGCGCGACGCAGGCGGTTGCCGAGGGCGCGCACTTCCTGGTGATGGCGCCTGAGGACGGCCCGCTGACCGAGCGCCTGCTCGAACGTCTCTGCCATGTCCTCGGCCGCCCCGTCTTCGCCGGCTGGTATCCCGACGCGCGCCGGCTCGAGCGGCTACAGCAGCTCGGGGCGCACGGGTGCGCGGTTCGTCGCTAGGTAGCTGCGGAACTGCGCGGCATACGTCATTGCCTGTCGTGTAACTCGGCGAGAATCAAGACAGCGGATTCTTCGTTGATCGACTGACGCTCAACCATCAGCCTTGCGATTTCAGCAACGTCCTTGCCGACGGCACCGGCCGCGAAAGCGACATTTTGGGCGTGCAGCGACATATGCCCCTTCTGGATTCCCTCCGTGGCGAGCGCCTTCAATGCACCGAAATTCTGCGCCAGGCCTACGGCTGCGATGATTCGTGCAAGTTGGGCAGCGGTCTGCACCTGAAGAATCGCGAGGAGCGCGCGTGCCGTCGGATGAACTTTCACGGCGCCGCCCACCAGGCCTACCGCCAGCGGCATTTCCAGCGTCCCGGCAAGATCCCCTGACGCCGTCACTTCCCAGCTGGAGAGACTGCGGTACCGGCCCGTGCGGGCGGCAAATGCGTGCGCGCCTGCTTCTACCGCCCGCGTATCGTTTCCAGTGGCCAGCACGACCGCGGACACGCCGTTCATGATTCCCTTGTTGTGCGTTGCTGCCCGGTATGGGTCGTTGTCCGCAAAATGATAGGCGGCGATCATCGCGTCGCGCACTTGCGGGCCGCCGATCGCTTCGCACCGCCACGTGCCTCGCGCCCTCACCAGGCGTCGATCCGCGAGATTGGACAGTATGCGCAGGAGCGCACGACCGCCGGTCCACCGGGCAAGAGCAGGTGCGAGACGCTCCGCCATCGTATTGACGGTATTGGCGCCCATCGCATCGCGCGTATCGATGACTACGTGCGTGATGACCATGCTGCCGACAGGCGTTTCGATGATGCGGACCTCGAGATTGCGGAATCCGCCGCCCAACCTGATCAGCGTGGGGTCACAGGCGTTGCATATACGCTCGATCTCGGCTTCCTGCTCGAGGATGACCATGCGGGCCCGTCCAGGGTCCGGGATGTCCAGCAGCTGGATCTGCGCGATCATTTCCGGATTTGACGCCGATGTCTCAAAACCTCCGGATTCGTAGCATTGGCGGGCCGAGTTACCCACGGCGGCGATGACTGACGATTCCTCGGTGGCCATCGGCACCAGCACGTCACGTCCGTCGACCCTCATGTTCGTGGCGATCCCAACGGGGATGGCGATGGTCGTCACGAGGTTTTCGATCATGTGGTCGGCGAGTTCAGGATCGATATTGGACCGGACCGCGAGCTGCTCGCGATGCTCCGGTTCCAGTCCCGCAAAGGACGAGACACGCTCGATGCGCTGTTCCCGACCAAGCGCGTGAAATCCCGAAATCCGGGACGTGCGCGGGGTTTCTTCCTCGGACACCTTAGACACCATTGTCCTTTCAGCCATGGGCCCTACCCGAGCGCTCAGGCGCTACGCCATAAATAGCGACTTCGGCGCGCGTGATGTAGGTACAATTTGGGACAATCTGATGGGGACATTGTGACAGTCAGCGTCGATACAGCATGCCTGCAGCGCCCCTAAAGGTCGATTTCGTAATCAACAGCATCCTGATGCAGTTTCGTGCGGGCACGTTGCGCCTCGGGCAGCGCCTGCCATCCATACGCGACGAGGCGCAGCGCCTCGGCATCGGGAAGAACACGGTGGTCGAAGCCTATCTTCGACTGGTCAGCCAGGGTGTCCTCAAGGCAAAGCCGGGATCCGGCTACTACGTGGCTCGCACGCCAGCTCCTGCTGCGCGAGAGAGCGGCATGCCTCTGGCTGCCGCCACTGATCGCGTCTCACTACTGGCCGAACAGCTGGACCGGCGGTTGCCGATACGCCCTGGCGATGGCCGCCCGCCCGCCAAATGGCTGCAGACATCGGAACTGTGGCGTTATCTGTCCTACCAGCGGTTTCAGGAAGCCGATTCCTACAATTCCAGCTGGGGACATGCGCCGTTGCGCGAGCGGCTGTGCGGTGCCCTGGCCGAGCGGGGCATTGCGTGTCGCGACAGCCAACTGCTGATGACGCATGGTGCGAATCATGCCATGGACCTCGTCATCCGACGGTATGTCAGGCCGGGTGACAACGTTCTCGTCGACGACCCGGGCTACTATCCCCTGTTCGCGAAGCTCGTGCTGGCGGGGGCGAACGCGGTAGGCGTACAGCGTCGACATGACGGGCCAGACGCGGCGGATCTCGAAGCGAAGGCCAAGAAGAGTGGAGCGCGATTGTTCTTCACGCAATCGCTCGCGCACAATCCGACCGGCGGCTCGATTACCATGGGCACGGCCTACGCCGTCCTGCGCGCAGCCACGAAGTTCGATCTCCTGATCGTCGAGGACGATCCGTTCGCGGATATCCTGCCTTACACCGCGCCGCGTCTCGCGGCGCTCGATCAGCTCCAGCGGGTCCTGTACATCGGAACCTTTTCCAAGACCCTGGCGGCCAGCTTTCGGTCAGGGTATCTCGCGGCTGCGCCCAGGCTGGCGAGCGAATTGAACGAGCTGAAGGTGGTGACCACGGTTTCGACTTCTGCGCACGATGAGCGGCTGATCCTGCAGCTGATCGAGCACGGCAATTACCTGAAGCACCTGCGCCGCTTGCGTCTGCGCGCGAGCAAGGCGACGGCAGAGAGCGTGGAAGCGCTCGAACGGCTCGGCTTCAGCATCCGGCGGCCGCTGGGCGGTGGATTCTACCTGTGGATCGATCTGCCCGAGCATATGGGCGGAGATGATCTGGTTCACGACGCCGCTCGCGCGGGCATATTCATCGCCCTGGCCGCAAACTTTTCCCCCAGCCGGCAGGTAGCTCCAGCGATGCGGGTCAATGTTGCCTATGGCACAGACCCCACCTTCCTGTCCTGGCTGCGCGAAAAGCTGGACGCCAGATAGCGGGGCCGCTCCAGCTACCGGCCTGCGGATCCGCGGCGCGCAAAGGCTGCCAATGCATCCTTCGCGCGATCACTCGTGAACGTGCGCTGGCCCAGGACGGCTTCGCGCGCAAACGCTTCCTGGATCGGCAGATCGTACAGCGTGAGTGCCGCCTCCTTGATCGTCTGGACGGCAAGAGGGCTCTTCGCGGCAATCTGTGTCGCCAAGGACATCGCAACTGGCTCGACCTGGTCGCTGGCAACCACCTGGTTCAGCACGCCGCGCTCGCGCAACTCCGCCGCACTGAACCGACGTCCCAAGAGCATCATTTCCATGGCGTGCGCATAGGCGATCTGGCGTGTCAGACGAACCAGCGTACCTCCAGCAGGCACAAACCCGTGGTTAACCTCCGGCAACTGAAAAACCGCGTCGTCGGCAGCGATCCGCAGATCGCTTGCCAGCATGAGTTCGAACCCGGCGCCGATGCACAAGCCCCGGACGGCCGAGATGACTGGCTTGTAGAACCCGCCGGTCTTGAGATGCGCCGGATCCCAGGCGCTGATGTCGAACTTGCCGGAGGACAGCGCGGGAATGGACTCGTTGAGGTCCGCACCCACGCAGAACGCCCGACTGCCGGCGCCAGCGAGTACGACGACATGAACCCGATCGTCGCGCCTGGCCTCCGCGAATGCGCGCCCGAGATCCTCGTACATGGCGAGCGTCATCGCGTTTAGTTTGTCGGGCCGTGAAATCCGGATGATGGCGACTGCCCCGTCATTCGTGACATTGATCGCCATGTCAAATCGCTCCACTGTTCTTCAAGGCTGCGATTGTTGCATCGTCGAATCCCAGCAGACCTCGGAGAACCGCCGCATTGTGCTCCCCAACTGCCGGTGCGGCGTCGTGGACGGGTGCCTCAGCGCCGGATAGCTTGATCGGCAGGCCGAGCATCTGGACTGGCCGTCCGGAAACGGGAACCTCTACGATCATGCCGCGCGACCTTACATGGGGGTCCGCAATGACTTCATCGATTGACTTGATGGCGCTGAGCGGCAGCTCATCGCCAGCCATCGATTCGAGCTGTGCCTTGGTATACCCGCTGAACCACCGGTCGAGCAGTGGCTTGACGATCGTGTCATACGCTGTGGGATCGAACCGCTTCTCCATCGTGTCGATGCGCGAATCGCGGGCCATTTCCGGCTCACCGAACATCGCGCATGTAATTGCCCAAAATTTGTCCGTATAGCCGCCAAAGAAGACATAGCCGTCTGCGCAGGAAAACTGGCCGTAGGGCCGGACGAACGGATGATCGTTGCCCAGAGGCCCCGCAATTTCGCTTGCGACGGTATAGCGGACGACTGCGTTCTCGGTCAGCGACAACACCGAGTCCTGCTGCGAGATATCGACCACCTGGCCGAGGCCGGTGCGTTCCGCCTCCCGCAGCGCCGCGAGCGTTCCGACAGCGGCGTAAAGGGAAGCGGAAAGGTCACCGATGATCGTGCCCACACGAACCGGAGGCCGGTCCGGATAGCCGTTCATGGACCACAACCCGCCGGCAGCCTGGCCGCTGTTGTCATAGCCGGGGCGTCTGGAGTTCGGGCCGGTGCGGCCGTAGCCGCTGATCGCGGTGTAGACAAGCCTGGGGTTCTCGATTCTGAGGGTTTCATAGCCCACACCCAGCTTGTCCATCACGCCAGGACGAAAATTCTCCACGAGCACATCTGCTTTGCGCACGAGCTCGAGGAACAGGGACTTGCCGTTCGCGCTACGCAAGTCAAGCGAAACGCCCAGCTTGTTGCGATTGAACTGGGCGAAGAAGGCACTCGTGTGACCGCCATCGATATCCACCATCGGTGGAAAGGAGCGTGTGTAGTCGGGTTCCTTGGGGTTCTCGATCTTGATCACGGTGGCGCCGAGGTCCGCAAGCATCATGGAACAATACGGGCCAGCGACCACGCGCGTGACATCCAGGACGACTACGCCGGACAGCGGCCCTTTTCGCGGCGAGTGCGGCTCCATTGCGGGCATGCAATCCATCCTTTTCAATGGTTCTTGAGCAGATCGCGCTCGCGCAACAACAGCAAAGTCACCACCAACGCCATCGCCACGACGCACCAGCTATACCACAGGCCGGCAAATGGATTCCCGGTGCGCGCAACGATGTACTGCTCGACAAACGGCAGGAACCCGCCGAAATAGCCGGTCCCGAAGTGGTAAGGGATCGACATCGAGCTGTAGCGGATCCGTGGCGGAAAGAGCTCGGTCAGCAAAGCCGCCACGGGCCCATACGTCGCGCCCGAGAGCGCGGTGAGCGCCAGGACCGCGGCGAGGATGATCGCAAGATTTCGTGGCGACGGCGTCACTCGGCCAAGCGGATAGCCCGCCCGCGTCAATGCCTCGTCAAGCCCGGCGTCGCTCCAGTTCGCGACCTGTTCACTGCCGACTGTCATGCTGACCGCGTGCGCGTCGGCAACGCGGTACCTGATGCCTCTCTTTGACAAATAGTCGAGCAGGTGACCGCACGGGTTCCTCTGGCTCTTCAGGAACGGGTTGAAATCGCAAGCCGGACCCGATACGACGATGGGAGCAATCTCGGCTGCGCGTGTCAGGTGCGGGTTGGCCGCGCTGCCGATCAGCCAGAACAGCGGGAACATCAGCAGCAGCGTCAGTGCATACCCGCTCACGATCAGCCGCTTGCGTCCGACGCGGTCTGATAGTCGCCCAAACATCACGAACCAGATGATGCCGATCGCTGCGCCCGCGCCGACGACAATCTGCGCCACAATTTCTTCGACATGCATTGCATTTCGCAGGAACCCGAGCGTCGTGAACATCGCGGTGAACCAGATCACCGTGAGCCCGGCGGCGATGCCGAACAAGGCCAGGAAGAGGCGCCGGCCATTCCCGGGGTAAGTGAAGCTCTCGAGCAACGGGTTCTTTGCCGTCTGGCCGGCAGCTTTCATCGCCTGAAATACCGGGCTTTCCGCCAGCCGGACGCGCATCCAGAGCGAAATCGCGAGCAGTATCAGTGAGAGGAGAAACGGGACCCGCCAGCCCCACGCCTGCCAGACTTCGGCCGTCATGCTCCATTTACACGCGAGCACGACCAGGAGGCTGAGGAAGAATCCCGCGCCGACGCTCGCCTGAATGAAACTGGTGTAGAACCCGCGCTTGCCTGCGGGCGAATGCTCTGCGACATAGATCGCCGCACCGCCGTACTCCCCACCCAAAGCAAGACCTTGAATGACCCGGAGAAGGATGATCAGTACTGGCGCCAGCCATCCAATGGCGGCATAGGACGGCACCAGGCCAATCCCCGCGGTGGCTACACCCATCAGGAAGATGGTCACGATGAAGGTGTGCTTGCGACCGAAGCGGTCACCCAGGTAACCAAACACCACAGCGCCGAGCGGGCGAAATCCAAAGCCCACCGCGAATCCCGCCCAGGCCAGAAGGGTCTGCAGCTGGCTGTTGCCGGCCGGGAAGAAGACGCTACCGATGAGTCCGGACGCGGCGAGAGTGCCGTAGATGAAGAAGTCGTACCACTCGAACAGAGTGCCGAGCGAAGAGGCCGCTATGACCTGACGAATGCCTTTCGCTGTTGTCTCGCCCGCATCGACCACCGGTACAATTGTGCCCACTGCCGCACCCTGCTGCCGATAGCTGAAGAATACATGGCTACGTGGTTTCCAATCAGCATTTAAGCGAGTTGCAGCTGCGGCGCGCCCGATAAAATTGTACCCATGCAACCCGCGGCACATGGCCGCTGAGTTTGCCGGCATCCGTACCTTGAACCACCCCGGAATCTCGGGAGACTGTGGTCCGTGCAATCGCTTTGCGGGCGCGGAATCAGAATCGCTGGAGTAGGAGTTCGATGCCGAGACGCTCGAGATCAAGGTCCGCCGGCTCGACAGGCTTTCGGACTGGTGCGTCCTTTGCACCACACTCGACACGATTGGCGCCTTCCGGCGTGAGCCATGCTGTGCTGAAGTGCATTCGCACGGGTTGCATCGGGTGCATCGCTATATAGCTTTCATTTGCGTGGTGGGCGGGGATACTGCGCAGTGCGCGCATCCGCCAGTTTCGAGCTTCGTTGCTGGTTCGCAACACCCGATTTGGCAATGGTTCGTGATCGCCCTGCAGCTGGGTCCAACGTTTGGGGAGACTAAGACGTGACAACAAAGACATTCTGGATGGGTATGGGTGCTGTCATCCTGCTGTCTTCCGGGTCGCTCCGGGCGCAGGAGTCGACCACATCGACAGCCACGGCTCTCGAGCCGGTGCTGATCACCGCGCAGCGCATCGAGCGGGTCAGCCGTGGCGCCACTGGTCTCGATATCGACATCCGGGAAACCCCGCAGTCGATCAGCATTGTGCCTCGGGAGCAGATGGAGAAATGGGGCGCCGACAACATCAATGACGCGCTCCGCCTGGCGCCGGGCATCCGCGTGGAGGAGTGGGAGACCAATCGGTCGAACTACCTCTCGCGCGGTTTCGAAATCAAGAACACGCAGGTCGACGGCGTGGGCCTGCCCCAAAACTGGGGAATCGTCACCGGCGCCATCGACGCATTCGGATTCGAGAAGCTCGAGGTCATCCGCGGCGCAAACGGCCTGCTCACCGGTGTCGGCAACGCCTCCGGCACGATCAACTTCGTGCGCAAGCGCCCGACGAATGAGGCCCAGGGCCAGATGAATCTGACCGCCGGCTCTTTCAACCAGATGCGCGTCGAAGCCGACTACTCCACGCCGCTCACCGACAGCGGCGCCTGGGCCGCGCGCGTCGTCGCCTCGTACGAAGACGGCGAGTCGCATCTGCGTTCGCTCGAAAATGACCGTAGTTATATCTACGGCGTGATCGACGGGCAGCTCGGCGATCGCACGACTCTGACGATGGGCTACTCCTATCAGGACGCGAACACCACCGGCAACCTGTGGGGCAATCTGATCTTTGCAAACAGCGATGGCACGCAGGCCGAGTTCCCGCGCAATGCCTCGACGACGCAGGACTGGACCCGCTGGGACACCATCAACCACAACGGGTTCATGGAGCTGACCTATCAGCTTGGCGAGCAGTGGTCGCTGAAAGGCACTTACAACTATCGCAAGTTCAGCGACATATCCGAGTTGTTCTACGTGTATACGATAGCCGGCCTCGACCCCGTGACGGCGGAAGGTCTCTACGGCTGGGCCTACAACGGCTTCGACGACACGGAAACGCACCTGGGCGATCTGGCGCTGTCGGGCCGCTTCACGGCGTTCGGCCGCGATCACGAGGTCATGCTGGGCCTGGCCCATGGAACCAGCAGCGATGACCTGGATTACGGTCCGATCACGTTGGGTGAGTGTCCGACTTTCTGCGCGTTGCCCGGCTTTCCGTACGCCGGCGACCTCATTCCCAAGCCGGACTTCGGCCCACGCACCGACTACAGCACCCTGAACCTGGAGCTGAATCGCATCTACGGTGCCACGCGCCTGGCCATCACCGACCGCGTTAAGCTGCTCCTTGGCTTCAACTCGATTGACTACACGCGCGACGGTCTCGACTCCTTCGGCGTTCCCTTCGACCAGACCGAGCGTGAAACGAGTCCCTATGCCGGCCTCACGGTGGACATCACGGACAATCTGCTCGCCTATGCGAGCTACTCGGACATCTACCAGCCGCAGGATCAGAAAGACATTAACCAGGTATACCTCGACCCCTCGAAGGGCGAGAACCTCGAGGTCGGGCTGAAGGCGGAGTGGTTCGACAACAGATTGCTCACAACCCTGGCCTGGTTCAGTGCCGACCAGCTCGGACTCTCGACGTTTGCCGGCATCGATGCGAATTTCAATTATTACTACGTGGGCGTCGATGTGAAATCCGAAGGCTTCGAACTCGAGGCCGTCGGCCGCCTCAACGACTATGTCGAGATGGTGTTCGCCTTTACTTCGCTCGACCTCGAGGGCGAGGACGGTTCCGATGTTTACGAATGGGTGCCGCGCGAAACCGCGAGCCTGTCCCTGACCTCGAGCCTGCCGGCCTTCACGCAAGTCATGCTCGGACTCAATGCCCGCTGGCAGAGCGACATCTCGACGTTCCAGTTCCCGGCGACGATCCGCCAGGACAGCTACACGACGTTGGACCTGTTCGGCCGGTGGGACGTGACCGAGAAGCTCAGCATGCAAGTCAACGTCAACAACGTGACTGACGAGAAGTACATCAACACGCTTTACTATTCGGGCAACTACAGCGCGCAGACCAACTACTCGATGACGTTGGGCTACCGGTTCTGACGGCTTGACGTCTCGTCCACGACCCGGCGCGGGGATGCGCGCCCGAGTTGCGGGTGCAGTCGCACTCGCAAGCTTCGCTGCCGCCATTCATGCCGGGACGGTGGAAGACGTGGCGGCGGTCATCGAGGCCTACCGGAAGTACGAAGAGTCCGGAGACATGATCGCCCAGGGCCGGCTCATGACCGACGATCGGGCCATGATGTACGTGGGCGGCCTGCTGACGGGCGACAATCGCCGGCTGATGCAGGAGCAGCAGAAGTCCCAGGACGAGTTTGAGGCCAGGTTTCCCGGCGTCAGGTATCAGATCGAGATTCGGGACCTGAAAATTCAGATCTGGAATGATGCGACAGCGCTGGCGACCGCCCATTGGCATCCGACGCGGGTCATCCCGACCAGCCTGCCGGCGGAGTCCGCCAGGCAACTCGGTCCGGCCAAGACCCCTTTGATCGTGGCCCAGGTACTGGTGAAGCAGGAGGACGGCTGGAAAATCGCGTTCACCAGCTTCGTGCCTCCGGAAGACTGAGGCCCTCCGAAAAGCGCGTGGCGGGTCGGCCTGTGCTGGCTTTCGTGCTGCTGCTCTGCGCCGCGGCAGGACATGCGCACGAGCCTGCACCCGCGGATCCTGACGTCCAATCGAACCCTGCGCGGCCGAGTCAGCCGGCGGGACAGACGCTGCCGCTCCGCCCGACCCGGGAGATCGCCTTCGAAACCGATGAAGGCACCTGGATGTCGGTCGATGCCTCGCCGGATGGCAACCACATCGTGTTCGACCTGCTCGGCGATCTCTACACACTGGATGTGCGGGGCGGTCGTGCAGCGCCCATGACGCGCGGCATGGCATTCGATACCCAGCCGACCTATTCCCGCGACGGCGAGTGGATCGCCTTCGTCAGCGACCGATCGGGCGCGGATAACGTCTGGATCGTGCGCGCCGACGGGTCCGATGCGCGGCAGGTCAGTTTCGGCGGCGATGATACCGTCCTGGTGTCTCCGGCCTGGAGTCCGGACGGGCAGTCGATCTACGTCAGCCGCTACCTGTGGAGCCTGGACGGCTACGAGCTCTGGCGCTATGCACTGGACGGCAAGGAGACGCTGGTCGTGCCCGTCAGGCAGCCGGGTGCAGCGCGCGAGAGCGGCCAGAGCAGTCTCGGCGCGGTGGTATCGCCTGATGGGATGCACGTCTATTTCGCGAGGCGCAAGGGAACCGGCAGTGATGCGCCGACGGAACCCGATGACTGGTCGATCGTCCGGCGGGACATCGCGAGCGGTGCCGAACAGACGCTCGTGACCGAGCCGGCGGCGCCGGGCCGCAATCGATATCCCGGGGTCTTCTTCCGACCGGCCCTATCGCCCGATGGCCGCTACCTGGCGTATGCGACTCGCTACGCGGGAGAAACTGGCTTGCGCCTGCGAGATCTCGAGAGCGGCGCGGATCGCTGGCTCGCCTTTCCAGTCGAGCGCGACCAGGTCCAGGCGCAGAGCTGGCAGGACCTCCTGCCGCGTTACGCGTTCACTCGCGATGGCTCCGCATTGATCCTGAGCCGAAACGGCAAGCTGGAAAGACTCCCTATTGCCGGCGGTGCGGGCTCGCCGATCCCGTTTACGGCCTCCGTTGAACTTCAACTGGGGCCGCAAACGCGGATTTCGCAGAAGTTGGAGTCCGGACCGGTGCGTGCACGCCTGATCCAGACGCCCCAGCAGTCGCCCGACGGAAAATGGCTCGCGTTTTCCGCGCTCGGCCACATCTATGTCATGCCGCTCGAGGAGGGGGCCGTTCCACGGCGGCTGACGAAAAGCGAGTCGCCCGAATTCCATCCCAGCTGGTCGCCTGACGGTCGCCAGATCGTTTTCGTGACCTGGACTGCCACGCAGGCGGGACAAGTCTGGACAGTATCGGCCGGCGGGGGCGCGCCCAGGCAGCTCAGCGAACAGGCCGATTACTACACGCACCCGGTATTCGAGCCGTCGGGCGAATCGGTGCTGGTGGTTCGCTCCGACAACCGGGCGCGGCTGCACTCCCTGATGGAGTTCGGCCCGCAAGTCCGGCAGGCCGAACTCGTCAGCTTTCCCGTCTCCGGCAAACCGGCACGAACCGTGTACTCGGGAATGATCGGCGGCAAGCCGCACTTCGGTCCGCAACCCGGCGCGGTCCATGTCCAGACGCCGGCCGGCCTCGCAAGCATCGATCTCGCCAGCGGAGCAGTCGGGCCGGCGATGGAGATTCGCGGGCCGGGCTGGTATTTCCTCGACGGACCGGCGCTCGTGGACGACAGCCGCGTGAGTCCTGACGGGAAGTGGGTCCTCGCGCTGGTCGCGCAGCAGCTTCACCTGCTGGCGACGCCCGTCCCGGGCAAGGCGATCGATCTCTCGAAACCGGGCCTGGCCCACCGGCGAATTACGGATGTCGGCGCCGATTTCTTCGAGTGGGCGGATGGCGGAAAGACCATCACGTGGGCGGTCGGATCCACCTTCTATCGCAGGCCGCTGGAGGAAATCACCCTGAATCCCGTCGATCGACCTGACTGGTCGGCCGATGCGCCAGGCGAAGAGTCCCGCACGCGCTCATTCGTGGCGAGGGTGCAGCTTCCCCGCGATGCGCCTGTCGGCAGCCTGCTGCTGCGCGGCGCCCGGACCATCACCATGCGCGGCGACGAGGTGATCACGGATGCGGACATCCTGGTTCGAGACGGTCGCATCGTGTCGGTATCCCCGCGGACGCAGCGGGCGGTTCCCGACGGCGTAACCGTGAAGGACGTCACCGGAAAGACGATCGTGCCGGGATTCATCGACATCCACGACCATGTCGCGGACATCCGACGGGACGTCCTGGCCATGGAGAGCTGGGGACTGCGTGCGCGGCTGGCCTACGGCATCACGACGGCATTCGACCCGTCCTCGCTCAGCATCGACATGCTGGCTTACGAGGACCTGGTGGATGCCGGCATTGTTACCGGTTCGCGCCTCCTGACGACCGGCATGGCCATGTTCTCCTTCAATCGCCTGTCGTCCCTGGACGAGGCGCGGGCGCTGTTGCGGCGCTATCGGGACCACTATCGCACGCGCAACGTCAAGCAGTACCTGATCGGCCACCGGCGCGACCGCCAGTGGCTGGTGCAGGCAGCCGCTGAACTCGGAATGATGCCGACGACCGAAGGATCGCTCGCGCTCAAGTTGGACCTGACCCAGATCATGGATGGTTTCTCCGGCAGTGAGCACGCCCTGCCGACTCCGCTCTATCAAGACGTGATCGAGCTGGTCGCCCGCAGCCTCACGAGCTACGACGCCACGCTGCAGATCGGAAACGGCGGTCCGGGAACCCAGGATAATTTCATCGTCGCCAAGCGGCCGCTCGGCGACCCGAAGTTCATGGCGACCCGGCCTTATTACGTCGCCGCCCAGACGGTGCTGGCCCGCCACTGGACCGAGCCCTCGCTCATGCTCTACCCGCGAGTTGCCGGGGACGCCGCGAAGATCCAGCGCGCCGGCGGAGTGGTGGGCATCGGCGCCCACGGCGAGATGCCAGGACCGGGCTTTCATTGGGAGCTCGAAGCGCATGTACAGGGAGGCATGACGCCGCTCGAGGCACTACGGGCGGGCACCATGGGCTCTGCCCTGGCAATCGGTCGCGCCACCGAGCTCGGCAGCATCGAGCCTGGCAAGGTCGCGGACCTGGTCGTGCTGGACGCCGATCCGCTCGAGGACATCAGTTACAGCACGACGTCGAGCTACGTGATGATGAATGGCCGTCTCTACGATGCCGCTACGCTTGATGAAATCTGGCCGCGCCGGAGACCCCTCGATGCGCCGTGGTTTGCCGATGACCGGCCGCCGGTCAGGTGATCTTGCGGCCGCGACTCGCACATCCAGCCTCGGCACTACGGCAATGCCCGGGGAGCGACGCTGGAGCGAGTTCGAACGGCAGTTCCGCGGGTCCTAGCTGGACGCCAGCCGCAGCAGATTGGAGTATGACTTGTTGAGGAGCGCGACCAGCCCGGCTGCGTTTTCCTGGCCGGCCAGGGTCACTCGCACACGCGACAGGTCGAAGAGAATTTCGCGCATGCGCGGATCCGCGCACAGGCTCTGGATCCAGCCGACTACCACGGTGCGCCTGCCCGACTCGACCGGTTCCACGCGATGCAGGGTCGTCGACGGGTACAACACCAGCGACCCCGCCGCGAGCTTGTATTCGTGCTCGCCGTCGGTCTGCTCGAGGACGAGTTCGCCGCCCGCGTAGTCCTCAGGCCGGCTCAGGAACAGCGTGAACGACAAGTCGGTGCGCATGGGCGGCGTTCCCATGAATGCATCGTCCACGTGCGCGCCATATCTCATCCCCGGCTCATAGCGGCTGATCAGCAGCGGCGAGAACTGCCGGGGCAGGGCGGCCGCCAACAGCACTTCGTTCACGCTCAGCTTCTGCTGCACGACTTGGGTGACGCGGGCGTAATTGCCGCCAGTGCTCGTTGCCTGGAGGTTGTTCTTGACCTGGCGTGCGGCCCAGCCAGCGGTGACTCGGCCGTCGCGGAATTCGAGTCCGTCGAGTTCGCGGAGAACGGCATTCAGACTGTTGCTGTCGAGCAAGGAGCCTATACAGTGGATCATCGCCGCTACCCGCCGGCCGGGGCCGGTCTACCCGTTTGGCCCGCGAACCGGCGGGCGTCGCAACTTATAGTCTACGATTGAGATTCCCTGCAATGGCGCCCAGGAGGCAAGGCATGAAGATCTCGACCAGGATTTGGCAAGGGCTGAGCGTGGGCATTGTGATGCTGCCCGTTGCTTTTGCGGGTGAGGCCGGCGAGGCCGGGGAAGGTGGCGAAGAAGGAGCTGCCGGGCCATCCATGTTTCCCGGCAATCTCGACAAGGCGATCACCAACCTCTTCGGCGGTGAAGGCGGTGAAGGCGGCGCGGGCCTGAGCCCCATGTGGCCGAGCGTCGTTGCGCCGGCACTCACGGGTCCGGATATCGAGAAAGTCGTGACCGGAACACTTTGCGCACCGACGGCCACGTGGCCTGGTTCTTCGCGCCCGATCGCAAGCTTCAAGGCGGCTTTGTGGAGTGGAAACCCACCGAGCAGGGGAACTGCCCGGCGCAGGAGAACCCCAAGGACGCCTTCTACCGCGGGCTCGACGGCGTCTGTTACACGTATAAGCTCTATGCCTCGAGTGGCAGCTGGTCGGTGCGGGACAACCAGCTCTGCGTGGACGTACGCTGGGAAACCGGTGCGAAGAACGACTGTCGTTACGTCACGATCCTGCTGGACGACATCGCGCTTTTTGACGCGACAGGCAAGATCGACGGCAAAGGCATGAAGCTTCTGAAGGGCAAGGCGCTGGCAGAGTAGCCGCAGCCTGCGGCTCACCGGTCGGGCGCTCGCGCCCGCGGCAGCAGGAACAGCATGGCAGCCGCGACGAGCGCGCCCGAGCCTGCGGCGAGCGACACCGTGAAGAGGCTGCCGCCTGCCGCGAACAGCGCCCCGACTGCGACCGGCCCCAGGGCCGAGCCGCCCCGGCCGACGCCGATCACGAAGCCGATGCCACTCGCGCGCAGGCTCGCCGGGTAGGTTTGCGCAAGAATCGGGTACATGCCGACGACTCCCGCATTGATGAAGAATGCGGTGATCGCCGCGACCACCGACAGCTGGGTCAGGTCGCGCGGCACCAGGCCGAAGACTCCGATTCCTGCGAATCCGGCCAGCATCGCGCCGATCACGAGCGGGTGCAGGCGGAAGCGCTGTGTCGCGAGACCGATCGCGAGCGCGCCCAGCAGGTTGCCGACGTTGGCGGCGACCAGGACGCGGCCGGCCTGCGAGGCCTCGAAACCGAAGTCGACGACGATCTTCGGGATCCACTTCATGAGGTAGTAGAAGAGGACGATTTGCGCAAAGTACGCGACCGTCAGCAGCGTCGTGGCAGCGCCGAGTCCGGCCGCGAACAGGGAAGCGATCGACGGCTTCGCATCGCCGGCCTGCGGCGGCGGTAGCGCCTCGAGCGGTGCGTGACCGAGGCGCGCCAGCGTCCCGTTCACGCGTGCCAGCGCGCCGGGCGGACGCCGTGCGATCAGCGATGCGATCGACTCCGGCAGCAACAGGAATGCGGCCGGCAGCGCCGCCGCCGACACCAGTCCTCCGAACTGGAATACCCGGCGCCATTCACCGCCGTCTGCGAGGAGTGCCGACGCCACCAGGCCGCCCAGAATGGCACCCGTCGAGTAGCCGGCGATGTTGAGCACGACATTCAGGCTGCGGCGGCGGTCGCTGGAGAATTCGGCGACCATCGCGCTGGTCGTCGCGATCATCCCGCCGATTCCGACACCCGTGACGAAGCGGACCGCCGACAGCGCGGCGACACCTGGCGCCAGCGCGGCCGCAAACATGCCCGCCGACATCGTCGCGAGGCAGGCGAGAATGATCGGCCGGCGTCCGATGCGGTCCGCGACGTTGCCGATCAGCGCGGAACCCGCGGCCATGCCAATGAGCTCCATGGAAAGCACGATGCCGAGCGTCGCCCGGTCAATTCCCCATTCGGCGGCGATGCCCGGCGCTGCGAAGCTGATCGCGAGCACGTCGAAGCCGTCCAGTGCATTGAGCGCAATGCACATCGCGACGGCGGCGATCTGGACTCGGTGCATCGGCGCCGTGGCGAGCGCCGTCGCGTGCTGGCCGGGCATGTCAGCGCGCAGTGAAGCCCCCGTCGACCGGCAGGGCGACGCCGGTCACGAAAGAGGCGTCGTCGGAAGCGAGCCACAGCGCGGCGTGGGCGGCTTCTTCCGGCCGGCACAGCCGGCCCATCGGCACGGTCGTCAGGTAGCGCGCGAGGTTGGCCTGCGCCTCCGCCGGGTCGCCGGAGCGACCGGTGAATCCGGCCTGCATCGGGGTGTCGGCCAGGCCGGGGCAGATCACGTTGACGCGAATGCCGTCCGGGGCGAAGCGCAGCGCCAGCGACTTCGTAAGGCCGACGATCGCGAACTTGGCTGCCGAATAGACCGGGCTGAACATCGATCCCACGAGGCCCGACACCGAGGACGTGAAGATCACGGATCCGCCGCCGCGCGTGCGCATGTGCGCAACCGCCGCGCCGGCGGACAGGATCGCTGACGTCAGGTTGAGGTCGAGCGCAATTCGATATGCGGGGAGGTCGAGATCCTCGACACCGCCCGGGCCCGGCGTGCCGGCATGGGCCCAAAGGACGTCGATGCCGCCCAGCCTCGCCGCGGAATCATTGATGGACCTGCGGACGTCGTCCGGCTGCGAGAGATCAGCCTGTACGGTTTCGACCGCGCCGCCCTTGGCGCGCATGGCGGTGGCCATCTCGGCGAGCGCCCTTCCGTTGATATCGACGGCCGCGACCCGGGCGCCTTCGCGCAGGAACAGCTCGACGCCGGCACGACCCATGCCGGAGGCGGCTGCGGTGACGACGACGAGTTTGTCCTTGAGGCGCACGGTCGGCTTACTGCGGGAACAGCGGCTGGCTAGGCGTACGCATCGGGGAAGCGGCCTGTGGTGCTGATCACCGTGGTCCGCGTTTCGAGGTAGCCATCCAGCGACTCGATCCCGTTCTCCCGTCCCCAGCCGCTTTCCTTGAATCCGCCGTACGGGGTGGACCAGCGGATGTAACGATACGTATTCACCCAGACGATGCCGGCCTCGATGCGCGAGGACACGCGCAGCGCGCGTCCCACGTCGCGGGTCCAGAGGCCGGCGGCGAGGCCGTATGCCGTGTCGTTGGCGAGCGCGACCGCCTCGTCCTCGCCGTCGAACGGTATCAGCGTGGCGACCGGCCCGAAGATTTCCTCGCGCGCGATGCGCATGTCGTTGCGCACGCCGGCGAACACGGTCGGCTCGACGAAATAGCCATCTGCCAGTTCCTTTTCTTCCAGCCGACGGCCGCCGGCAACGAGTTGCGCCCCTTCCTGCCGGCCGATCTCGACATAGGAAAGCGTCTTGGCGAGCTGCTCCGCATGCGCCTGGGGCCCCATGTGCGTGTTCTCGAGGAGCGGCAGACCGACCCGGACGCGGTGCGCGCGGCGGACGAACTCCTCGACGACGCGCTCATAGACCGGGCGTTCGACCAGCACCCGCGAGCCCAGTGCGCAGCTCTGGCCGCACAATGCCCAGGCCGAGTTGGTGGCCGCGTTCAGCGCCTGGTCGAGGTCGACATCGGCAAAGATGATGTGGGGGGCCTTGCCGCCGAGCTCGAAGGTGAAGCGCTTGAACGTCTCGCCCCCGGCGCGGAGGCTAGCGCGCGCGGTATCGCCCTCGCCGGCGAAAGCGATCTTGCGCACGTCGGCATGCGTCACGAGGCGCTC
>Ga0157380_10000240_pt1 | contig 32944 bp, 29 predicted proteins | sample S35metaG_FD_119757 | JGI IMG/M metagenome (GOLD analysis project Ga0157380, IMG submission 119757) | Switchgrass rhizosphere microbial communities from Kellogg Biological Station, Michigan, USA - S3-5 metaG | ecosystem: Host-associated > Plants > Roots > Rhizosphere > Soil | place: USA...
AGAAACCCATTGCCGCACCCAAAATCACAGACCGAAACTGGCCGAAACTGCCGAAAAATAATTTCCGATAGTTCTTTGTAGGCGGACTTCAAGTTTTCCTGGTCCGCGAAAAAGTTCTCGTCGTACTGCCCAGCCCAAAGCCAACGAAGGCCCGACTTCTTTAGCTGGTACCAAATCAAGTGTCTGTCTCTGGTAGATGGACTCTCAGCCACCCATCGCCCCGCGTTGCGCTTCGTGGTCCGAATGATCTGGCCCAGGCGGTGCACCATTTCCAAACTCAAACCTTTCCTTCCACCGCTAGCGTGCCGATCGAGTAGGCAATGTGATCGCCTGTGCCGCGAAGCACTGCCCGTATAATCCCGTCTAGTTGTTCCGCGCGTTTCGCATACGTATGGTCGCGCAACGTCCTACGCTGTCCTGAGGCGGCAATTGTTTGTCGTTCCGAGTCGTGATCCAAGAGATACCGAACTTTTTCCGCGCACTCGTCTGGCGTTCGATAGGTAACAATCTCCGCATCTGGTTCGAACATTTCAGGTAAGTTTATCTTCCAGTCGGTTATAAGGCACGCACCCATACCCGTCGCTTCGAACAGTCGAACGTTGCCGGCGTAGTCTCCAGCACAGTCAATATGTTTGTTTATATTCAACTTTGAGTGTGCCAGCACTTTGAAATACTCTAACGCAAGCACCTGAGGGTGGATCCTGTCGCCGTAGTGGCCTATGGCTAAAGTGGCTTCGGGGCCGCGGTGATTGGTCGTTAGGTAGGGCACCCTTGCAGCCACCTCGCCTGCTCCGATTAGATCGAACACGCGGTTTATTCGCCACCGTAGTTTGTGCGTCATCTGGCTGTTTTGCCGCGGTTCGATGATCTCTCCCCATATTTGTAGGTCTGTCGAACGAAGCAACCGTGTTAGCAACTCCCATCGCTCGTTGTGAAATCCGTTAATCAAAGCGATCGAACCCACGAAGGAAAGATCTATATCCCGCTGCAAGCCATCCGTCATTCCTAAGATCGACGGCTCGAAGGCATGCAACATCAACTCAGCTGTCACGCCATGCTCGCGCATCTGCCGTACGAACAGTGGGGTACACGTAAGCATCAGATCGACATCGCGAAAGATACTGTAATCATCCGTGGGAGCAGCTCGCCATCCGATAATCTTGACCGGCGTAGGACAACTCTCACGCAAGAATCGGCGGAAGTCCCGATCCATGAAGTACAAGTCATCGAGCAGCAGGACGTCAGGCTTGAATTTATGTAACTGCGCCGCAACGATATCTTTGAGCCAGTTTCTACCGTCAAAGTTCACTCCATTTTCCCTGGCCCACTGCTTCTGGAGTACGTCAAAGTTAATACAAATCTCATCAGCGTCGTTGCCGAGCTGTGTGAGGTACGGTGAATAGTTTAAGTGCCAACCGTGGCACTCACGAACATACAGATCAACCAACGCGCGATAGGATAATTCTTTGGCTTCAGGGTGGCTCGCGAGGAATGGCCTTAAATACAGCAACTCATTAGTCTGAAGCTTGAGGAACCGATAGTTCATGCGTATTTATTCGAGCGGCAATTATGTTGACGAAAGCGGAATTTGCTAAACCCGCACTCTTTCCGCGACCAGAAGACTATCGACTAACCGTACATTCGACCAGGAGGGAGAATTCAGAATGAACTTTTGAGCGACCAGCCGTGGCCCCTCTGGATCCCGATTTTCCTCAAGCACGACATCATGGAATGCGATTATGCCCCCAGGTTTTATTAATGGGGACCATTGTTCGTAGTCTTGCAATACCGCCTCAAATTCGTGGTTACCATCAATGAACAACAGGTCAATTGGATGAGAGAATTTATCGGCGAATTCTGTGCTGTATCCAGCTAAAACTTTTATGACGTCAAATGTTCTATGACGCTTCATGTTGGAGACAAACTGTTCCTGCAGCGGAAGCTTTTGCTGGGCCGCAATATTCGAATAAACGGTCGTCCACGCTTCATCACCATCCGCATTAAACGGGTCGATGCAGTACAGCACCCCCTCCCCGTTCTTTTTCAATCCCTTTGCTATGACGAGACTACTCTTGCCCAGCCATGACCCGATCTCGACGACAACAGAATGGTGACCGGGCAAACTGCCGGCTAGCTCAAACAGTGTGATCGCTTCATCTTCAGACAGCCAACCTGGGATCTCGTCGTAAGCAGAAATTGATCGATATCTCCATCCGCGCTTTCGAATGAACGACGCCTTTCCGCGAAGATTGACAATACCGATTGAATGCAGACCCTTCTGCAGTTGTTGTCGTAGCATGTTCATGGATTAATTCTGGCGTTGGGCTACTATTAGATTCCAACCGAACCGGGAATGCAGCCATTGCTTGAACAATGTGTCTACGCGGTTGACTCTCTCCATTAACCACGCCGGACACATTGTGCGTTCCAGCAATCCAACATCAATTTCTCGTCCTGTCCGAAACGCTAACACCGTTAGCACTGGATAGACGAATGTGCGTAGCGGAATCGAAAACAGGCCGTTCCACCAATCGTTAACAAAATGACCGATCGCCATGTCGTGATCGGAAACTCGAAATCCGTTAGCCTCGAAAAAAGACTTCCATTCCTCCGGCGACTTAAATTGGATATGCGGCACGCCAGGTTCTGTTTTACGACCGCGTTTCTTCAGTTCTTTAAGAGAATGTTTGAAGTAACGCTCAAAAAGGCTTCTCCTGTTGGGGACAATCGTGAATAGGAACCCTTGTTCAGAGAGCAAGCGACTAAACTCGGAAACATAACTCGCCGGATCTTCAAGATGCTCAATGACGTCAAAGGCGATGATTAGTTGTAATGATCCAGGCTCGTGGTTACTTGCCAAATCTTCAACGGTGCCCGTCATCAACCTGGGCTTTTGTGCTATGCCTGTCCAGTCGTACGCGTCGTAGTAATGCTGCAACACGCCGCTATTGAGATCAAAAGCGACAACCTGGAAGCCCTGGCGGGCGAGTTCGTAACTATCGCGTAATGATCCAGCTCCGAAATCCAGGGCCTTCGCGTTAGAGAATTCTCGGGTTAGCGATTCAACACGATGGCGAAAGACGTCCCACCGATAGCGAACATTCCGGGTGTTGCAGCCATAGAGTTTCGAAACATCTGTGCGCCTATCAAAGATCAGAGCGGTATTACCGGCAGGTGAAGTTCGCGCGACGGGAAGCTGCGTGTCCGCGATTTCATCGGTTCGCGTTTGTCCTTTAATTCGCAGTACGAGCTCTGCGATGATAATTAGCGGTACGAAAAGAAGAAACAATGCAACCCACAGCACACACAGAGCTGCCATAACAATCACAGCCGACACAACTCGCAGGCCGGAGCGAAAAATTCTCGTTGGTGTAACCGCCGAATTGATGGCGGCTTGATTCTGAATCATCTAGTTCTGGATTAGTTCAGCTACGGATTCCGCCGTGTCAAACGGTCGCAAACGCGTTGCTGACCGCCGTGCAGATCCGCTCGACTTGTTCGCTCTCAAGCTCGGAATACATTGGCAGACTGAGCACCTCACGTGCAGCCAACTCAGTGATCGGCAGGGAAATCCGGCTGCGCTCGCTGTAGGCAGGTTGAAGATGGAGAGGTATCGGGTAATGAATTCCCGTTGCTATACCTTCGGCCTTCAACGACGACTGGAGTCGTTCACGATCTTGTACACGAACAACGAACAAATGCCATACGGGATCGGCGTCCGGATGTGTGACTGGCAAAACCAACTCGTCTACTGTCAATTGTTCCCTGTACGCGTCTGCATGCTGACGACGAGCTTCATTCCATTCATCCAACTTTCGCAACTTAACTCTCAATATTGCGGCTTGGAGACTATCGAGGCGACTGTTCACCCCTTCCATTTGGTGTGTGTATTTTTCCAACCGCCCGTGATTCGCGATCATCCTGATCCGTTCGATCAACTCGTCGTCGTTGCTTACGACGGCACCGGCATCTCCGAACGCCCCAAGATTCTTCCCGGGGTAAAAACTGAAAGTCGCGGCATCCCCTAGCGATCCGACGCGCTGCCCTTTCCATCTGGCACCGTGAGCCTGAGCAGCGTCTTCAACCACTTTCAGATTGTGACGTCGAGCGATTTCCATAATCGACGTCATGTCGCAGGGCTGTCCGTACAGATGAACTGGGACAATCGCCTTTGTCCTTGGTGTGATAGCACTCTCGATCAGATTCGGATCCATCAGCATCGTGCCGGGTGTGATATCAACAAAGACCGAGGCAGCGCCGGTCATCGAGATTGCTTCAGAAGTTGCGATGAAAGTGTGTGCAACAGTGATTACTTCGTCTCCGGCTCCAACTCCAAGTGCTCTTAGAGTCAGGTAGAGCGCATCTGTTCCATTTCCAACGCCTACGCATGACGATGCTTCGCAGTAAGCAGCAAACTCTTCTTCGAAACGGCGAACTTCATCACCGCCAACAAAAGAGCTCTTATTGATGATGTTCTGAATCGCCTGATCGATATCGGATTTGATCGTTTGATATTGATCGAACAGACCGACTAACGGAATATTTGTCATGTTAGTTTGAACCTATGCAGTGGGTTTTCGAGCTCTCACAACGAGCCGGCCGCCAATAAATTTGATGGGAAAAACCGGCGAGAGCTTCTCAATCGCATAAATGAACCGGCGGGTTGGATTTGAAAGTTCGGTGCTGAAGAGTTCGGGTTGGCCAATCAAAGCACCGCGAAGATACTGCACTTGCAAGTCGTTCGCTTTGAGCTCGCGCTGAAGCGCTAGAGCGTTTTGAAACCTTCCCTTCGTAGGATTTACGAACTTGTGTTGGTAATACTTTTTCAAGCCGTAAACCGAGTAACGGTTGTAGGTTAGAAGAACGATATCACCGCCCGGTTTCAGAATCCTTGCAAATTCGGCCACGGATTCTCGCCAGTCGAAAACATGCTGTAGAACTCTGGAGCAAATGATCAGATCGAAAGAATTATCTTCCAATTCGATCTTTGAGGCTTCCTCACATAGCTTTGTTGTGAAATCGATACCCAGCTTCTGGGCCGCCTCAGCAGCTTGACCCAGCTGTTCCGATGAAATGTCCATCCCAGTTACTTGTTTTGCGTGCGGTGCGTAAACAGGTAGTAAGCGTCCGTTTCCAATGCCGACGTCGAGTGCTTGGTCGTACATTCGATCGCCGAGGGCCTTCGCCAAAGCTTCCTTTTCAAGTACGTCAATGACTTGGCCACGCGCAGGCTGGAACCAGCTGCCGTAGTTTGTCGAGTTCCATGTGTCGCGCTTAAAACGCGCAAACTCTTCTCGATCCGATAACCCTTTGCTCGCGTTAGTTCCCAAAGTACGCCTCCAACGTTTCTTTATCGTCTGGTCTGATTAACAGATTTCGGAGCTGTGAAGGGCCAAAGAAGGCCATCCCCTGTCCTTCACTTAGACTCAGGTCTTCCAAGTTTGCCGTTATATTGCCAACGAATGCAAACTCGCGTTTATTGTTTTGAATGAATTCGCGAAACAGGCCGAACGTCTGCAAGTCGTAGTCAATCTCCTCTTTAACTTCGCGGGCCACAGCTTCAATCGCCGATTCTCCGTCTTCCATGCTCCCACCAAAGAGCGCCCAATGCGCTGGATATCGGATTTGAGGATTGTTATCTCGTTGCTGAAGGAGCACTTGTCCATTCGAGTTCATGAGAATGGCACTCACGCCATTTCCTATTGTCCTGGTGAGACGCTCCATCAGTGACTCGTATAACTCGATATCCTCCAAGGTCGAAAAGTCATACCTCATCCCGCGCATCACGTGGATCATCCCAGTCTGGCGAGCCGTTATACTTTCCAGAAAGTCGCGAAATATATGTTCACGTGAGTCGTCATCAGCGGTCGGCAAGAACGCGAGCGCCTCTTTGCCAAAAAACACACAGCCGGTTGAGTTAACAGCAAAGCCCGATGTTCCATTCGTCGTCACGCTGTAATCGAACAGATCTGGCGCGTACGCTTTGTGCGAGGAGGGAAAGTAACTTCTCCTATCCGCATGCTGGGTGGGCTGAACGGTAGTCAACAGAACAAATGCAGGTCGGTGTTCCGTGAATAACTGGTACGCACGAATCAAGTCTGTCTGTTCGGTGTACAAATTATCAGGACACAAGACGACAAAATCGCCGTGTATTTGGTCGGCAGCCGAAGCGATTGCATGGGCCAGACCGCGCTTAGTTCCTTGTTCGATTAACTTGATATCGACGTCGAAGTTGTGTGTGGCGACGTATTGCGAAATCAGGTGGGCGAGGTGATTGACTATGATTACGATCCGCGACACATTGAGAGTCTTTAATGTGTCGACAGCTCGTTCCAGTAAGGTGATTCCCTGCACCTCCAGTAATGCTTTCGGAACCCGTTCACCGAGTTCACCCATGCGCGTGCCGCGGCCGGCGGCAGGGATAATACCGATCAAATCCGACCCCATTTTGGTGACTACCAGATCTTTCTCAAAGCGTTACAGTGACGCCGGTCTTTAACGCATTCTGTGTTGCTTCCATTACAGCGACGACGTCACGTGCATGTCGCGGGCCAGTCAAAGGCGTCTTTCCTTCACGCAAACATTCAAGGAAGTGGGCGGCCTCAACCTTTAGTGGCTCCTGAAACGATATCTTGGGCAACAAGATGTCACCGGTACGATGGACCAGTTGATAACCGACGGGCTGGTCATAGTCCATGCGCTCGCCGATTTTTGGGACACGATCAACTCCCTTGTCGAAGATCGCGATCTTGTCGTCACTCACGTCGTCGTAATTAACCATCTTGCGACTTCCGACCAGAGTCATCTTTCGGATCTTCCCCGGATCTAACCAACTCACATGAATGTGTCCGATTACACCGTTCTCCCACTTCAGTGTCGCGAAAACTACATCTTCAATTCCTGGCTGTATGTAGCTAACGCCGACAGCTGATACAGAAACAGGAAGTTTGTCCTGCATCAGGTACAGCATGATGCTGACGTCATGCGGCGCAAGATTCCACCACGCGTTCACATCTGAACGAACTTGGCCCAAATTGAGTCGTTGACTGTAGATATAATACAGCCGGCCCAATTCTTCTTTATCAAGTAGCGATTTTGCATAACGGACCGCTGCGTTATAAAGAAACGTATGACCGGCCATTAAGATCCGTGAACCGGAGGCCGCTAAGTCTACTAGCTCATCCGCTTCGCGTGTGCTCGTTGCCAGTGGCTTCTCGACGAAAACGTGTTTACCCTTTTCCAGTGCTTGCTTTGTTATCGAATAATGCGAGGCAGCCGGAGTCGCAACTATCACCGCATCAATTTCTGGGTCCTCCAGCAGTTGATTGAAATCGGCCACCGGTTTTGATTGAGGAAAGTTTTCTCGAACGTAAGCCTGACGATCCACATTAACGTCCGCAACGAACTTCACCCAGCAGTTTTGCTGAGTTGAAAAGTTTCTCAAGACGTTCGGACCCCAGTAGCCACATCCAATCTGACCAATAACGATATCGGCTTTACCCATTTGTCTAATTAGGCTTTCTTCGATATTACCGCAAAGTTATGTGCGCCTTCTTCAAGTAACCCTGTGTCGATGTCGCAGCTCTCGCCATTACGTTCAAGCAAAACTTTCCAGCTTTCCGGGCTCCAGAAATTGATGTGCCCTTCGAAAGTATCTATTCGACCATTCGGAACGGTTAACAAGGCGACGCCGTTTGGCGCGAGCATCTGTACGATATTATGAAGCGCTGTATCGGGATAGAGAAGATGTTCCAAGACCTCCACGCAAAAGATGACATCAAATTGAGCCGTGGTTGGTTTGTAAACGTCCAGGTACTGAAAATCGATCTCAGGAAGCTGCGAACGCGCAATGGCAAGAGCGTTCTCCGAGTATTCGAATCCTGTCACTGTAGCCGGACCGTACGGCAGAATGAACTTAAGCAGATTGCCGGTGCCGCAACCCACGTCTGCAACACGCTTTGACTTGTAAACCACGCCTCGCGCTGCTAGAAAAGCGATGAGGCGTTCGTAAAACTGCAGATCCAGGTACGATTCAACCAGCTCCTTGTCTAAATAGAATTCATCTAGCCCTTCTTTAGAATTGTGGTGTAGTGGAGATTTGACGACGGGCTTCGGTGGCTGTTTCGTTTCGGCGTTTAGCCGATACACACCAAAGCCGGTCACCGAAAACGCTTTCTTTATTAGCTGTTTCATACTCCCGCGATATGATCCCGGCATTGCATCAATTCACCCGAGCATCCCATTCCTGTTCTAGAAGAATCCCTCCATGTGTTTCCGGAGGGAGACGGCCAGTACCGTAGAAGTCACCGGCTTCCACTGAAAACGTAGCTGCCTCTTGTAACCAATCTTCGATAATCCCATTAGCGCGAACGACCAGGTTGACTGCATATGAACCAGCAGATAGCGGTAGCTTGCGTATCCGACACTCAAAGTAACCGGTACCTCGAATTGCGTTAAACTCTTCACTCGCGAGTTGATTGCTCAACATGGTAACGAATGCCCCGGAGTATGAAGTAATGCCTATTGCCACTGTGACGTTCTCCAGCTCTTCTGTCACATCCTTGAAGTAGATTCTGAAATTCGTTGGTTGTCCTGAGATTGCAAACTGAAGCGGGCTTCCAGCATCATCAAAGCAACCGAAATCAGAGATGCGAATCCTTCCCTCACCGCGACGATCAGTGCGTTCTGCCAAGCGCGTTTGCGTGATCTCATTGACTCCTGCCAGGTAACTTTGCACGGCTTCAGACACGCTTCCCAACGGAAACTCGACCCGTCCATTTCGGAGCACAATCGCTTTCGAACATAAAGCGGATACTGCGGCCATGTTGTGGCTTACAAACAAAACGGTCCGACCAGCAGTAGCAACTTCGCGCATCCTTCCCAGGCACTTTTTCTGAAATGCTGCATCACCAACCGCTAGTACTTCGTCGACCATGAGTATCTCGGGTTCCAGGAATGCAGCCACCGCAAAAGCAAGTCTGACATACATGCCACTGCTGTATCGCTTGACTGGAGTGTCGATAAATTTCTCAATTTCAGCAAAGGCAACGATGTCATCGAACTTGCTTTCAATTTCTCTACGACTCATCGTCAGGATCGAACCGTTCAAAAAAATGTTTTCGCGGCCTGTTAGTTCGGGATGGAACCCCGTCCCGACTTCCAACAGGCTCGCGACGCGACCAAACAGTTCGACCTTGCCTTTCGTAGGGTCGGTAATGCGCGAAAGAATCTTCAGCAATGTCGACTTGCCGGCGCCGTTTCGTCCGATGATGCCTACTACCTCTCCAGGCTCGACTTCGAAGCTGACATCATTAAGAGCCCAGATTAATGGAGCGGAGCCGTTGGCACGAAGCATTCGCAGCGGCGAGCGTGCCCAGTCCATCATCGTCTCTCTGAACGTGCCGTAAGGCGCACGGGATTCGCCGAGACGATACTGTTTACCTAAGTCATGTACGCTAATGATAGGACGCAACGCTCTTGAAGCACTCACCATGAGTTTGGGATCAGCCCATCAAGCTAAAACGACGATTCATTTCAAATGATGTCAGCAAAACGTCGTTCGACGCGGCTGAAGCTGAATGCCGCATAAACGAGAGAGAGCAGCGTGATCACTGTCGCGATGGCGATCGATGTCCAGTTGAACGGCCCACCGAATAATGCTGACTTGAATCCTTCGATTATTCCGGTCAACGGGTTCAAGTCTAAAAGCCAACGCCACTTGGACGGCAATATACTAGCGGGATAGATGATCGGCGACACAAACATCCAGAGTTGAATTAAGAAGGGCAGCGCGAATCGAATGTCCCTGTACTTCACATTTAATGCTGATAACCACATGCCTACGGCTGTAGCAAGAATGGTGATAAGCATAATCAGTGGGGGAAGCATGATCATGTTCCACGACGGTGATACCTTGTAGTAAACCATCAATGGAACCAGGATGATGAAACCGATCGCAAAATCGATTAGTCCTGCAGCGACAGCGGCGCCCGGAACGATCATCCGCGGAAAATAAACCTTAGTGATCAAGTTGGCGCTTCCCACCAGGCTGTTCCCACTATTCGTAAGCGAGTTCGAGAAGAACGTCCACGGCAATAATCCGGCATAGGCGAAGAGCGGATAAGGAATGCCGCCCGTTTGTGTTTCGAGACCAGCTAATCGTCCGAAGAACAACGTGAAGATGATCATTGTGAACAACGGCTGGATGATGGCCCAGGCCACTCCCAGGAACGTTTGCTTGTATCGGACCTTCACATCTCGCCAGGTGAGAAAGTACAACAGCTCGCGGTAGGCCCAGAGTTCACTAAGATCAAGCATTCTCCAGGAACCGCGCGGTTCGATAACCACAATAGGTTCGTCAGGCAACTGTGTGACTGCAGCGGTATTCAATGTTGATTCACTAGACGGGGCTACGACAGCGCTTTGTGGGTGACTCGGGCTATCACTGGTTGTCCTGCTCATTAACTCGATTGGAAGAAGGCGTCCTTGCCGAACGCGATTTACATAAACGACTTAAGGATTTGATTACGTGAGTTGCAGTCTAGACAGGCCGCGAAAGCCCGTCAAGCGAGCCTCAAAATAGTAGTGTTCTGGTTTGTGACTCCAAACACTCAACTCTCGGCGCGTCCTCTGCGATCTCGGTCTCAGCGGTGTCGTTGACGGTTCGAACCACTCAAGAAGCCAAGGAACTGAGGTACCTTCATTCACAGATTTCATGATTGTGTCGCAACTCTCAAATTACACTGCTGAGACGCAGAGCACGCCGACGACCCGCAGAGAGTTGACTAGTTCTAAGCTAGAAACTTCAAATTGGGCGACGCCTCGTCTGCCATTGCTTCTGTGATCGGCTTTAATCTCTGAAGTCAGGATAGTCGCGGTCGCGAGGTATGATGATTCGCTCCGTAGCATGTGGCCATTCGATATTGAATGCAGGATCGTTCCAACGAACACCAAACGAATTTGCCGGGGCATAGGTGTTTGTTACTTCGTAGTAAACCTCCGAATCGTCCACAAGCGTTTGGAAACCGTGGGCCAGGCCTGCAGGCACGAACAACATAAAACGATTCTCTTGAGTAAGCTCAACGCCTACCCACTGCTTATACGTTGCAGAATCCCGACGAATGTCCAACGCGACGTCGTAAATGGCGCCACGTGTACAGCGCACTAGTTTTCCTTGTTCGTTTGGATGGCCCTGATAATGGAGTCCGCGTAAGGTGTTCTTCTTTCGGTTGAAGGAGATATTCGCCTCGACAAAGTGAACCGATGATCCTAGTGAAGCAAATTCTGATTCGGACCAGGCACGTCCAAAGAAACCACGATCATCGGCAAACCGCTCGGGCTCAATGATGAAACAGCCTTGAAGCTTCGTTTCAGTCAAAATCATGTGTAATTGAATCGATCCTCCGGGTAAGCTCCTAGCGTCAGTGGAAATGGCGTCGGATGTTGTACCATGTATTAGCCTTCATATTACAGCGTCAACCGGTAGCCGACGTTCGTCGCCTGACTAGTATCTCGAATGGCAGATCTTAGATCACTACTTAAACCGTTTCTCTCAACGGATCTTAAGAGACGCGCTCAACAACTGCTTTTGGGCTACCACTCATATGCTCCATCGTTCTCGTCCGCCGGCGAAGATATGATCTTGAGACACATTCTCGGTTCGGATAAGCAAGACGGATTCTTCGTTGATGTTGGGGCCTATCATCCTACCCGCGCTTCCAATACGTATTTCTTTTACTTGAATGGATGGCGAGGCATAAACATTGAAGCCAGACCTGGGAGCAAAGCACTGTTCGATCGAGTGAGACCTGGTGATATCAATCTGGAAATAGGTATCTCTGGTAGCCGCGGAGAACTGACTTACTATTTCATTGATGATGATTCAACGATGAATAGCTTTTCGCGTGAGTTTCTCGACCACTTAGGAATATTCAGTGAGGTCAAACGCGAAATTAAGGTGCCTGTCATGCCCCTTGCCGAAACGCTCGAAAGGCATGTGCCTAATGGTCGAGTCATAGATTTTATGAATGTGGACGTTGAAGGCTATGACCTTGAGGCTCTGAGGTCCAATGACTGGCAACGGTTCAGGCCTAAGCTGGTAGTCGTCGAAGATAAATCGGTGGATCCCAATAAGTCAGAGATCGTCCGTTTCTTGAATAGTTGCGATTACGAAGTGTGTGTGCAAAACGTAATCATCCTCGGCAAGCTCAACGAATACATTTTCGTAGATAGACGATCGCTAAGCTCAAGTTAACCACAGGTTTCAGTTTAGCAATGACGGCAAATACGGTAAGACTGCTGTGGCCAGAGTCAACCTCCACACGAAGACTTCCGCGTAATTTGCGTGACGAAGATCTTCCTCTTTTTCAAAACGAACTTGAGCGAGTTATACCGGCCACCTCGCTGCTCGAATTCGATAATCTTCGCATTAGCCCGGATGGCGTTCTCTTTAATGCCCTCGGGATGTTGCCAGAGTCATTCGCTTTTCCTCACAACATCAAACAATGGAAACTAAGAAGTCGAATAAAGTTTTTTGTAGACAACTACGGGTTTAGGCACAGGCGCAACGTTGAGCATGAGGTGCTCTGGGTTACTGACGATTGGAGCAGTGCATACTTCCACTGGCTGATGGACGTGATGTCTAGACTTGTTGTTATGGGCGACCGGTTGAGTCAGTTAGGACTACTCTTGCCGCATACCTACGAGAAGTTGGAATTCGTTCATTCTTCGCTACGCTGCTTTAATCTGAAATCAATCGAGTTCATTGGACCAAGTGAGGTGTTGCGGGTTCGAAGAGTTGTAATGCCGTCGCATGTGGCACCGACTGGTCATTACAACGACGACATCATTCGTCAGGTGCGGGAGTTGATGGTGCGAACCCTCGGTGGTGAGGCGAACTACAAGGGGAAAGGCGAATGCATCTACATCAGTCGCGCCCGAGCCTCGAAACGAAGGATCGCGAACGAAGCTGAAGTTGTTGAGGTTCTTCAACGTCTTGGTTTTCTGACTGTGTATCCGGAGGAAATGTCGTTAGAAGAGCAAGTGAAGCTGTTTTCGCGAACACGTTATCTTGTGTCGAATCACGGCGCGGGCCTTGCCAATATGCTCTTTGTTCCCGAAGGCGCGAACGTTCTTGAGTTACGACTGAAGGGTGACAGTCACCGTAACTTTTACTTTAGTCTTGCTTCCGCATTGAACCAGAATTACTTCTACCAGACGTGCCCGCCCGCGGCACATGACGTCGATGCGCACGTTGCGGACCTCATTGTGGATACAGTTGCTCTGAAGGAGAATGTGGGTCGGCTTCTGACGATGGAATGATATGGGTGCTTACGAGTAGTTCCCGTTTCTAAGCGACCGCTTCAAATGGTCCCAGTAGATGTCGGCGCTCAATTTAACTTCAGGCGCGTCAATTTTACGCAATCGGCGCCACGCGTGCTGAGCCGACTCAGTGAACCAGTAAGCAAACGCATTTCTCATTAACCGGCTTCGACTCAACGCGTTCTTCTGGAAAACATAATGCGCGTCGAGTTGAACTCGAATCTTTTCCAACTTGGTCCATCGTTGAAGTGAGCTCCAACCGCTTCGGTGAACCACGACCGAGGCGGGTTCAAAAACTAACAGCCAACCACCTCGTGTAATTCTCCAACACCAGTCCCAGTCCTCACCATACATGTGAAAACGCTCATCAAACCCACCTACAGAGTCAATCACATCTCTTCGAACGAGCATCGCGGACCCGGCGAGCATGGGGACGGCCCGTCTCCGGTTATGATCCCAATGTCCGCCAAGCAATAGTTCGCCTCGCAGGTTTCGCGGCAACAGCAAATACAGCTTGAGATTTGAGAGGATGATATCCCACGCGGCCGGTGGATTACGCCAAACGCTTGGTTGTGTCGAACCGTCGGGGTTGAGAATCTTTGGACCAGCGGCGCCGATGCGAGAGTCGGACAGGACCGTTTGAATTAACCGGTCAATGCTTCCTGCAGTGATTTGAGCATCTGGATTGAGCAATAGGACAAGAGGCGTCACCGTTGATTTGAAAGCCTGATTGTTGGCACGCCCGAAGCCAAGGTTCTCGGTGTTTCGAATGATGTGCAGGCGTTGCGAATCGGCCAATTGCTTCGCGGCATCACTCGCCAGCAGGAGTGCAATGCTGTCGTCAGTTGATGCGTTATCGACGACAACCACTTCGTACTCGACAGTTGGTGGAAAGGCGACCAGGCTTTCTACAGCCTGGCTCAGAACCGCACCTGCGTTCCAATTGACGAGAACAATTGAAAGCTTATTCTGCAATCTGTCGAAGTTCTGATTTATTGAAGTCAAGTCAATAGATCTTTAACTGCGCTGTAGAGACCATTCGAATAGCGATGGTAGCGTCGTGCCAACAATTCTCGAGACACGTCTGGCACACGTTGCAATTTGTTCTTTGGCAGTCGTTCCCGTGTACGTAGATGACTCATGTGGCTATTCAATTTGCGGAGTGCTTCGGAGCATTCAAACATTTGAGAATGCTCTAGCAATCGCGCACACACTGTTTCTCCAACTAGAATCAATTTATCGTACGGGTTTGTTCTGTTCATTGCCTCACGAAGATCAGCCTTTTTCGTCTGCGTAAGTGTGCGCGCTTTTGGCGTACCGATTTGCTGTTGCGCGTGCTGACGGTACATAACCAGCGGGTCCTCAATAAATTCGACTTCTGCGACCGCTCCAACCACAGCGGCGATCCAACCGTCATGGATCACTGGTAAGTCGTCAGGTATCGGAATGACGAGGGCTCGAAATTTTGAGCGAAAAGCCATCGTGGCGCCAGTCACGGTCCAACCAGGCAATAGCACTTCCATTCGACGATCCGTTTTAAGTTTGCTGCGTGCCGTCTTATCAAAGCCAATGGAGGACCAGAGACGCTCGCCGAGCAGGTGCAATCTGTCGTCGACCACCTCAGCATCTGAAAACACGAGACCAACATTGGGACTACGTTGAAATTCTGCTTCGAAGAGTTCTAGTTTGCGCGGCAGCCAAACATCATCCTGGTCTGCGAGAGCGATCAGGTCCCCTTTGCACCTTTGAACGGCCTTCTCAAAATTCTTAGTTGAGCCGAGGTTGGTATTGTTTACTTCTAATCGCATGGCGAAGGGAGCAGAACTTGCGAACTTCTCGATTATTGAGACAGTGTCATCTACAGATCCGTCGTCGCAGATGACCACCTCGTCCGGCAGGCGAGTCTGAACGGCTAGCGACTCCAGTTGCTCGCTTAGATAGCGCGCGCCGTTGTAGGTACACATTGCTATCGAGAATGTGTTTGTCATACAAGAAATAATCGACGCTTAATGCATGTCTCTTACTTGTTGCAATCGAGCTTGAATTATCTTTCCTACTGCCCCAGGTGAGAACCTCGAAGCGATGGTCTGCTGCCCGTGCGATCCAATGCTTCTCGCCAGTTCAGGTTCGTGAACAATTCTCTTCATCCAATATGTTGCTTGTTCCAGGTCTGCTTCGGCCCAATATTGATCCGCCTTGTACGGTCCATAGTCTTGACCCAATTGCACCAGTTCATAATCGATGGCAATGCAATTGTCGGCAGTCATGTAGTCTGTATTCCCGGACCAGTTCGTGATGATAGCCGGTTTCCCGAGACTCATGGCCTCTGCGGGCCCCAGCCCAAATCCTTCCGACCGGTGCAGTGAGACGAAACAATCGGACACGGCAATTAAGGAACTCAGTTCATCGCGGTGCAAAGTACGGTCGATGACAAACACGTTTTCGCGATCTGCCAGTTCATCCCGCAACGTTCGAAGCACCGGTAACCTATAGTCAGGATCATTGAACTTAAGCACGAGTCCAACGCTCGCATCGTCCGGCCGGAATGCGTTACTGAAAGCTCGCAGTACACCGAGAGGATTCTTTCGGTGCAACACGCTTTTCGTATCAAACATCGCGAGAAACAAAAAGCGGCCATCAGGTAAACCGAGTTCGGCACGTGAGAATCTCTTGCCGGGCGTCAATTGCACCACGGGCGGTACGCGCACGACTGGAACGGGCGCCTTACCCGAGATGGCATCTGTGATGAAGGTCGACGCGGCCCAAACTTCGTCTGTAAATTCAAAATCCGATAACCAGGCGTCGGGCATCTCCGGCAGTTCCCAAAACCAATAACCGATCACATAGCGGTTACCGAGTATCTCGGGTGATACCTGCGTTCGCAAATTAAAACTGTTGTCAGGGTTCACGCAAACAACTGTAATGTCGTAGCGTGATTGGCGAACTTCTTTATGCACCCATGAGTCGTTGGTGTGCGAGGCATAACTGCCGCGTTCAAAATTGATCACGTTGAAGGGAATACCAACGGCCTCGAAAGCTGTAGCCATTCCTCTAGCAGCTGTTCCGATGCCGATCTCGGCCCTCATGTAAGCCACCAGATTTATTCCGGCGGGAACGTTCCGTTGAGGCCGAATGCCGTTTCGTTGCCGGTTGCGAAAGCGTCTTTTGGTACGCAGCAGTCGTTCAAGTTTTGCTCGATTGAGGCGATCGAGAACGTTAGTCTTAACAGATAACGGTACCAGCGAACTGAGTGCGCGCTTCATTATTTAAGCATCTCGCGCGCTTCGAGCAGCTCTTCCGGAGAGTGCTCTTTGTTGAAGTTCCCGGCCGAGATATTTGCTGAATAGTCGATGGCATCGATCAAAGTAGCAAACTCGAACTGGTTCTGCCCGGGAGGCGTGATTCCCAGAGTACGACCGGCAAATAACCAGAAAGGTGTCGTCGATGGTCCTGTCGCGAGACGCCGGAGCTTGGATCCAAATCTTTTGACCAGCGAAATGTCGGCACGGCGGGAATGATTATTCGCAGGACCTTCACGATAGCCGTTCGCAATGAGCAGCGACAGCATATCTGCTCTCACGGCGGGATCGATGACTTGCGTGATTTCATTGGCGTTGTATTGAAGATACTTCTGTAAATCTACATCAAAGAACCGCGGACTATTCGTCTGCTGTTTGAAAAGAAAGTACTCATTGAACAGCGCATTGGCCACGGTATTGAGTCCCGGAATTGGAGTTGCGAAGTTCCGAAAAGAATTATCAACCGGCAGGTTTGCAGTGAAGTCAGTGTTGTCGGGAGTTATTTCGCCGCGCGTTAAACTGGCGCCGTGGCTCCGGTCCAGAGCATAGTGAAAAATCGGTGCCTTATCGAAGTACAGAATCGAATGCTCTGTATCAAGGCACCGGCAGCAAAAGCTGAAATCGGGCGCAATAGAGCAGAAGATATTGCCGAAGCGCTGCTCGATTTGGGCCAGCACCGATCGAGGAGCAATGCAGTTGAGCATTCGCGGCATCGCGTTAGGAAGAATTGACTGAGAAAAAAGCCACAACAAACGTAGTGTCTCAACTTCCCATAGTTTCTCCGTACCGGGATATTGCTCGACCCGAATGGGTTTGACGTCGTCAATGATCCGATCGTGGCTGTAACTGATAACCTTATTCGGATATTTCGCGGCGAGGGCCAAAACCTCTTTCAATGCTCCTTTGCGAAACATCATCCGGTCAGTCAAGTAAAGGAAATGGCTGGCCGGCGCGAATCGCAGCGCTTCCCGAATGGCCCAATCCCAATGCTCCGACATCGGAAGTAATCGTGGCGGTCGGACGTAACGTAAGCGCTCGTTGCCTTCCGTCGAGCAGAACGTGGCAAGAGCTTCACGATCTTTCTCCGAAGTGGAGTTATCGGAAACCAACACGTTAACGTCCTCCACCGATTGGTTTAGGACGGAACGAATAGCGTTCGTTGCGAGTGACGCGCGGTTACGCGTCGGTATTACCACCATCGTGCCGGTGTAGAGAGCTGGATCGCCCTTTTTCCCGGGCAGGCTGTCAATTGCTTTAGCCATCAGCTAAGTCGCCTGATAAACGCAGAAGGCCAATAGGTAACACGTTCGGTAATGTTGCCTTCGTTGAAACCGAACGGTGGTTCTTCGATCACAAAATTCTCGTTCTGCGCAACGAACTCGCTGGCCGCCTGCTTCGGATTATCCCAAGACCAGTTGGGCTCCGTCCGGGGAGCACCTATCAGCCGCTCGATGATTCCGTCCATCGCTATGATGTATGAACCGGGAGTCACCAGTGGTGAATAGGCCTTCAATTCCTCGAGTACGTGTTGCTTCCTATGACACGAGTCGAGCAAAACCAGAACCTTACTTCCTGAGCCAACTTCAGTCGCCACCTTTCCCACAATCTTAGGATCGATCGAGCTGCCTTCGATTAGCGTAATGAACGACCGCAATGGATGTGACTCAATTGCCTGACGGTTATGAGGACGAATCTCGATGTCGACGCCAATCACGCGGCCTCCATCCATCGCTTTACACAAACTCGCATAGAACACGAGCGACCCGCCGTGAGCGACTCCCGTTTCGACGATCACGTCCGGACGAATCGCGTAGATCACTTCCTGAATCCGAATCAAGTCTTCCGGAAGTTGAATGATTGGACGGCCCAGCCAGGTGAAACTGTAGACGTACTTATTGTCCCAGCCGGCGCGGATCCAGATATCAGAAATGATCTTGAACGCTTCTGGCGTGTCGAGCTTGTATTCACGCGTGAGGCCATTCTCGTCCACGATCACGGTGCCCTGCTCAATATCAACCTTGATCATCGCGAGGAGCGATTCCCTTCATATAACTTCAGTAGTGTCGGCAGATCGTCTAACAAAAATGACGGCGCAAAATCGAATTCTTCACGCATTCGATCGATGTTTATTCGAGGAAACTTTACAGTTTCAGCACCTTCAGCAAACTCAACTTCGCAATCGGTCAGCGTCCGAAGTTTCTCTGCCAACTCACCGTGCGAGACGTTCATGCCACTCGCGAGATTATAAATAGACTCGCGGCCTTTCGTGGCGATCTGAAGCAACCCGTCTACGACATCAGCCACGTTAATATAGTCCTTTGCTGAATTGGGCGCCGTCTGCAAGACAATTCTCCCTCCACTAACTGCCTGCTTCATCACCTCTGCAAGGAAATTGTCAGACGTGAAATCACCACCGTAAACGTTCGATATTCTGGCCACTCTCGTGCGTTTACCACAACTCATTAGCATGGACTCGCCCATTATTTTAGAGATGTTATAAAGATCGTTTTGACTTTCGGGTCGCACCAACAATGCCTGTCTTTCGTCAGTGGAATTAGTTTCCGCGTAAACCCGCGTCGATGATAGGTAGAGTAGCGATTCGAATTCAGCCGCACGGAGCAACTGTAGGAGGTGACATACGTGTGCCTCGACGGTTTCAAGTGGTCGGGATCTGAAGTCAGCCGTCAGCCCAATGCAATATATAACGTGTCCCAGGTTGCCGGTCGGAAACGCATCAGTGCGACCGATGCTCTGATACCCTACGCTGAGTTCATCAATTCTCCTGACCAGCTGAGACCCGATAAAACCATCGGCTCCTAGAATAGTGATCATGAGCAGTCTAAAGAGGCTTCTTCAGTAAGTGAACATCGTGAAGTGAATCGCCATTGGCACCACCTGGAATGTAATCTACCACCATCAAATCGGTTGCCATGTGTTTGCGTACATAGTTTGGCGGATGGAAAGCGGCGCAGTAATTTGAACCAGACTCGTGCTGTTCTCTAACTACGAGTTGCCCAGCGTTGAATTGCTCTCGTTCCTGGGGTGTCATGGCAGAGAGGTAATTTGGACCATGAGTTGTAAAGTAGATGTACCCCCCAGGCTTAGTCACTCGAGATAATTCATTTATCCAGTGAGCCTGCAAAGCCTCGCTTAAGTGCGTAAATACCGAAAAAGAGTAAATGAAATCAAAAGTTTCGTCTTGGTACGGAAGTATGCCAGAAAGCGTGTTGACGCGAAAATCCGAAAACTTCAAATGATTTTTGCACCAGTCGATGAGTTCAGCGTTGTAATCCGTACCGTGCCAGGCCGGACCTTCCACTGAACTCCAATGTCGCATGATTCGGCCAACTCCACAGCCAAAATCGAGAACTTTATCGAACTGATTTATGTCTAGACCATGCTTGTTCAGTACCTTACGAATTGTCTCGCTCGCAGAACGACCGCCGTCGATAAAGGTTTTAGCGCTGTTGTGAGCTGCAACCAGATAGATCAAGCTCGCGGGAGGAATTGCGGGTTGTCCCGCTAGACGATTAATCACTCGCGTAGCTGTGTTTGCTGCAAGTGATTTACGGTTATGGAATGCCACTTTCCACCCAAGGGGCACGATCCGCTTCCACGTTTGACTCACAACATCTCCCTCCTTATCGACGCGACTCAACTATTGGTGGCTAGTGGGAAGTGCAGCGCGGGATCCTTTTCCAGCAGCAGTTTGGGACTTACGTTGGCGACTATCTTCAGTCCCAGCCGGGAAATTAAGTTGCGATCTTTCGTGGCGAGAACATTGAATCCGTGTGGCGGGCCCTCAAGGTAAACCTTCGACACGGGAATGATCTCGATCGCAGAATTGGCCATTGGATAATTGCTGTGAAAATCGCGGATGGCAAAGACGTCGTAACCCTGCGCGGTTAAGAACGAGACGATGGATGTTTTTTCCAATCCCTCACTCCAATCAACAAAGTTGCGGTGAATTTCGAAAACGATATTAGGTGAATCGCGAGCGATCGTATGGTGTCCTCCAAGCAGCGCGTTTTCTTCTCCTCCTTCGTTATCGAGCATGATCAACTCCACGGAAGGCAATGGTCGTGATCGCACATAGTCGTCGATCGAGATTGAAACAGTGGTGTCCGATCCCGGTTTGTCGGCGGGTGTTGATGATGCCAGCGCCAGGTGGCCATCTAGCCGGAGATTCACCTCACTCTCACGCCACAGGCCCAATCGATTGGCGATGACGTTGTCGAGGTTATTGATTCTTAGATGATGTACGAGTCGGTCAAACGCGTACTTCATCGGTTCGAATGCGTGGATAATGGTGGGACGTTTCAGACGCGCAATGGCTCGCGCGATAAGAACCACCTGATCTCCAATATAGGCCCCACCAACGATTACGTTAGTGGTTTCAATCGCCAACGCCGTTAGAAGTTTGGTTGTTTGCGGTTCCCAAACGTGGTCAGGATGCGCGACCGTGCTCAGGAGCAACGCTTTCTCAATACGGCTGTCGGGTGCAACCTCGAAAATACTGCCATCTTCTAAAATAACTTCGTGCGTTGAAACGTCACGTAACAAGGAGAGTATTAAAGGCCAGCGCACCTGTTCGCGAAAGACGGCAGGATCGTCTGCGTGAAGTTCAGCCTCACGCAACGCTTCGAACATGATGCTACGCAACTGTGCGTTCTTACCTGCGGCTGCGAGTGCCTCCGCTAAGAGCTCATCCTGACGATTAATTTCGGACGACATACTCGTTAGTCTTTAAACCTTAAACCACGCTTACTGAAGGAATGGGAATGATAAAGCGTCCACCCCTTCGGCGATACTCTGCTTGTTGTTCCAGGATTTCCTTAGCAAAATTCCACGTTAGCAGCAGCACGTAGTCTGGCATGTCTTCGAGCAACTTTTCTGGCCCGAAAATTTGTAAGTGCGTTCCTGGCGTGTAACGACCCTGTTTAATGGAGCTGCGATCAACGACATAGTCGAGCGTCTCTCCGCCGATGCCGGCGTAGTTCAGCAACGTACTCCCTTTTGCAGAGGCACCGTACACAGCGATTCGCTTGTCCTGCGCCTTTAGAGTTCGCAACAGCGTCACCAGTTCATCACGGAGTCGTTCCACTCTTTCGCCAAAGCCGGAATAAAAACGGATATCCCCAACACCCCACGACGACTCTTCGTTCAAAAGGTTGGACACTGAAGGTTCGATTTCGTCTTTTGCGTTTCCCACGAAAACGCGCAGCGTCCCACCATGAATGGGCACACGCTCGACTCTCTGAATGAATAAGCCGTTGCCTGTAACCAGCGTGTTAAGTGCGGTGAATGAAAAGTAACTCAGGTGCTCGTGATAGATCGTGTCAAACTCACAGCGGTCAATCATGTCCTTAACGTAGGGCACTTCAATCACAATCACGCCGTTTTGCTTGATCAGCCCACCCAGACCGCGCACGAACCCATTTAGTTCCGAGACATGCGCCAACACATTGTGTGCGTGAATTACGTCCGCCCGGTGACCTTCCTCACGGAGACGCTGACTTAGTTCTTCGCTGAAAAATTCACAGACGGTAGGGATGCCGTGTTGCTTTTCAGCAATCCCCGCGATATTGAGCGCTGGTTCGATGCCTAGCACAGTCGCGCCGGCGCGTTTGTAAAACTGAAGCAGATAGCCATCGTTACTGGCGACTTCGACGACGAGACTCTGTGCGTTGAGACGCCGCGAATCGAGGAGCTGCGCAGAAAGCGCTGCCGCGTGTTGCAGCATCGTGTCAGAAAACGATGAAAGGTAAACGTATTCGCGAAACAGTTTCTCCGGCGAAACAGTTTCGGTTATCTGCACCAGCCAACAGTTGGAACAAAACGCCAGATCCAGCGGGTACGTGTCCTCATCTTCGCCGAGTTGTTCATTCGTTAATAGCGCGTTGGCGAGCGGCGTGCGCCCCAGTGACAAAATGCCTTGCAAGCCGCTGCCTCCACAGGATCGGCATGCAGTCGGCGAACTCATGGTCATTAGGTCTTCGCCCCCAGAAATTCGCGATACCAATCGATTGTGTGGCGCAAACCTTCATCAAGTGTGAAGAGTGGTTTCCAGCCGAGGATCTGGCGAGCCTTCTGCGCATTCAAATATTGCTCGCGGATTTCATTGACAGCTTCGTTGCGCACCTCAGGTTCGAGCTCAGATCGCATCAACTTAAGGATCCGTTCTGCCACTTCCAGCACGGTGGCTTGACTCTCGTTGGAAAAATTGAAGGCTTGGCCAATGAGGGTATTGTCTGAGGCGAGACGTTCAGCCAGAAGCATGTTCGCGGCAGCACCGTCGTCGACATAGAGGTAGTCACGAACGAACTTTCCATCTGAGCGAATCACAGGTCGCTTTCCACGCAAAACGGAGCGAATGGTACCCGGCACAAGGCGATTCCAATTCAGATCGCCGCCACCATAGAAATTTCCCGAACGCGTGATCGCGACCGGTAGCCGATACGTAACAGCATACGACTGAGCGATCAAATCAGCGCACGATTTGCTGACGTCGTAAGGGTGACGTCCGACTAATGGTGCGTCTTCGTTGTAGGGAAGTTGTTTATGTTCACCGTAGGCTTTGTCAGACGATGCAACTACGATCTGTTTGACCGAAGAGCTGCGGCGGCACGCCTCGAGCATGGCCCATGTACCGGCGATGTTCGTTTCAAGAGTCGAGACTGGATTGCGATTAGCGATGCTGACGATCGTCTGGGCCGCAAGGTGAATAACTGTGTCAATCTCGTATTCGCCGAGGACACGTTCAAGTAGCGATTGGCTGCGCACGTCTCCAGTCACTACTTTCACCCGATCGTTTAAGCGCGTTCGCACGAATTCACTCTGTGGCACCCAATCGCGCACGAGGCAGACGACGTCCGCTTCTGCTTCAAGAAGCCGTCGTACGAGCCAGCCGCCGAGCAAACCAGTCGCGCCGGTGACCAGAGTGGGGCGGTCCTGCCAAAATCTTTTATTTGCTTGATTGTCTAAGGCCATGTTTTCCAGGGCGGATTGCTACGCCACAAATTCTCCAGCAGTCTGACTTCGCGCATGGTGTCCATGCATTGCCAAAAGTCTTCGTGGCGAAAGGCAACGAGCTGTTTGTCCGCTGCGAGTTTCTCTAACGCGTCCACTTCCAGACTGCTGTCATCATCGGTCAGGTAATCAAATAGCGCAGGTTCAAAGACCATGAAGCCGCCATTTATCCAGCCTTCGCCGATTTGTGGCTTCTCAATAAACTCCGTCACTAGATCGCCGGAGAATACGAGTCCGCCAAATCGCGCCGGTGGCCTCACCGCCGTTACGGTGGCTACGCGTCCGTGCTCTTTGTGAAACCGAAGCAACTTTGCAAGGTCAACGTTACTTACACCGTCTCCGTAGGTAAGCATAAACGTGCCGTCGGAGAGCCATGATTCGAGACGCTTCACGCGACCCCCTGTGTTGGTCTCATGTCCAGTCTCTTTGAGATGGACCAGCCAGTCTTCGCAGTCGTTCTCATGATTGTTAACGACTCCTTGCGAAAGATCCACCGTCATGCTGCCGCTCAACGAACAGTAATCGAGGAAGAAGCGCTTTATCATCTCGCCGCGGTAGCCCACTGCTATAAAGAACTCCTTGAAGCCGTGATGGGCATAGTGCTTCATGATATGCCAGATTATTGGGCGGCCACCGATCTCAACCATTGGCTTTGGTCTCAATTCGGTCTCCTCGGCCAGTCTAGTACCGAGTCCGCCAGCTAGAATGACCACTTTCATAATTGCTCTCCCCGTAACTACCATCCCGATCGGGGCATGAAGTTGTTAAGGGCTATTCGCTAATATGATGGGACCGAAGCCACTTGCTCCGACTCCCATTCCAGTAGGGGCCTAACCACTCCCGGAAACTGAGGTCCATAGTCTCCTCTTGCGGTATTGCCCTCGTTGTTAAGATTATCAGCTACCTGGAATGCTACAACTTCGCGCTCAAAAAAGTGAACCTTGGCCGGATCCATCGTGCTTACGGCAGCTCCCACCAGCAACGTACCTTCGGCGAGAAAGTTACCCGGGATCCACGCGGTAGTTACGTACCTACCTTTTGGGCGCGGTCGCCGGTGCCACTCCCGCGTGTTTTCAGCAGCAACGAATACACACAAGCCTTCCTGGTTTATAAAGTGGTAATTGGGAACTAATACATGTCCTGACTGAAGCACCTCGAATTCCATTTCAATCCCAACCGGCGCGTGGATATCGATGCATTCACAATTCTCGCCAGCTCGGTTGCGAACTCGAATCGCGCGCAAACGCGCAATGTCGTTTCCCGGCGCATCGTTTGGGTCGGTCCACTCACGTGCAGCGTTCGTAGTCATGCCCGATCCGAGATAAAACCCAATCGCTTCGTGTGAAGGCCCGTCGTAGAGTATGCTGCCGCTCTCGAGCACGATGGTTCGAGGGCACAACCGAACAACCGCCGACATGTTATGCGAGACAAATAAGACCGTACGACCCGCGCTTCTGACATCATCCATTTTATTCAGGCATTTTCGTTGAAAACTAGAGTCGCCGACGGCGAGGACTTCGTCGACCAAAAGTATTTCCGGGTCCAGGTGCGCGGCGATCGCAAAGGCCAGGCGTAGATACATCCCACTGGAGTAACGCTTAACAGGCGTATCAATGAACTTCTCAATTTCTGAGAAGGTCACAATCTCATCAAACCTTCGTAGAATCTCACTGCGCGACATCCCGAGGATCGCGCCATTTAGATGAATGTTTTCCCGACCCGTCAATTCAGGGTGAAAGCCGGTGCCCACTTCGAGCAAGCTCGCTACTCGTCCACGGAGATCAATCCGACCAGATGAGGGTGCAGTGATACGCGAAAGTACTTTCAGAAGTGTCGACTTACCTGAGCCGTTGCGGCCAATAATCCCCACTACTTCGCCAGCCGTCACTTCAAAACTAAGATCGCGCAACGCCATGATTGTAGGGTTGCGTGGACTAGCTCTGAAGGGTTTGAGTGGAGACCGAACAAGCTCCGCCAATGTGTCGCGGAGCGTCGTATATGAGTCATGGCTCGAACCGATTTGATACTGCTTGGCAACATTCGTTGCCCTGATGATGGGTTTCATTCCGTTAAGAGTTTACAGCGACAGATTACACCGATTAAAGAAAATTCCCCGCACGCCTGCAAGGTGTGCGGGGAGTTGAACCAGATGCGTGAAAGTCTGGTGGCCTTAGTGAACGGTGATTAGACCACCACCGGGTGCGCCGGGCGTGGTATTGCCGGCGTTTCTGTTTTGGCCGTCAGTTTGAATCACTGCCGTCGTACCGCCGAACCCAGTGCCGTTGTATAGCACATCGTTGCTGAGAGCTCTGATTGATGAGCCTGCGGCGGCACTAATGCCGGTGCCGTTGTTCGAAATCGTACTCTTGCTAACTGTCAGATTAGCGCTGGCGGCCGAGGTAGATATGCCTGCGGTGGAGTTAGTGGAGATGCGAGAATCGCTCACTGTAACGAAGCTGTTTGCAGATGATGCGACGACACCGTTGGTGTTTCCTTCGATGTAGCAGCCTTTGATGTTAGCAACTGCGAAACCCGCAGTTGAGTTGATCCTTATGCCAGTTATGTTCTTGTGAATGAAGGTGTCGCTGACAAAAAGGTTACAACTCGCGCCCGTCGCCATCCGAATACCGATACCAGTGGTAGTTCCGTTGCCGGTATTTCCGTCGATCACGGAGTCTTCGACCCAAACGTTGTTGGCTGCGAGAATGCTGATTCCATTGATGCCGGTTGACACGCCATTAATATCAAGCGCCCGAAGGCGGACAGCTTTGCGAACGTCGTTTACGTCCGTGATGTTAATGATGATGCCGTTCACAGACGCGTTGATGATCGATCCGTATCCCGCACCATGTGTCCCATTGATATAGATCGACTTTGTGATGGTGACAGCACCATATCCACCAGGATCTAACACGCTGATTTCGCCGTCTTTGGAGGTTTTTGAAATTGCTCCCGCAAACGTTTTGCAGGGAGCGGTGCGGCTGCACGGGTTTAGGTCGTCGCCGACGCCGGATACCCAGGTGCGTGTCTGCGCTTGGGCCAACAATGTCACCGTGAAGATAAACGCTAAAACCCCGACGATATTCAAAGTAAATCGAATTCTATTCATCTCATTTGCTCCTTAAGTGAGTAAGAGGTTGTGGGTTGTGGCGTTGAAAATGACGCCGATCCGCGTTTAGAAGAATTTCCCAATTCTCACCGCGTCGATTCAAGCCAGTGTCCATCTACTATGTTGAAAGCAACCATGCGAGGTTCTGCATTACCGACCGATGATACCGGGGAGCTCAAGACCTAAGAAATACCCCGCACGTTCAAGCTCAAACGTGCGGGGATTCTATTTTCCCTGAAGTCTGGTGGACCTAGTGAACGGTGACTAGACCACCACCAGGTGCGCCGGGGGTAGTATTCCCAGCGTTCCTGTTTTGACCGTCAGTCTGAATGACTGCCGTTGTGCCGCCGAAGCCGGTACCGTTGTACAGCACCTCGTTGCTCAAGGCCTTAACGGATGAGCCAGCAACGGCGTTGATTCCCGTACCGTTGTTTGAGAGTACGCTTTGGCCAACCGTCAGGTTGGCACCAGAAACGGAAGCCGTGACGCCTACAGTCGAGTTGTTCGAAACGCGGCAGTTGTTGACTGTCACGAAGCTGTTTGTAGAAGCATCGATTCCAGTGGTGTTGCCTTCTATGTTCGAGTTTCGGATGTTCGCTACAGCGAAACCGGCCGTCGTGTTAATCCTGATGCCGGTGACGTTCTTGTGAATCATCGTGTCCGAGACGAACAGGTTGCAGCTCGCTGTGGTGGCCATTCTGATTCCGATGCCACTGGTGGTTCCGTTGCCGGTGGTGCCATCAATCACGGAATCCTCGACCCAAACATTATTAGCAGCGAGAATGCTAATGCCGTTGATGCCAGTGGACGCGCCATTAATGTCAAGCGCTCGAAGGCGGACAGCCTTGCGAACGTCAAGGGGGTCAGTGATGTTGATGATCACGCCGTTCACTAACGAACTGATGATCGATCCGTAACCCGCGCCGTGCGTGCCATTGATATAAATAGACTTCGTAATCGTCACCGCACCATAACCACCTGGATCTAATACGCTGATTTCTCCATCTTTAGCAGTCTTCGAGATCGCGCCTGCAAAAGTTTTGCATGGAGCGGTGCGGCTGCAGGGATTTACATCGTCGCCGACACCGGAAACCCAAGTGCGTGTCGCTTGAGCCTGGGCCGCCGTGGCCAGGGCGAGGATAAACGAGATCGCGAACACCGCCTTGATTGTGGGGTAAAGCTTAATCATTTGCTATCTCCTTCTTAGTCAGTTGAAGCGTGGTGGGGTTTCCACAAACGCAGATTAATTGCGGCGTGAGTTGAGCCGCAGAAAAACATGGTCGATTTGAGATATGGCACTTTCATTTAACCTTATGTGTTAGGACGAGCAGCGCCGAACTGGCAGTTTCGTGCTGCTCGTCCAACCTATGTCCCCTACTTGAACTTGAAATTGGCGGTATGTACCGAGCCGTCGTTAAGAGTAATGACAAGCTGGCGGCACGTTCCCGCCCATGAGCTACTAGTAGCCCATATGTAATTGTATTGGCCGCCACTGAAATTCAAACTGCTTCCACCTGCAGTCAGCGTTTCAGTTAGATCGACACCCGGATCACTCGTACTGCAGTTAAGTGAAACGGAATATGGATTATTCGCGGCAAAGATATTCAAGCCCTTGTCTCCACTGAGGCTGAACTTCACCGGGACTGCTCGGCCAGCGTTCACCGCATTTAGTGTCGGTGGATTGTTCACTGGCGAGAAGAAGCCGGCAAAGTTGTAAAGAACAGTGATGGTAAAGGTGCAAGAACTAGAGTTGTTCGCGGCATCGGTCGCCGTCGCAGTAACCGTAGTGGTTCCTACTGGGAAAACCGATCCGGAAGCCTGACTGTAGCTGAAGTTAGGCGTCGAGCAATTGTCAGTCGCCGTCGCAGCCGGATAATTAACGGCCATCGACGTGGCTGTACTGTTCAACGGTAAGTAGACGGTGATGTTTGATGGGCAACTGATGACCGGCGCAGTAGTGTCATTTACAGTGAACACTACCTGGTCAGTACTTTGATTGCCCGCGCTATCGGTCGCCGTTACCGTCACGGTATGTGACCCAAGCCCGACAAGGGTTCCGGCGGTCGGACTCTGCGTGACACTTGGATTTGCATCGCAATTGTCAGACACAGTTGAGCCGGAAACGTAGTTGGGAACTGCTACCTGACAACTCGCGTCTGCCGAAGCTGAGCTATCAGCAGGTGCAGTTACAACAGGTGCCGTTGTGTCGTTTACCGTGAAGGTGGTTGTAGTAGTTGCGGTGTTACCGGCGCCTCCGTTGTTGCTGGAGCCGTCGTTCGCCGTCAACGTGATCGTATGCGCGCCCAGACCGACAATAGTTCCCGCGGCTGGACTCTGCGTGACTGTTATCGGCTGCCGATCTTGGCAGCTTTCACTAGTATCAGAACCCGAACAGCCGCAATTGTCAGACACGGTTGCTGTAGCAGTGAAATCGGGTATCACAGCCTGGCAACTTGCATCTGCGGGTCCCGTCTGCGGCGATGCGGAGATTACCGGTGGGGTGACGTCATTCACCACAATGATCTGGGTGCATGTCGCACTTCCGGCGCGAGCCGCTTCTTCATCTTCGGGTGTCTGATACGGTGGGGCAGTAGTATGCGAGTAAACGGTCCAGGTAATCGTTGTAATACCAGCTGAGAACGGATCGTCTGTAGTCTTTCGTGTGCAGTTACCGTTCGCATCGCAGTTGTACAACGACTTGCCATCGCTACGCGTCCCAACAACCGTGACGTTATCTCCAGTAGTTGTCGGATTACCAACAGCTACCGAAGTCTCGCAGTTTGCGTTAGCGTTGACTTCCTGATTGCCTGGACAACTGACGGTTGGCGGATTCGTCCCTGTATCCTCAACATTGATGGTGAAGCTACAACTGCCCCCGCCTGTTGCTGAACTCACCGTAACGGTGGTAGTTCCCACCGGGAAGAATGAGCCTGAAGCCGGACTGGCTGTCACTGCACCACAATCACCCGACGGTTCCGCTGCGGCGAAGGTTACGACAGCGCCACGGGTTCCATTGACCGTGGTATTTGCGGTTGCGTTTATGTTGTCGGGACAATCAAGCGTACAAGCTTGCGGTGCTCCAACGGTAAGAATGCTGAATTCACCTGAAGCTGTATTGTCCGCCGCTCGCAGTTCAGCCGTATCGCTTGAAACCGTCGCTGAATAACTCGTCAACGTCTCCGAAGCGACACCGTTGGTGTGATACACCGCAAGGAAGTTGGCCTTCGCCTCCCTGGGTAGCGACGCGATCGTGCAGTTGGAGTCGACGCAATTGAAAGTTGGACCGGACGTCTGTACCAACGACACGAAAGTTGTTGCGTTGGGTGTCGAATCGGCCAGTGACACGTTTGTCGCTGCATCGGGCCCAAAATTTGAAACACTGATCTCGAAATTCACATCAGTGTTCTCGTTGACCTTAGATTGGCCTGACTGGATGAATTTGTAGACGGAGACGTCGCCAGTCGGCGTTGCCGGGTCGTGAATTGTGAAACTCGCAGAGGCCACCGGTTGGTAATCGGTATCGATGCTCAAGATCCTCCACGTTCCGCGATTGTTTACTGTCAGGCCACCCAAAACTGACGTTGAAGTGAGAGTGAGCCGGTCAGTTTGCGTCGCACTTGTGAGATTAACCTCACGAGCGAGGAATCCATCCGTATGACCCCACACGAGTCGCTCGTTCGCGCCAACCCTTCCATTTGAAACCACCACACAGACTTCTTCTCCGAAGTTAAAGTCGGTTTTTGGAGTCGTGCAGTCGTCAGCAAATATCGCGATCGTTTCTGGACCACCAGCCTGCGGAGCAAGCAAGCTCAGAAGTCGCGTGCCCGTTATACCCAGTGGCTGCGTTAATCGCCGCAGAATGCTGTCTTTGTCCCTCAATTCAGTGCGGGCGATTATGGAAGCGTCTATTTTGCGAGGCTGAACTGGACTCCAACGCTCGCTTCCTTGGTTTTGTTTGTTTGTTTTTATCGAACTCGAGCTCGAAACGGAGGTAAAGATCGCAAGACAGATGAAGAGCACCGCTAATAACACTCCCGGACGCGCCAGAAAAACTAATCTGCGCTGCCTCTTCACCGGCGGATCAAAGCTTGAGTCATTCTGGTTACTGCCAGGCGGCGGTAACTTCGAAGAATTTGGGATTCTCATATCTAGATCCTCTTCGCCAGAAATTGACTTTGGTTAATGGAATCAACGCCAGGTGATGTCGGCGGGCAACACTATCGAATTGCCAACCTTATAGCTGACGCAAGCGGCTAGTGAACAAAAACCTCATTCACCCACCGGTTGTTCCATCATTTCCAAAGCCTACTTAGGCAGAATGACTGTCATTGTTGCTCCGTCACTCGCGTTGCCGAGAAGCCTGTTATTCCCGGATGAACGGAGATTGGCTTGTGGTGCAGCACTCACTATCGCGGTAGTGTTGTTCTCAAGCACGCTGCTCGAGAGATTCATTATCCCAGTCCCACCGACGTTAATGGCAGTTGGATTGTTGTTGATCATCGTGTTGTCGAAACTGCCAGTTGGTGTACCACTGCCGGTGATGCTTACCCCGATGCTTGTGTTGAGGTTAATCTCCGAGTCGCGAACACTAACGAACGCATTGTTGCCGATTAGAAGGCCGGTCGGCAGAGCTTCGAGTCTGACATGTTCAAGAATTCCAGCCACAAAGCCGGTGGAGGTTTGAACTGTGATACCCGACACTGCACAGGTCTTGATATTGGTATCTTTCACGAACACACCGCCGCCGGTTGCCGCGAGGTTTACAATAATGCCGTTACCATTTCCGGCGGTATTGTTGCCTTGGCCATAGATATTGCAGTTCTCGACGTGAAGCGCCTTGCCGGCGAGAAAGCGGATGCCATTTAGGCCAGTTCCGGCTCCGTTGATCGAGACGTTTCGAATGTAGACCACATCATTTGCACCGGCATTGACGATGATGCCGGTGGTTCCAGCATTTAAAATTCCAGCCAGCGTGCCATCACCATTAATCGTAATAGCCTTCGTGATAGTGACTACTCCGAAACCTCCTGGATCTAGAACGGAAATTTCGCCGCTTGCGGCCGTCTTCGAAATGGCGCCAGCAAAAGTTTTGCATGGCGCGGTTCGGCTACAGGGGTTTGCGTCATCGCCAACTCCTGACACCCATGTTCTTGTTGCCTGGGCCTGGGCCGCCACACAAAGAACGAGCACAAAACTCGTTGCGGCGACAACCCTCATCGTAAAGCGGACTGTTTGCATAGGAAGCTCCTTCCGGGGTTGAGAGTCTCGAGTGTCGTCTTCCTGGCTGGCGGGTGACGCTAGTCGTAGCTGGGAGGAAAGGCGACGTTGAGATCAGTTCATTAGGTAATGGTGAATCTCGCTTCGCCGGGGGCGCTGGGTGACTAGGACAGCGTGCGGTAAGAAAGGAGATTACTGTAGCGTTGCGAAAATGGTCTCTAAGGCGAAATGCTTTCTAGGATCAAACTCGTTAGCATGTCAAAAACTATAAAGCCTGGGCGAATTGGCTTCATAAGGGTTACGAGACTTGGTTGCGATTATGATGATGATAAGAAGAGAAACATTCAGACTCGGAAGTTGAAATAGCTGCGCAGGTGGAAAAAACGAGGCGCTTTAATAGTCGATTTCTGATTTGCTGTCAACAGAATTGTTTTGCCTGCGAACCGGTCAAAAGTTGTTCTGAAAAGTAGCACTCAAACGGATACTGGGGAGTATAGGGGCACCCGGCGATCTTCGCAATCTTTTTGCGAAGAATTCGTAACAACCTACCCCGGCCTGATTATTGATTTTTTGAATTGAAGCGTGTATAAGACTGCGCCCGAATTCGAGAAAACTGTCGCTCCTGTTATTAGCCCTTTATATAGGAAACACTCACGATGAGATTTGCATTGTCTACACTTGTGTGCGCAATCCTCACAGCAACATTCTGTTCTCCTCTTTCTTTCGCTAAACGCGTCTTCGCTCTCGCAGATGGTCCGTCAGTCAAGGGTAAGTTCGAGCTGCTGCCCACGGCTGGAAGTCCGCCAAGATCCATAGAATTCAATGCGCGAACCAGCATCGAAGGTCAAACGATCGGCGACGCTGTATTTCAAGATGATGTAGCAGCCTCAAAAGAAGGTGAAGCGAAGGTAGAAGAAAAACCGCTTTACATGCGCGCTGAGTTTGATTGTTTAGTCGTGAAAGCAAACAA
>Ga0157380_10000241_pt1 | contig 32900 bp, 30 predicted proteins | sample S35metaG_FD_119757 | JGI IMG/M metagenome (GOLD analysis project Ga0157380, IMG submission 119757) | Switchgrass rhizosphere microbial communities from Kellogg Biological Station, Michigan, USA - S3-5 metaG | ecosystem: Host-associated > Plants > Roots > Rhizosphere > Soil | place: USA...
CCGACAATGGCACCGACAAGGGCGCTCGACACGAAAATCGCTTTGAACACCAATGCGATCTCGGTCTTGCTGAAACCCACGTCCATCATGAAGGGAGTGAAGAGCCGCAAAGCGAAGGCGTCGCCGACCTTGAACAGGATGACGAGCGCAATCATGGCAAGCGCGCCCGGGCTGCCCAGCAAAGCGGCAAGCGGCTTGGAAATTGATTCGCCGATCGAATGCGGCGCCTCGCGTTTGTAGACCGGCTCGGGCGTGAGCAAGGTCCCGATACAGAAACCCGCCATGATGGCCGCCAGAATCAGCAACGCCGGCTTCCAGCCAAGCTGATCCGCCACTACCAATGCGAATGCCGACGCCAGCCAAGCCGCCGTTCGATAGCCAAGGTTGTTGGCGGCTGCAGCGAGGCCTCGCTCAGCAGGCTTGGCGATATCGGTGCGGTAAGCATCGATCGCAATGTCCTGAGTGGCCGAAAAGAACACGATGGCCACGGCGCAGATAGCTACCGGCTGGAGCGAGACCGCCGGATTCTGGACAGCGAACATTCCGATGGCGACCGCGAGCGCCAATTGCATCACGAGAATCCAGCCGCGGCGACGTCCGAGGAATGGCAGCGGATACCTGTCGATGAGGGGAGCCCACAAAAACTTGAGCAGGTAGGGCAGTGACACGTAGGACAGGATACCTATGGTCGTATTGGTCGCTCCGCTATCCTTGAGCCAAGCCTGCAACGCGCTCTCTGTGATCTGATTGGGAAAACCGGACGAAGCACCGAGCACCATGATGGCGATCATCTTCGGATTGGCCAGTACCTCCCGCAACGTCGGCTTGCTCTCCGGCGCAACCTCGGAGACGGTCGGTTCTACTGCCATTGCGATCCTTGATGTGAAGTCTGCATCGTGCCGCAGTATAGCGTCGCGAAGTCGATGCATTCGGCGACATTGAAGCATGCGGATGCGCGCCAGAGTATTCTTCGCGGCTGTCAGCGAACCGAGAGCGATCTACATGTCTTCATCCTCTTTCATCGACCTGTGCCTGGAACTGGGCGTGCTGCGCTTCGGCGAATTCAAGCTCAAGTCGGGCCGCCTCAGTCCCTATTTCTTCAATGCCGGCCTGTTCAATTCCGGACGCGCGCTCGCCGAACTCGGCAGGTCCTATGCCGCGACGATCCAGCAGGCTGCCATCGAGTGCGACGTGCTGTTCGGGCCGGCGTACAAGGGTATCCCCCTGGTCGCCACTACGGCCGTTGCGATGGCGGATCGGTACGGGAAGAGCTATCCCTGGGCGTTCAATCGCAAGGAAGCGAAGGATCATGGCGAAGGGGGCAACATCGTGGGAGCGCCACTGCGGGGGCGCGTACTGATCATCGACGACGTGATCACGGCAGGTACCGCCATCCGCGAATCCGTTGACCTGATCCGCGCCGCAGGAGCGACACCGGTCGGCGTCGTCATCGCCCTGGACCGCCAGGAGCGGGGCCAGACGGCGCAATCGGCGGTACAGGAAGTCGAACAGACGCTGGGCCTGCCGGTGACCAGCATTCTCAAGCTCACCGACCTGATCGCGCATCTACAGGCGAGCGGAGACGAAGCGCAGCTGGGCGCGCTGCAACGGTATCGGGACATGTACGGGGTCGGAAAGCAGTAGGCGACATCCGCTCCGAAGGGGCTTCACTCCTAGCCATTCGCACGGATGCCGGCTGCCTCCTGCCCGGTCGTATTGTTAGCAGGGCGGGGTAGCCTCCTTGCTGAAAACTGTGTCGATGCGCTCGTTTTCGGGGGGCAATTACGTGAGATCGATCGTTGGAGCGGTGGCACGGCTGCTACACAATGCGAATTGGCTCGGGGAAACTCTCAATACAATGAAGCGGCTTTGGACACTCTCGGCGTGCGGTATTGCCATCCTGTGCGGGACGAACGCACTGGCAGCGGCGCCTGCGTCATCGGGAGCCAAAGCCAGCCTCTCGCGCGAGGCGTTCTACCGGTGCCGGAGTCTCACAGGGCAAACTCTCTACGGGGATTCCGTGCCCCTCGGCTGCCAGGGACTGGACACCGAAGTACTCAACGAACGCGGCATGCTGCTGCGTGTGATCGAAGGCGATAAAACCCGCAACGAGCGGGAGGCGCGGGAAGCGCGGGAAGCGGTGTCCCGGAAGGAAAAGGAGACCAGGGACCAGCGCGATCGCGTGTTGAAGGAAACCTATCTCACCGTCACGGACATCGAACGGCTCCGCGATCAGCGGCTGGACCTGCTGGCAGGACAGTATCGGCTGACGGAGCAGAATATCGCCAGCTTGAAGGAGCGGCAGGGCCGCCTGGAAAAACAGATCGCGCGTTTCCGGCCCTACAGCGACAAGCCGAGTGCTCCGCCGTTGCCGGATCACCTGGCCGAGGAAATGGTCAACACGGCGAACAGCCTGAGGGTGTACCAGGAAACCCTGACCAAGAACCACGTCGAGCAGCAACAGCTGACGGAGTCCTTCGCCTCCGACATCAAACGCTTCAAGGAACTGAAAGGACTTAGATAAGCCCCAGGTAGGCCAGCGTAGGCCGACTCACCCTCTGCCTGAACTGCCGAAGCCGCCTGCGCCCCGCGCAGTGGCTTCGAACTCCGTCACCACCTCGAACTCGACCTGCAACACCGGGATGACGACCAGTTGCGCGATGCGCTCGCCCGGTTGAATCGTGAAAGCCGTCGAGCCGCGATTCCAGCACGACACGAAGATCTGGCCCTGGTAATCGGAGTCGATCAATCCCACCAGGTTGCCCAGCACGATGCCGTGCTTATGGCCAAGGCCCGAGCGAGGCAGGACGATCGCGGCATACCCAGGATCCTGGATATAGACGGCGATGCCGGAAGGTATGAGCTGGGTATCGCCGGGCTTCAGTTCCAGCGGCGCATCGATACAAGCGCGCAGATCGACACCAGCCGATCCCGAAGTCGCGTGGTGCGGCAGTGGATACTCGGTGGCGATACGGGAATCGAGAATTTTCAGCTGCAAACGGCGCAATGCCGCCGCATTGCCCTGCGAACCGTCAGCGGGCGACATGTAGTGCGGGAATGCTCTGAGTGGTTGTGGTAGCGGTAGTAGCGGCGGAACGCGCAGCTTCGCGGCTGTGATAGCGCTGCGCAATGACTTCGACCAATTGCTTGGCCAACGCAGCTTTGCCGGTCAAACACAGTTCCTGTTTGCCGCCAGGCCAGTAGAGCGTCAGCGCATTGTCGTCCTTGTCGAAGGCCAGGCCGTCGCCGACCTGGTTGGCGGCAATCATGTCCAGGTTCTTCGCCGCCAGTTTCACCAGCGCATTGCGCTCGACATTCTCCGTCTCGGCAGCGAAGCCGACGAGAAATGGCGGACGATCGCTTCTTCCTACGGTCGCGAGCACGTCCGGTGCACGTCGCAGGGACAGCGTCAGGTTGTCGCTGGTCTTCTTGATCTTCTGGCACGCCACTTCGCTGCACTGGTAATCGGACACCGCGGCGGCGGCGATGAATATGCTCGCGTCCGCAAGATGCTCCTGCACGGCATTCAGCATCTGCTCGGCGCTTTCCACTTCGATTCTCTGAATGCCTCGCGGAATAGGAATCTGCACCGGGCCGCTGACCAGCACGACCTGTGCACCGGCATTACGCGCCGCCTCGGCAACCGCATATCCCATTTTTCCAGAGCTGCGATTGCTGATGAATCGCACCGGGTCGATGCGCTCGCGCGTCGGTCCGGCAGTCACCACGACCTTCAGGCCGGCAAGCACCCCCGACGTGGCATGGGCAGCGAAAATATCCTCGGCGATCTCGATGGGTTCGAGCATTCGTCCCGCACCGACGTCGCCACACGCCTGCTCGCCGACACCCGGACCGAGTACGCGAACGCCGCGCTGCTTCAGTATGCGAATGTTCTCCTGCACTGCTGGATTCGCCCACATCTGCTGATTCATCGCAGGTGCGATCGAGATCGGTGCGCTCGTCGCGAGACAGACGGTCATCAGCAGGTCATCCGCGAATCCGTGCGCAAGGCGCGCGACGCATTCCGCGGTTGCGGGTGCAATGAGGATCTCATCCGCCCAACGCGCCAGCTCGATATGGCCCATAGCCGCTTCGGCCGCCTCATCCCACAAGTCCGTTCGCACTGGCCGGCCCGAGACAGCCTGAAATGTCAGGGGCGTCACGAAGTGCTGTGCGCCACGGGACATGACCACCTGCACCTCGGCGCCGCGCTCGGTCAGCCGGCGAACCAGGTCAGGGCTCTTGTACGCGGCGATACCGCCGGTCACACCGAGCAAAATTTTGTGAGATCGTGTCGAACTCATGGCGTGTCGATTATGGGCGCAGGCTACGGTACCGGCAAACGCGGAAGGCGCATACCGCCATTCCCGCCGGACATGGAGCGGTCAGGAAATCGTGCATTTCCAAGCATATGACCCCGTTTTGGACCGCCCACCCCACACCCTGCCGACCACAATAGCCGGACAATCGTCACCCGGTACCGTTATGTCGATCCGACACTGGCCCACTGCAGACCGCCCCCGCGAGAAACTCCTGGCCTTCGGCGGGCGGGCCCTGTCCGAAGCCGAACTGCTGGCTATCCTGATTCGCAACGGGACCAAAGGCCAGAGCGCTGTGGACATAGCGCGGACGCTGCTGATCGAGTTTGGCTCGCTGCGGGAGCTGCTCACGGCGGATCGCGAAAGAGTCTGCGCGGCGCGGGGCCTCGGATCCTCGCAATACGCGACGATGCAGGCTGCGCTCGAACTCGCGAGACGCCACTACCAGCAGCTGATGTCCACCGGCTCCGCCCTGGCGAATCCGAGGGCAACCCGCGAATTCCTGCAGATGCGCCTGAGGGACCTGCCTCACGAAATGTTCTGCGTGGTCTTCCTGGACAACCGCAATCGCGTCATCGCCTTCGAGGAGCTGTTCCGCGGCACGATCGACGGAGCCAGCGTGCATCCCCGCGAAGTCGTCAAGGAAGCCCTGTCACGGAACGCCGCGGCGGTGATTTTTGCGCACAATCATCCAAGCGGCGTGGCCGAACCCAGCCAGGCGGACGAACTCATCACGCGTCGGCTGAAGGAAGCCCTCTCGCTGGTGGACATCCGGGTCGTAGATCACCTGATCGTGGGCGACGGGGTATGCGTGTCGTTCGCGGAGCGCGGACTGCTGTGAGGGCCGGGTACTTTGCCCGGAAACGGCTCCAAGGCGGCTGGCTCAAGCTTCCTCCTACGCCCAAGGCGGCGCGCTTTGCCACGCGGAGCCTTGCTCATGCTCACCCCGGCTGGTATAAAGCGCGACTCAATTTCGGTACCCCAGCCGCAGGCCCCAGGCCGTGGGTGGGATTTCCCCAGGAAAGCCGCCATGTCTAGAGTCTGTCAGGTCACGGGCAAGGGCCCGATGTCCGGAAACCGGGTGTCGCACGCGAACAATCGCCGCCGCCGCCGTTTCCTCCCCAATCTGCACGACCAGCGCTTCTGGCTCGAATCGGAACGCCGCTTCGTGAGCCTGCGCGTGTCGATGCACGGCCTGCGGACTATCGAGAAGCGGGGCATCGAGAAGGTCGTGGCCGAACTGCGGGCCGAAGGCGTCAAGATCTGACCCGCCGGCCACCCTTTCAGGAGCGAACTGCACCATGCGCGAAAAAGTGAAACTGCTGTCGACTGCCGGTACCGGTCATTTCTACACCACGACCAAGAACAAGCGGCTGCATCCGGACAAGATGGAGGTCATGAAGTTCGACCCCAAGGTCCGCAAGCACGTGGCGTACAAGGAAGCCAAGATAAAGTAATCGCCCGCTGCCGTGGCGACTGCTGAAAAACCCGCCGCACGGCGGGTTTTTCATTTTGCGGACTTTGTATTCGCGGACTCGTACCGGTGCGGCTGCGAAGGATCTCAAGCCGCGTGCAGCGCGTAGCCTCGCAGGCTGGCGGCGAAGTCCTGCAGTCCCTTGATGCCGCTGGCCTCGGCCTGCGCAATCCAATCCTTCAAATGCTGCAACAGGTTTTCGTTGCTCATGTGGGTGCCATTCCACAGCACCCGCAGCCTCTCACGAAATTCGTGGACAGTGTGCAGCGCCTGGTTGTTCGCCAACAGTTCTTTCAGCGTCGACTGCGCGGAGTTATCGAGTAGCACCGGTTCCCGCACCAGCAACTTCTTCATGCGACGGCTGAGATTGCCGCCGGCGTCACGCACTTGGTCGCGAAACACCGGCAATGTCACCGTGCGTGTGTAATCACGCAACACATGCATGCGATTCACGATGACGGCGCGGACAGTATCGAGGTCGACATGATTGCGTGCGGCATCGCGTGCCGGCTCCGGCGCTACGCGAATGACCCTGGCGAGACCGAGGGCCTGGAAGATGCGGATATACAGCCAGCCAATATCGAACTCCCACCGATGAATCGAGAACTTGGCCGAACTGGGAAACGCGTGATGGTTGTTGTGCAGCTCTTCGCCGGCCACGATGAATCCCCAGGGCATGATGTTCCGGGCTGCGTCGGGGCATTCGAAATTGCGGTAGCCGTAATAGTGACCGATGCCGTTGATGACGCCGGCAGCCATCACCGGTATCGCAAGCATCTGCACGGCGATGACGATGATGCCGGGCACGCCAAACAGCAGCAGGTCCGCGAGCACCATCAGCACGATGCCCTTGTTGCGGTAGCGAGAGTAGATATTGCGTTCCATCCAATCGTCCGGCGTACCGCGGCCGAACTTGGCATGCAACTCCGGATCGCGGGCCACTGCCTGGTACAGCTCGGCGCCTTCGAGCAGTACTTTCTTGAGACCGTACACCACGGGACTGTGAGGATCTTCAGCAGTCTCGCAACGTGCATGATGCTTACGATGCACCGATACCCATTCGCGAGTGACCACACCGGAACTCATCCACAGCCAGAAGCGGAACACATGCCGCAGCACCGGATGCAGATCCAGGCTGCGATGCGTGGCGTCGCGATGCAGGTAGAGCGTCACTCCCATGAAGGTGAACTGCACCATGAGCAGTACGGCCAGCACATACCCCCAGAAACCGAGGTTCAGAATTCCGTATAGAAAATCTAGATTCACTGGAGACCTGCGCTGGCGTGCGGTAAGGGCGGCATGAAAAATCGGGCGCGGCGACTATATCGGACCTGCGGAATGCTTCAAAGGGGTTGAGTCACGGCCATCCGGTCCAATGACTGCGTCCTGCACTGCATCCATAAAGCGAAGTAAGCTTCGCCGTTGCCCTGGACATTCCAGGCCCCCCGCAGGAAGCGCTGCTGCTGTTATGGCGATCCGCCGAGCTTCAAGACTAAGACGATGCCTGAACTTCCAGAAGTAGAAACAACACGCAGCGGCGTCGCTCCTTTCGCAGTCGGCCGCGTCATCGAACAGGTGATCGTCCGGGAAGCGCGGCTGCGTTGGCGCGTGCCTCCTGAATTGCCTACAAGGGCTCGCGGCCAGCGGATTCAAAGCCTGTCGCGCCGCGCCAAGTACCTGCTGTTCGGACTCGGCAACGGCACCATCATCCTGCATCTCGGTATGTCGGGCAGCCTGCGAGTACTGTCACGAGGCTCGCCACCGATGGCGCACGATCACATCGACATCGTTCTCGACGACGGCGTGGTGCTGCGTTTCAACGATCCGCGACGCTTCGGCAGCCTGCTATGGACGCCAGACGATCCATTGCAGCATCCGCTGCTGCGCTCGCTCGCGCCCGAACCGTTGTCGGATGAATTCAGCGACGCCTATCTTGCGAAAGCAGCAAAGGGCCGCAAGGTCGCGATCAAACAGCTGGTGATGAACAGCCAGGTCGTGGTCGGCGTGGGAAATATTTATGCAAGCGAAGCGCTGTTTCGGGCAGGCATTCGTCCGAAGCGCGCCGCGGGCCGCTTGAAACCTGCAGAATTCGCCGCCCTGGTGAAATCGATCAAACAGGTGCTACGCGAAGCGATCCGCCAGGGTGGGACCACGCTGCGCGACTATGTGAACCCGCAAGGCATGCCGGGCTACTTTCGACAGAAGCTTTTTGTATACGAACGCGCCGGCGAGCCTTGCCGTGTATGCAAGACACCGATCCGGCAATTCACGCAGGGCCAGCGCTCGACGTATTTTTGCCAGCAGTGCCAGAGCTGACAACCGAGGTCAGGTCGCGGAGCGGCGAGCGGCCCAGGCGTGTTTCAGGGCGACTTCGACTTTGGGATGAACGAACTGCGCGACATTGCCGCCGAGACTGGCGATCTCGCGCACCAGTGTCGAAGAAATGAAATTGAACTGCTCGGTGGGGGTGAGGAACACATAGTCCACCTGGTCGGATAGATGGCGGCTCATCGTTGCGAGCTGAAACTCGAACTCGAAATCGGAGACGGCACGCAAGCCGCGCACGACGACTCGCAATCCGTGTTGGCGTGCGAAGTCTACGGTCAGGCCGGTGTAGCCGGTCACCTCGATGTTTGGAATGCCCCCCAAGACTTCACGCGCCAGCGTGACACGCTCGTCGAGCGAGAACAGCGGCGCCTTGTTCGGATTGGCGGCGACGGCAATGACTACGCGATCGAAGATCGCCGCGGCCCGGCGAACCAAGTCGTAGTGGCCATTGGTGATGGGATCGAACGTGCCCGGATACATGGCGCCTGTCATGGCGAATCCTGATCGTTGAGTGAATCGCTGGTTAAGAGCGGAGCAAATGATAGCCGACTTGGCCCGCCTGACGGCTGCGATGCACAGTCCAGGTGGCTGGCAGCGGCGGTAGTGGAGCGTCGGATGGCGCTTCCATATAAATCGATGCGGCTGGCGCCAGCCAACCGTTGCGCACCAACTTGTCGGAGATTTCCGGGAGTATGCCGGAGGCATAGGGCGGGTCGAGGAATACCACGTTGAAGGGCTTGGCTGGCGGGGTGTCGAGGTACCTCAGCGCGTCTGCCTGCACGACGGTTGCAGCAGTGGAGTCCAGGCGCTGCAACGTCGTTTGAATGCTCTTGACGGTGCGCGCATCCCGCTCAACCAGCACCACCGCCGCGGCTCCGCGGGACAAAGCCTCGATCCCCAGCGCGCCGCTACCTGCGAACAAGTCCAGGCATCGCGCGTCCAGGATGACGGGCTGCAGCCAGTTGAACAGCGTCTCCCGCACCCGATCCGGGGACGGACGCAGCTCGGCGTGATCTGGAAACGCAATCTTCAATCCCCGCCACCGACCACCGATGATCCTCAAGCGATTCTGTTGGCTGGCTGGCTGGCGGGATTGGGTCATGGTGGGGAGCGCAGGATATACGGTGGCGGTTGTGAAATCCTGGGACACCCACCGATTCCGAGCGTGATCCAGGAGCCCAATCTCGGACACCCACCACCTGGGCCATCCGGGATCCATAGTCTGGGACACCCACCAATCCTCAGATTGAAGTCGCCCAAGACGATGGGTGTCCAGAAATTCGAGAAATTGGTCCGAAGAGATTGGGTGGGTGTCCCGGATCGGGATGGGTGTCCTCGATTGGGAATATCCCCGCCGCGGCGGTGCCGGCCGGACATGCTGATAGAATTGCGCGCCTCCCTCTTACGGTGATCCATCCATCGATGTTCGGCTTCAAATCGAAAGCCAGTGCCGCGTCTCCGGCTGCTCCAGCAGAGCCGAAACAGCCCGGCCTGTTTCAGCGCCTGCGGACCAAGCTCAACAGCGGCAATTCCTGGCTGACGTACGACCTTGCGAACCTGCTGCCGGGCGGGCAGATCGACGAGAGCGTGCTGGATGAGCTGGAGACCCGGTTGATCACAGCCGATGTCGGCGTTGAGACGACGGAACGCATCCTTGGCGGACTGCGCAAACAAGTGGCACGCAAGGAACTCGGCAACCTCGACGCGCTTCTGAACGCGCTGCGCAGTGCGCTGCTGGAAGTATTGAAGCCCGCGGCGCGCCCGCTGCAACTGGATCGTGACATTCCGCTGTTCGCCATTCTTGTCGTCGGTGTCAATGGCGCCGGCAAGACGACGACCATCGGCAAGCTGGCCCGCTACTTAAGAGACAACGATGTCCGCGTGATGCTCGCGGCGGGCGACACATTTCGCGCGGCCGCTGTCGAACAACTGCAGATCTGGGGACAGCGCAACTCAGTACCAGTGATCTCGCAGGCCGCCGGCGCGGATCCGGCCGCAGTTGTGTTCGATGGCATGCAGGCAGCGAAGGCGCGCGGCATGCAGGTATTGCTGGCTGACACAGCCGGTCGCCTGCACACGCAGTCCAACCTGATGGAGGAACTCAAGAAAATCAAGCGCGTGATGGGCCGCGTCGATCCGGCAGCTCCTCACGAAGTGTTGCTGGTGCTGGACGCCAGCCAGGGCCAGAACGCCTTGCAGCAGGCACGCCTGTTCAATGAAGCCCTCGGTGTCACCGGCGTGGTCCTGACCAAACTCGACGGCACGGCCAAAGGCGGCATCGTGCTGGCGATCGCAAGCGAACTGAAACTGCCGATCCGCTTCATCGGCGTCGGCGAATCCGCCGAGGACTTCGGCGAGTTCGAACCGGAAGCCTTCGTCGATGCGCTGTTGAAACGGGATCGCGCGTGATCCCCCGCGTGATCCCAGCACCCACGCGCTCCACATGATCCGCTTCGAACACGTTTTCAAGCGCTATCCGAACGGGCGCGATGCGCTGAGCGACCTGACGTTGCAGATCGAGAGCGGGGAGATGGTGTTCCTCACGGGGCATTCCGGCGCCGGCAAGTCCAGCCTGCTCAAGCTGATCGCGCTGATCGAGCGGCCCACTCGCGGCCAGGTCATCATCAATGGCCAGAACGTCAACAGTGTCTCCCGGTCACGCGTCCCAGCCTTCAGGCGCCAGATCGGCGTCGTCTTCCAGGATCACAAGCTGCTGCACGACCGGACCATTTTCGACAACGTCGCATTGCCGCTGATCATCGCCGGCGTCGGCTCGCGCGAGATCGGCAAGCGTGTGCGAGCAGCGCTGGATCAAGTCGGGTTGCTCGGTCGCGAACAGGGATTTCCGCTCGAGCTGTCCACTGGCGAGCAACAACGCGTCGGCATCGCTCGAGCGGTAGTGAGCAAGCCGCAGATTCTCATCGCCGACGAACCCACCGGCAATCTCGATCCCGACCTGTCGATCGAGGTGATGCACATTTTCCGTCGCTTCAACGAAGTCGGGACCACGGTGCTGGTGGCGAGTCACGACCTGCACCTGCTACAGCATTTCAACCTGCGTCGCGTTCGGCTGGAAGGCGGCCGCATCGTCGGCAATGTCGGCACGGAGAGTGCGGAACTGCTCGACCCTGCACGTCTGATCGATTCCGCTACGGCTGGCGCGCCATGAGTGCGTGGTTCATCCGGCATCTGCAGACACTGGTCGGCTCGCTCGGGCGGTTATCGACCCATTGGCTGGGCACGACCTTCACCATGCTGGTCATAGGCATCGCGCTCGCATTGCCGGCGTGCCTGCACCTGCTGGTCACGAACCTGCAGAACGCCAGCAGCAGCTGGGACGATGCAATCACCCTGTCGGTGTATCTCAAGCAGGAAATCGCGCCCGATGAAGCGCGCCGGATCAGCGAACGCGTGCGACAGCGCCGCGATGTCGCCCAAGTCACGCTGATCACCGCGGACGAGGGGCTCAAGGAATTTCGCCGCCAGTCCGGCTTCGGTGAGGCAATCGATGCGCTGACCAGCAATCCTCTCCCTCCTGCACTAGTGATCAGGCCGGCGGCCGAGTACTTGAACGCCACCCACCTCGAAACCCTGGCGACCGATCTGAGGCAAGTCGCTGGCGTCGATGTCGTACAACTCGACACAGCCTGGGTCAATCGCTTGAACGCCATTCTCGACGCGATCAAGCGCAGCATCGTCGTGACAGCAGGCCTGCTCGCGCTCGGTGTCATGGTGATCATCGGCAACACCATTCGCCTGGACATCCAGAACCGACGGCAGGAGATCGAGGTCACCAAGCTGGTCGGCGGCAGCAACGCGTTCGTGCGTCGGCCATTCCTCTACAGCGGCGTCTGGTACGGCATCGGCGGTGGAATCATCGCGTGGATCATCACGCAGCTGATCGTCGCGGCACTGACCGCACCAGTGGTCCGGATCGCGGGGTACTACGACAGCGCCTTCCGGCTGAGCGGCTTGGGGTTGACCGCCACCGGGATACTTTTGACCGCCGGCGTTGTCCTAGGGTGGCTAGGGTCGTTCATCGCTGCCAGCCGGCACCTGCGGGAAATCGAGCCTAGCTAGCACGACACTCGTGACTGTAACGCTCGGAACACAAAGCCTAGTCAAAACATTGACTTGGGCATGTCGATCCGAGGCGCCGCCGTCGGCCATACCCTTTCAGCTTCCCGGAACTTGCAGTAGCTTTAGCACTCGAAGTACAGGACTGCTAAGCTCTTCGCCAATCCGGAGGGGACACTCTCGCAATGACTACCGCTACTGCCTTGATTCGTTCTTCTACCGACCTCGCGCTCGCCGGCCCGGTCGGCAGTCTCGATGCTTATGTCGATCGCGTCGCTCGTATTCCCGTGCTCAGCCGGGAAGAAGAAGTCGCGCTCGCTACTCGATTCCGCGATGACAGCGACATCAACGCTGCCCGCCAGCTGGTGTTATCGCACCTGCGCTTCGTCGTCCACATTGCCCGCGGCTACAGCGGCTATGGCCTGCCCGTCGGCGACCTGATCCAGGAAGGAAATGTGGGCTTGATGAAAGCAGTCAAGCGCTTCGACCCGACCGTCGGCGTGCGACTGGTTTCGTTCGCGGTTCACTGGATCCGCGCCGAGATCCACGAATACGTGTTGCGCAACTGGCGCCTGGTGAAGATCGCTACCACCAAGTCGCAGCGCAAGCTGTTCTTCAATCTGCGCAAGTTCAAGAAGAACCTGGGTTGGCTGACCGAGTCGGAGACCAAGGCGATCGCCCTCGACCTGGGGGTATCGACCAGCGAAGTCACCGACATGGAACAGCGCCTGAGTTCGCGCGATCTGTCGTTCGATCCGACGCCGGACACGGACGATGATGAGTCTTCGTATTCGCCGTCGGCCTACCTGCCGCATCCGGAAGCGGATCCGTCGGTGGCGGTCGAGCGCGAACAGTGGGATGAAGACACCACCGAACGGCTGGCAAATGCGATGGAAAGCCTGGACGAGCGCAGCCAGCACATCCTGCGCAGCCGCTGGATGACGGACACCAAGGCCACGTTGCACGAATTGGCCGACAAGTACGGCGTCTCGGCGGAACGCATTCGTCAGATCGAAGCCAACGCGATCAAGAAACTGCGTGGCATGGTCGCCGAACCCGCGGAAGCCTGACCTTTCACGTCAGCTCGAGAATCGAGGCCGGCTTTGCAGCCGGCCTCGTCTTTGGTGAACTACCTCTTTGGCGTCACTCGAACCGGGATTCTCGAACCCGGCTCGATGAGCCCAGTGAGTGGTCCGGCTACTTGGTGATCGGCACGATGGTCAGCTCGACGCGGCGATTGGCGGCCCTGCCCTGCTCCGTGTCGTTGGACGCCACCGGATGGCCTTCGCCGGCGCCGATCGTGATCAAGCGCTGGCTCTTCACGCCGTGAGTCGAAAGGTAGCCCGCGACCGACTGGGCGCGACGCTCAGACAGGACTTGATTGGTCTGCTCGCTGCCGGTGCTGTCCGTGTGGCCCGCGACTTCCACCACGGTTTTTTCGTATTCCTTCAGCACCACGGACACGCCTTCCAGCGCGCTGAAGAACTGCGCATTCAGGTCCGCGCTGTTCACCGCAAACGTAATGTTGCTCGGCAGATTCAGCGTGATGTTGTCCCCCATGCGAGTGACGCTGACGCCAGTGCCTTCGAGCTTCTGTCGCAGCTTGGCTTCCTGGACATCCATGTAATAACCGGCACCGCCGCCAGCGAGGGCGCCGACGCCTGCACCGATCAACGCGTTCTGCAGCTTGTCACCTTTGGTCAGCAGTCCAACAACCGCACCAGCGGCTGCGCCGATACCCGCGCCTTTCACGGCCTTGCTCGTCTGTTGCTCGCGCGTATAGGGATTCACGGTCGAGCACCCGACAATGACAGAAACGGAAACGGCGAGCGCCACGGTGGTTGCGCGCAGCTGAGCAAGTCGGTTATCCATACGATCTCCTCGAAAAAAAGCGATGAGCGCACCCGCGATGAACGCAGCTCCAGTTCCACTGACGGCCTCGCAAGCGCGGCGCGATTTGAACATATCGCGCGCAACCACAGGGAGGCGGATATCTCACTTCTTGCTGTGTGGAATCGGCGACGGGGTAGCTTCATCTACAAGGAAAGGGATGCGTGAAAAATCCGCTGTGCAGCATTGACACTCCCTTGCGGCCCATGACGGCACCCTGAGCTACTATTGCTGCGCGAAGGAGAATCCTCATGTCAGCACTTCCCGAGACTTCCCCGAACAATTCCACGCGCGGCGAACTCGATCCCGTCGATCTCTACTCGGTCCGCTCGATGTTGAGCGAAGACGAGCAGATGGTGCAGGACTCGGTGGCCCGCTTGGTCGACGACCAGGTCCTGCCCATCATCGGCGATTGCTTCGAACACGAACGCTTTCCCCGTGAGTTGGTGCCCGTTGTAGCGGAACTCGGCCTGCTCGGCAGCTCCATTCACGGCTACGGCTGCGCCGGCCTCAACGGTGTCTCCTATGGCCTGATCTGCCAGGAACTCGAACGCGGCGACTCGGGCCTGCGCAGCTTCGTCTCCGTGCAGTCGAGCCTCTGCATGTATCCCATCTATGCTTTCGGCAGCGAAGAGCAGAAACAGAAGTGGCTGCCGCGCATGGCGAAAGGTGAAGTGATCGGCTGCTTCGGCCTCACCGAACCGCACGGCGGCTCGGATCCGGCGAACATGAAAACAGTCGCGAAGAAGCAAGGCAAAGATTGGGTCATCAATGGCGCGAAGATGTGGATCACCAACGGCTCGATCGCGGATCTCGCCGTGGTATGGGCCATGACCGATGCAGGCATTCGCGGTTTCCTCATCGAGAAGAACTTCAAGGGATTCACTTCCGCGACCATCAAGCACAAGATGAGCCTGCGAGCCTCGATCACCGGCAGCCTGTTCTTCGATAACGTCGTGGTGCCCGAAGAGAACGTGCTGCCTGGCGCGGTCGGCCTCAAAGGTCCGCTGTCATGCCTTACACAGGCACGCTTCGGCATCGCCTGGGGCGTGACTGGCGCAGCGCAGGCCTGCTTGAAAGGCGTGATCGAATACACCAAGACGCGCGTGATGTTCGGACGGCCGCTGGCGGCAACTCAAAGCATCCAGATCCGCCTCGCCGAGATGGCCCGCAAGATCACCACCTCGCAGATGCTGTCGTTGCAACTCGGCCGGCTGAAGGATGCCGGCGCCATGGTGCCGACGCAGGTGTCGGTGGCGAAGTGGCACAACGCCCGCGCCGCTATCGAAGTGGCTCGCGATGCCCGCGACATCCTCGGTGGCGCCGGCATCAGCATCGAGTTCTCACCGATCCGCCACGCTCTGAATCTGGAAAGCGTGATCACCTACGAAGGCACCGAGACTGTCCATCAGTTGACGGTGGGGCGCGCTCTCACGGGCATCAACGCGTTCTGACCGACTCGCTCTTCCTCCTCGGCCATGTGCGACAGCCGTGGACGAGGCGGCGAAACCTTGTCATCGAGTCTCGCCGCGGCATCCCAACAGACCACGAGCGTGAGCAGCGATAACCAGGCCCAGAGAATCTCGCGACGACGCAGCTTCGCGCGATAGCTGTTTCGAACAGCCAACCGATCCGATCCCAACTCACCCGCTGCAACGACCAGTTTCATGACGACACTCCTACCCTTGGCGACCAGGCGGGGCGACTAGTGGCCGACCCGACGTGAGTGTCATTTGAGCAAGGCAAGCGGGCGCAAAGACTCGCCATGGCGTCCGGCTGCGGGCGCATTGTGATCAATCGTGGCGCCATGCCAATTACCAGCGTGGCGGCAGTACACTGCGCCCCATCGCAGTCACCAACGGCGCCTCCCACGGCGAATCATGAAGAAAGTCATAGCCATAGTTGAAGACGAACCCGCTATCCGCGACAACTATGCGGCGGCGTTCCAGCGCCAGGGCTACGCGGTGCGGACTTATGGCACGCGGCCCGAAGCCATCGAAGCATTTCGACTGCGGCTGCCGGACCTTGCGGTCATCGATGTCGGTTTGAAGGACGAGCCCGAAGGCGGTTTCGAACTGTGCCGGGAACTGCGTTCGTTGTCCGCCGAACTGCCGATCATTTTCCTCACCGCACGCGATAGCGAACTCGATGCCGTATCCGGCCTGCGCCTCGGCGCCGATGACTATCTCACCAAGGATCTCAGCCTCACTCACCTGATCGCACGAGTGACGGCGCTGTTTCGCCGCATCGATGCGCTGACCCAGCCTTCCAATCGCGATCAACAGGTGTCGCGCGGGCCGCTGCTCATCGATACGGCACGCCTGCATGCAACGTGGCAGGATCAACCGCTGGGCCTGACACTCACCGAGTTCTGGATCGTGCACGCGCTGGCCAAGAATCCGGGCCACGTGAAAAACCGCCAGCAGCTCATGGACGCTGCGAACGTCGTGCTCGACGATAACACCATCACCTCGCACATCAAGCGCATCCGCCGAAAATTCCAGGCCATCGAGCCGAGCTTCGATCATGTCGAAACCATGTACGGCATGGGCTACCGCTGGAAGGAGGCGTAACCAGCCAGCCTCCCGGCTGGTCCTGGCTCCATGTCCCTGCGCGCCAAACTACTGCTGCTCAGCCTGCTGACGCTGATTCTGCCCTGGGCAGGATGGCAGTACGCGGAACAGATGGAATCGAGCCTGCGACAGGGCCAGGAACAGGCACTGCTCACGACGGCCGAAGTGCTGGGCCGCGTCGTCGCCTCGCAGCCTGAAGACCTGTACCGCGTTCCCGAGTTTCGCCAGCAGTTCGATGTCGAGCAGGGCGACATGTTCGCCCCCCTGTTGTCGAGTCAACCGCTACTGGACGGCTTTCCGGACGAGTGGCCGGCTCCTTCGCGAGACGTTCCGGGCTTCGGTCCCAACAAGCCCATCTCGCGCCTGGGCGTCCTCGGCCGCTTCATGTACCTGTATGTCGAAGTCGAAGACAATGACATTCATTATGCCAAGCCCGCCGACGCCGACGATCCTGCATCTGACCGGATCGCGACGCGGGATGCGGATCGCGTCGTGTTCCTCACCCGCGATGAATACGACCGCGAACGAGCCTGGTCGGTGCAGGCGATGGCGCCGGGACCGGTGATCGTGAAAGCCGCAGAGGTCGGTGCTCCCTGGCGAGACCTGTCGGAGTCCGTGCCGCAAGTGGTGGGCGTGTGGCGGGAGACAGCCAAGGGTTACGCCATTGAACTGCGTGCCCCGATGAGCATCTTCGGTACGCAACTCGCGATCTTCCCCGTCGGCGCCGATGGATCCGGATCGCCGCCAACGCTGGGCCGACTCCATACAGGCTCGGAAGCACTCAAGGCGCGGCTGCAGGAGTACTCACCCGATGGCCTGCGCGTATCGGTTGTCGATACTCGGGGATGGCTGCTGGCGCGTGCTGGTTCCGTCACGGTCGACGTTCGTAGCGACTACCGCGGACTGCAGGAAGACGAGAACGGCTTTGGACGATCCATCTATCGTTCGTTGCTCGGCCGCCGTGGCGAATCCGCTCATCCCTATGGATTGCCGTACGGGATGTGGGGCACACCGGTCGATGCAGCCCGCAGCGGCAAACGCAGCGCCATCTGGTTCGAACAAGGCGGCGGCGAGCCCTCGCTGGTACGCGCGGCGGTTCCGATCGAATCGAATGGCCAAGTCCTCGGCGCCCTGGTCGTCGAAGAGCCCGGCGAACAACTGGTCCTGATTCGCGAGCTGGCGCTGACTCGCCTGCTGAACCTGACGCTGGTCGCGACGTTGTTTTCGATAGTAGTCACGCTGGTCTTCGCAGCTCGGCTGTCACATCGCATTCGTCGGCTCAGCCGTGCAGCCGGGACCGCGTTGAGTCCAGAAGGCCGCATCGAAGCAACCATCCCGGAGACACGTTCGCGTGACGAACTGGGTGCGCTCGCCCGCAGTTACAGCTCGCTCCTCAGCCGGGTGCAGGAATACACCAGCTACCTGCAAACCCTCGGCACCAAGTTGTCGCATGAACTGCGCACGCCGCTGACCATCGTGAGTTCGTCGCTCGAGAATCTCGCCTCGGACACGACGCTGGCGCCGGAGGCACAGGACTATCTCGAACGCGCCCGCACGGGAGCGAATCGCCTGCATGCCATCCTGACGGCGATGACCGAAGCGACGCGGGTGGAGCAGAGCATCGAACACACCGATCGCGTCGAGTTCGACCTCGCCGCGCTGGTTCGCGATATCGGTGCCGCCTACAGCCAGAGTTTTCGCGGCCATACGATCGAAACCCGCACACCATCGACGCCCTGCATGATCGACGGGTCGCCTGAACTGATCGCACAGCTGCTCGACAAGCTCATGGACAATGCCACCGATTTCAGCGGTCCGAGCGGTGTGGTAACGCTATCCCTGGACAGCGAAGGACGCACCTGCACCCTGGCCGTCAGCAACCAGGGGCCTGTGTTGCCTTCGCAACTGGATGGGCGATTATTCGAATCCCTGATCAGTGCACGTCCCGCGGCTACCGATAAGCCCCACTTGGGACTGGGGTTGTACATCGTGCGACTCATCACGGACTTTCATCGCGGCCACGCCAACGCTCGCAATTTGCCCGACGGCTCGGGCGTTACGATCGGCGTGGAGCTGCCACTGTCACCAATCGCCTGACACTCTCAGCGCGCTCAGCAAAATAAATTTGCATTATGACTGTGGCACCCTAGCCACGGAGCTTGCGGATTGCGTGTCGTCCGATGCATACTTTTGCGCACGCGACGCGGTGATGAAAAAGTTCAACGCGAGCGACGAAATAATCGCAGCGACGCAGACTTAGGGTGTTTTCCCTGAACGCGCCGCGAGCCAGACAGAGAAGCGGGGATGGGCCGCGAGGGGAGCAGAGGAAGAAGTAGTAGCGCAGGGACAACGCGGCCGGAGCAATCCGGCAGGAGATGAAATTTTGGAGCAACAGCGACGTTTCTGGTTTTAGCCGACGCAGCCAAATAACTCGAACAGACGTTGACTCGGAAACGAAAAGCCCCGCGTACGCGGGGCTTTTTTTTGGACCGGATTCCTGCCCTATACTACTTCTGCTTCCATGCCCCGCCGGCATCCTGGTACCACCATCCAGCCGACGCCTTCTCCGCCCAGCGCTGCGCAAACGTGCCCCGGATATCCGTCTCCCATTCCGGATGGCCGTTGCCCGTTGCGATCTCACGGTACAGGCTCGACCGGTCGGCGTTCTCATCCGCCACCAGCTTGCGGGCCGCGTTGCGCTCCGGCAGCGGAATCAGGTTCTGATCGCGGATTTCCACCAGGCCATCGCGGGTCAGTCCCACTGCACCGCTGTCGTACAGCTTCTTGAGTTGCGCATGCCGCGCTTCCATCGACTGAGTGAGCTGCCGCACGGCCGGCGTTGAAATGTTCAGATCGGCCTGCGCATTCGCAGGGGGAATGAGGAAGTCGAGCACCGATCCCGCCGCCGCCAGCAATATCGGCGAGTCAGGGTCGTCCTCGGCAGTGGACGTCTGCTTGTCGGACTTCTTCGCTTCCGGCTTGCCGCTCGTGCCCCAGACATCCTCGATGATCTTGTCCGCAGCCTTTTCCGCGGCCGCGGCCGGGAAGTACACGTTGATGGTGACGCATGCCGACAGCAGGCACAGTGCGGCGATTTTCAGTGGCAGCAAACGCAACATCGAACAGCTCCTTGACCGGACCGAGCGTCGCGGTCATCCAGGCCCACGATCATCCCAGAATCGACACGCGATTGGGAAGTTGAGCGCTCAACGCACCACCGGTCCTTCGGATTCGGTCACGGCAATCAACTGCTGCACGAGGCGCGGCCAGTCGACGCGATGGGCGCCGCCGATCACATCGATACGCGGCAGGCCTTTGCCCTTGACGAGGTAGTAACCGCCATGCGGCGCGGGCTCGACCCCATCCATCGAGCACACTTCATTCTGCAGCCGGCACGAGATACCGATGCGGTCGTAATTGAAGTCGTCGAAGAACCGCAGGAAGCCGCTCGACAACGCTTGGGCGATTCCCGCACCGCTCCCGCCGATGCTGCCGATGTTTTCCACGGCACGCTGGCTGATGCGATGAGGCGACCGGTCGCCCGCGGGTGTATGCAGATTGGCGTCGAATGCCACCGGCTGCCAGTTGAACAGCTGCAACCCGGCGATCGCACCTGACAACCGGCCGGTGATGCGGCCGAACGAAAACGCCCGCGTCACCAGTTCCAGGTCGAGATTCTCCAGCCCGACGGTCGATGCGAAGCGAGGCCCTTTGCCGAACGGCTGCTCCAGTCGCAGGTCGCTGATCGTGACTTCGCCATCGAACACCTGGGCATGCAACGTAGTCCCGAGCGTGATCACGCCATCGCGCATGCGCAGCTTGGATATCACTCCCCCGATGCTGCCACCGAACTCGGGCCAGCCGAACGCTTTGCTCAGGCGCTGCGCGCTGATTGGCTGAATGGTCGCGTCGATGATGAACGCGACGGTCGGTTCACCGGCGTTGCGCACGCGAAAACTTTCGAGTTCGATAGCACCATCGAGCAGCGGCAGTCGCGTGGGTTGGAGCAATCGAAACTGCCGGCCTCGCGTCGAAAACTCGATCGCAGCCGCTCCCAGGTCGAGATTGAGCAGGACGCCGCCGGTCCATTCGAGCCGCGAGTTCGCCACCGGTAGCGTCGCCTGCTTCTCGATATCGTCAGTGGCCGCCACCCTATCGTCGACCCTCTTGTCATCAAGCCAGTGCCATTCGCCACGCAGTGCCTTGAGCACCAGGTTGCGAGCGCCGTCGTCGACATCGATCGCATCGAGCTGCAGATCGAATTTCTGTGGCAGGCCATTCGCAACCGAGATGCGGCCCGCCAGCGTCCCGCTCGTGGTGAGCGATTTGAAATTCGTATCGAGCAGCAACGGTTGTAGATAACTCTCGTAGGCACCGGGAAATCGCAACGCCGCCACATTTAGATTCAAATCGCGCAGCGGCTGCTCCGCTGCAAAATCCAGGCGTCCAGTGCCGCTCGCACTCAGCACTTGCCGATGTTCTATGGCGAACGATTCCAGCAACAACGCGCCCGCGTCGCTATACCGTCCACTAGCCCTAGCGTCGACGGCATGTGCTGCGAAGTCGAGGAACAGCGGCTCCGCATACACCTGGCCCGAGCTGGATGCGATGCGAGCCTGCCATCGCCACGTTGCGTGCTCTTGTTTGTAATTCCGCGCGGTTGCGAGCATGGCAAGACGCTCGACCTCGGCATCGATCGTCAGCGACAGCTTCTCGGTAGCGATACTGCCTGCGGGATTATTGGCCGTCAGAGCGGCGATAGAGAGTTTCGCCGTTCCGGACCGCAGCACATCGGCACCGCGTGCACTCAGCGTTCCGGAGATCGACCCCGTCGCCGTGAAAGCCGGCAAGGCGATTCCCAAGGCTGGCGATATTTGCAGCAGGCTTGCGATTGCAACGCCGTGCAACTCGGCCCGCATATCCCAATTCTCATCCGTCAACGAAGCGCGCACGACAGCTGTACCGCTACCGAGACGCATGCCCCGCAGCTCCAGATCGACCGCACCGGTCGGCCGTCGATAGACGATGCGACCGGTGATCTGCTGTTTGCCAAACGGTGTCGTGGCTGCCGTTATCTGCGCTCGATGACAGGCAATGGTTTGCCGATCCAGCTCCAGGTCGAGACAATCGATACGCACGTCGCGCAGCGGTTCCTTCTGTCCTGGCAATTGCAGCCGCGCCACGACCGCGTGTGCCTGGGTACGCTGTGGCAGATCGACCTGCACTGAAATATTTTCGGCGCTCCAGCCTGCTCCCGCGACTCTCTCGACCTGCAGATCGAGATTGTCGACGGCGAACACGGCGCCGGCCAGGCCGAGCGGCACGACGACGAGCAATGTAAGCAACAACCTGGCGCACATCCGGCGATGATAACTTCCCACCGATCCGGCATGTTGCGGTCGCTACCGGGAACAATTGCGCTCCCGCAGAACTGCTAGGGATCTGTCAACGTCAGGACTGAATGCTCATGCCGGCTATTTCTTCCAGGTCCTTCCAACGTCCACGCACCGCTCGACTCGACAGCTGGGCCGGCGCAGTGGCAGTCGTAATGTCCGTGGCGCTGCTTCTCACCGGCTGTGCCACGGGCTTTTTCTACAATCGCCTCGACACGCTGGCGAGCTGGTATTTCGAGGACCTCGTCTCCCTCACCGACGACCAGCGGCACGAGTTGCGCGACTGGCTACAACGCACGCTGACCTGGCACAGGCATTCCGAACTGCGCGGGTATGCACAGTTCGTCCGAGATATCTCCGACGAAGTGGCGACGCCGGGAACCCGAGCTGCCTATGAGAAACAACGCGCACGCTTCGACGGCTTCGTCAAAAGCCTGGTTGACAGGACCACGCCGGAAGCGGCGCGCCTGCTGCTCAGCCTGTCGTCCGAACAGACGGATGAAATGCTGGCGAGCCTTGCGGACAAATCGCGCAAGCGCCAGGAAAAGAACATCAAGCTGGTCGCCGATGACAAATGGCAGGACGAGCAGCAGGAAGATATCCAGGCGCAGCTCAAACGCTGGACCGGCTCCGTGAGCGACCGGCAGAAGCAGATCGTCGCCCGCGGCGTTGCCGAACTCGAACCGACCTATCTGGACTGGGCGGCCAGCCAGGAGCACTGGCGACAGGCGCTGCGTACCGCCCTGGCGGGAAATCATGCCGAAGCGGCCACGCAACAGAGTGTACAGTCGCTGCTCAGCGATCCCGAGCGGCAATGGACTCAGGGGTATGCGCAAAAGATCGCTCGCAATCGAGACCGGTATCTGAATATGCTCGCGTCCCTCGACGCGTCCCTGTCACCGGCCCAGCGGACACGCCTGCGCGATGAGTTGCGGAAGCTCGCCGGACAATTCGATAACCTGGCGGAGGGAAAGGCATGAACGCGAAGATCCATTCGGCGGCAGTACTGGCCGCTGCACTGTTGCTTTGCCTCGGTGGTTGCGATCGATCGAAACAGGGACCGGCAGCCGCGGCGCCGCCCCCTCCTCCAGCGGCTGAGCCGCCAGCAGCGCCCGTCACCAACGAGACACTCGTGGATGCGGCCATCGCGAGCACGGAACGACTTCCGGGCGACAGCGAACAGGACGCCTGGCGCAAACCGAAGGATGTCCTGATGTTCCTGGGCGTGAAGCCCGGCATGGCGGTAATCGACTACTTTTCGGCGGGCGGCTACTACACCGAATTGCTGTCGCGGATCGTCGGGGAGCAAGGCAAGGTCATCGCGTACAACAATGCGGCCTACCTGAAATTCGCGAAGGACATGCCACAGCAGCGCTACGGCGCGAATCGCCTGACGAATGTCGCGCAGGTGACCACACCGCCCGGCGAACTCGCAGTCGCGCCGAACGCGCTCGATGCGGCTTTGTTCGTCATGTCGTATCACGATCTCTACTGGCAGCCAAAGAAAGAACCGGACTGGGGCGTCATCGATCCGGCGCAGGCGCTGGCCAAGCTGGTTCCCGCGCTCAAATCCGGAGCGGTAGTCGTGGTCGTCGACCACGTTGCACGCGCCGGAGGCGACACATCGAAGACCGTCGATGCCCTGCACCGCATCGATCCCGCGGTGATCAAGCACGATTTCGAAGCGGCCGGCCTGACGTTCGACGGCGAAAGCACTGCGCTACGCCACGAGTCGGACGATCACACCAAGCCCGTCTTCGATCCATCGGTCCAGCACCAGACCGACCAGGTCATCTATCGCTTCCGTAAACCCTAGAGCCCCAAAACCTCGAGTTTGGGGGAATCCGCTCCTCCGTCCGACAGGAATTGACACTGAACGTGTGGCCGGGAAACGCGTGAAGAAGGGCCGGTGCGCAACTCGCCCTTCTTCTTTGTGGAGTCCGGTGGATTTACTCCGCTATGATGGCGCCCGGCGTGCACCGCGGGATCGGACATGTCCGGCGCCGGAGCAACGGATCGCCGCCTATTGTTTCTTACACCGCCGTTAGTCCTCATGGCTCAAAAACGTGCTCTCATCGTCGATGACTCGCGCTCGGCGCGGGTCATTCTCGGCCGCATGCTCGAAGGATATTCGTTGCAGGTCGACTCGTCGGAGTCCGCCGAACTGGCGCTGGAATATCTGCGGCAAACCAAGCCCGACGTGATTTTCATGGATCACCTGATGCCGGGCATGGACGGCTTCCAGGCCATCCAGGCGATCAAGAGCGATCCGGGCACGGCCACCATTCCAGTGGTGATGTACACCTCCCAGGAAGGCGAGCTTTATGTCAGCCAGGCGCGTGCGCTCGGCGCCGTCGGCGTGTTGCCGAAAACGGTGAAGCAAGCTGACGTCTCGCGGGTTCTATATCAGCTGCGGCTTCTGCCGGACCGTCGCGACGGTCGTGTAGCCACGGTCAGCGGTGGCGGCGTCGACTCGATGGGCGTGGAGATCACGCAACCGGCACAGGTCTCGTCACGCGAATTCGAGACTGCGATTCGCACGGCATTGGCGCCGGCACTGAAAGAACAGAGTCTCGAACTGCGCCGCTTTTTCGCGGCCGGCATGGAAGCCTTCGCTCGCCGCCTCGGTGAAGCCCAGGGGACCAACAAGGGCGCGATGGGCGCCACGACAACGACTACCGTCGAGTCGATACCTCCTGCGGCGCCTCCTGAACCGCCATCGGCTCCGGCCTCGCGCTGGCCACTGGCCGCCGGCATAGTGGCGCTCGCATTGGTACCTGCGATCGTATTGGCAGTGCTCTACTCACGCATTGCCGAGACCTCCAAAGTGCTGATGCAGTCGAATGCACGGCTCGCTTCGGTGGTCGAAGAACAGCAGCTTCAGGTCGCAGCCCTGCAGAAAGCAGCCACCGCCCTTGCGGCAACGGCTGCATCCGCGAGTTCGGACGACAACCCCGAAATCGAACTGGTCCCCTATGGCGAAACTCCGCTGGCCGGCGTGCGGCTCGAAAAGTTTCGCGACATGATCGAGCGGCTGCGCGCCCAGGGGTTTCACGGCAAGGTCAAAGTGGTGACGTACGTCGGCGACTTCTGCCTCACCGGCAGCGGTATCGAAGGCTATTCGGTCGCCAACGACGAGATGCCCTACAAGCGCTGCGACCAGGTGGGCAATCCGTTCGAAGACGGCCTCGCGCCCGCGCAACGCCAGTCGCTGGCTTTCGCCAACCTGCTCTCGACGATTCGCCAACAGGCTGGCGACGCCTTGACCATCGAAGTGACACACGCCGGGCGCCACCCCGCCGCTCCCTATCCCGAAGGCGACAAGCTCTCCAAGGTCACTGCCGGCGAATGGAATCGCATTGCCGCGCAGAACAATCGGGTGGAGTTCGGTATTGAAGCTGCCAGCTGACGAGCGCCCCTGGCTGCTCTACGGCGCCACCGGCTACACCGGTGAACTGATCGCACGTGAGGCCGTGCGGCGTGGCATGCGCCCCATCCTGGCGGGCCGTTCCCGCTCCAGGATCGAAAAGCTGGCGAAGGAACTCGGCTGTCCGCACGCGGTGTTCGCGCTCGACGACCACACCAGCATGCTCTCCTCGATGGAGAACGTGTCAGCCGTCCTGCATTGCGCCGGGCCGTTCTCCGCAACCGCGCGTTCGATGATGCAGGCGTGCCTAGCCTCGCACATCCACTACTTCGATATCACCGGTGAGATCGACGTGTTCGAACTCGCTCACAGCGTCCACGAGAAAGCGCAGCGTTCCGGCATCGTGCTGTGTCCCGGCGTCGGCTTCGACGTGGTGCCGACGGACTGCGTGGCGATGAAACTGAAAGAAGAATTGCCGGACGCCACCCATCTCACGCTGGGGTTCGACAGCGGCTCGGGCTTGAGCAAAGGCACCGCGAAAACCGCGATGGAAGCGGCAGGCGACGGCTCCAAAGTGCGCCGCGACGGCAAGATCGTCAGCCTCCCGTTGGGCTCGCAGACGCGGCAGATCAACTTCGGGAACGGCGACCGGCTGACCACGTGCATTCCGTGGGGTGACGTGAGCACCGCGTTCTATAGCACCGGCATTCCCAATGTCGAAGTATTCACCTCGACCAGTCCGGCGGCATTGAAGCGCATGCAGCGTGCAAACACGCTGCGCCCGCTGCTGCGTAGAAGCCTGGTCAAAGCGGTGCTTCGCTACGTCATCGACTTGCGTGTCGCCCCCCCGAACGAAACCCAGCGCAATAACAATGCGAGCCTGGTTTTTGCGGAAGTGCGCAATGCGGCGGGCAAATCGGTGACGGCGCGTTTTCGCACGGCGAATGGCTATGCATTGACAGTCGCCTCGGCGCTAGCCATCGTTACCGACGTGCTCGCGCGGCCGCGAGCGCCAGGGTTTTACACACCGAGCAAACTGATGGGAGCGGATTTCGTCGCGGCGCTGCCGGGATTCGCGGAGATCGCCCTGCCTTGATCGACGATGGCTTGAATCGACGATGAGCGCGTCACTGCCAGATCCAACCGCGTCGTTGCTAGCCGCAACGAGTACGTTCACGCCGCTGCGCGGGCTCGGCAATCCGCACCTGCAATCGATTCTTCCCAGCCTGCGCATTCGCCGGCCCTGGCTGATGCGGCGAGCCAGGCAGCTGCTCGCCTGCTCGCAAGATCGAATCGTCGATTGCGGCGACGGCGTCAGGCTGCTGGGTCACTACTCCAGTCGCCAGGCGCTGGGTCTCGAACCGGCGAAGGAACTGGCCGTCCTGTTGCACGGCTGGGAAGGCAATGCCGACTCGATGTACGTGCTGTCGCTGGGCAGCTACCTGTTCGAGCGCGGTTGCGATGTCTTCCGTTTGAATTTTCGCGATCACGGCGCGAGCCATCATCTCAACGAAGATATTTTTCACTCCTGCCGCTTGCCTGAAGTGATCGGCGCAGTCCGCGAGATTCAACGCGGGTTGCCGCAATTGCCGATGACGATCGCGGGATTTTCCCTCGGCGGCAACTTCGCATTGCGTGTCGCAGCCAAAGCTTCGTCCACAGGCATTCGCCTGCGACGCGCCATTGCGATCTGCCCGGTGCTGCGTCCGCATCACACCATGGAAGCGCTCGAGAACGGCTCGTTCATCTACCAGCAGTACTTCATTTCCAAGTGGAAGCAGTCGTTACGGCTGAAGCAGCAACTGTTCCCGCAACGCTTCGACTTCAGCACCATTCTCCAGCAACGCAGCATCAAGGACATGACGCAGATCCTGGTGGAACGCTACAGCGAGTTCGCGGATCTCGATGCCTATCTCAACGGCTATGCATTGACCGGCGACGTGCTCGCCTCGCTGGAATCGCCGGCTCACATCCTGTGTGCGCTCGACGATCCGATCATTCCCGCGAAGGACCTCAATGAGTTGGCGAAAACGCCGTGGCTGCACATCACTGCAATGACCAACGGCGGTCATTGCGGCTTCGTGGACCGCTTCGGTAAAGAGAGTTGGGCAGACCGCGAGGCCGCGCGTTTGATGGGGCTAAGGACTCGGTTCTAGATCAGGCACGCAGCCGCAGGCCGCGAAATTCCCGCAACATCGGCCGCACCGAGCATGTTTCAATGAGACGTGCGCCACGCGACGCCAGCTCAAGCGCCTGGTCCCTGTCGGATACTTCGTAGATGCCCCAGCGCCAGGGGCCCTTCCACAAGCGAGACGCGCTGTCTGTCAGCAGCTGGTGATCGCAGAATAGATAATCGGGCGAGAGCGCTTCGCTCTTCAATGCCGACAGGCTGGTGTATTCGGTGAGCACCCAGCCGACGCGATACGACGACACCTGCCGCACATGATGGATGGCAGCGAGGTCGAAGGACGTGAGCACACATTGACGCGCGACCGGCTTGAGCACGTCGCATATGCGACGTACGACGATTTCAGGCCCGAAGGTCCGCAAGCTCGCACGCTGCATGTTGATGAAGGCGATCGCCGACGGATGCGATTCGAGCAGGCTCACCGCCTGGGCGAGCGTGGGAATACCGACATCGGTGAAACGCTGCGCGAAGCGGGCCGTCTCGTTCACTGAAACTTCCGTCAGCTCCTGCAACGGCATTTCCAGGGCATTCCGATCGACGCCCGCAGTACGGCTGAGATTGGAGTCGTGCAACAGGACGGGCTGGCGATCGGCGGACAACTGCACGTCGAAGGCAATGAATTGCGCACCCAGCTCCAGCGCCGACCGCAACGCCGGCAGCGTGTTCTCCGGGAACTCCGCGGTGTTACCGCGCCGGGCGATCAGATCAGGAAGCCTGGGAAGGGACGCTGACATCCTTGCCTTGAGCCTGCAACGGGTGAGCGGGCAATCTTACAGGACCGGTCGACGCAACGCTGGGCCTGTGTCTTGATTCGTCCCCGGCCCGCACCGCCAGGTGAGAGTCCTGCACGAGAGATTCAGCTCATTGCAAACTGGCCCTGGTGAAATTTACCCGGTCGTGGAGCCGGGATCCGCTTTCGTGCGTTGTTCATCGCTGCCCGCATGGATTCACGCCAGCAGGGAGATGACAAGCTTGTTGACATTACTGAGGTCACGGACGAGGCCCTGCCTCGGCCCGCTGTCGGTATTGGCGCTGGCGCTGGTGTCGATCGAGGGCTGCGGCGGCGGTGCGGATACCAAGCAGAACGATCCGCCGGCTCCGCCGGTCGCCGATCCGGTCGCACCTCCCACGATTCCACCGACGACCCCGACCGGCGGCCTCGATCGCCGACCGTCGAATACGACCTGCCTCGCCGGCGATCGTCTCGCCGACGATCAGATCACACTGACTGCGTTCACCAACCTGACCTTCGATGCCTCGCTCGCCCTGCTCCAGGCACCCGGCGACAACTCGCATTGGTACGTCGTCGAGCAAGGCGGACTGGTCAAACGCTTCGACAGCGGAGCTCCCGCAACGACGACAACATTCATCGATATGCGCGCACGCGTCACTTCAGGAGGGGAAACCGGCCTGCTCGGCATGGCTTTTCATCCCAGCTTTCCGACCGACAGGCGCGTGTTCCTCTCGTACACCGTTCGAGTCGGCGGCAATCTCGTATCGCGCGTGTCCAGTTTCATCAGCAACGATGCTGGCGTGACGCTCGATAGCGGCAGCGAAAGCGTGCTGCTCACTCTCAACCAGCCCGAAGACAATCACAACGGCGGCAACATCGCGTTCGGCCCCGATCGCTTGCTCTACATTGGATTCGGCGACGGCGGCGGCGCCGGTGATGCTCACGGCGCTATCGGCAACGGCCAGAGACTGACGACGCTGCTCGGCAAGATGCTGCGCATCGATGTCGACAACGGTTCGCCGTATGGCATTCCCGCCGGCAATCCATTCGCGTCGCACGCAGCCTGTCCGGCGGCGGGACGAGCCACGTCCGAGTGTCCCGAAGTCTATGCCTGGGGTTTTCGCAATCCCTGGCGCTGGAGTTTCGATCGCAGCAACGGCGAACTGTGGCTCGCCGACGTCGGCCAGGGCAGCTGGGAAGAAGTCGACAAGGTCGTGGTGGGTGGCAACTACGGCTGGCGTTGCCGCGAAGGCGCGCACAACTACAGTCCATCCACAGCTGGCTGTTCCACCGCGCCGTTGATCGAGCCCGTAGCTGAGTACGATCGCACGCTTGGTTATTCGATCACCGGCGGTTATGTCTACCGCGGCACGCAAACGACATCGCTGCGTGGACGCTACTTGTTCGGCGACTTCGGCTCGGGCCGGATTTTCGCCTGGATTCCAGAGAACGCGACGACGGACGCACCGCGAAAGCCGACCCAGCTACTGGCCAGTGGGCTCAGCATCGCATCGTTCGCGCAAGGCAACGATGGCGAACTCTATGTCGTGGCCTACGGCTCGCTGCGCAAGATCGTGTTTCAACCGCCTGCCGTCACAGCAACCCTGCCTGAAAAATTGAGCGCGACCGGCTGCGTCAGTGCGAGCGATGTCACGAAGGCCGCGGACGGATTGATTCCTTACGATATCAACGCCGCGTTCTGGTCCGACGGCGCCAGCAAGCAACGCTGGATGACGCTGCCCGACGGTGCGAACGCCACTGTCCAGAACGACGGCGACTGGAGTTTTCCAGTCGGCACCGTATTGATGAAGAACTTCCGTGTCGATGAGCGGCTGATAGAGACGCGCCTGCTGAAACGCCACAACGACGGCAACTGGAGCGGCGCCACCTATGAATGGAACACAGCGCAGACCGATGCAACGCTGTTGCGCGGCGGCGCCGTCCGCGACATCGGCAACGGTCACCAATGGCTGTTTCCCAGCGAATCGCAATGCCTGGAGTGCCATACAGCCGTGGCCGACCGTGCGCTCGGTCTGGAATCGCAACAGCTGGATCGCAACTTCACTTACCCGCAGACGGCGCGTACTGCGAACCAGCTGGTGACGTTGACTGCCGTCGGTGTCGTCACCGGAACGAGTTCATCGGCGCCGTTGCCGGATCCCTTCGACGCCTCGAAGCCGCTGGGCGACCGGGCGCGAGCGTACCTGCATACCAATTGTTCGCAATGCCATCGGCCAGGCGGTCCGACGCCATCTGCAATGGACCTGCGTTTCAACACGGCAATTGCTGCCACCGCGACGTGCAACGTCGCACCGCAATCCGGCGACTTGGGAGTGGGTGCAGCAGCGAAGTTGATCGCGCCCGGTGCGTCGGCGAATTCCATCGTCGTCAATCGAGCCAACCGCCGCGATGAGCACAGCATGCCGCCGCTCGGGTCGTTGGCCGTGGATAGCGCAGGGGTGGCGCTGCTGAAGAGTTGGATCGATTCACTGACCGGTTGCTAGCACCGTCGACGAGTCGTGCGCGGTACGCGACCGTGCGTGTAATGGACTGCATCTCCTGTCGTTACGATAGATGGACTACGATCACAGCAGCAGGAATCGAAGCATGAACCGACGTGATGCAATCAAGTCAGCAACCGCGCTGGCGTTTGGCAGCATGGTGTCGGCCTCCGTATGGTCGCAGGTCGGCAAGCAGCGGGTGCTGATTCTCGGCGGCACTGGCTTCATCGGTCCGCACTTCGTCGAGGTGCTGCGTTCGCAGGGACACACGATCACGTTGTTCAATCGCGGGCGACGCAATCCGGGATTGTTCAAGGATGTCGAAACGCTCATCGGCGATCGCGACGGCAAGCTGGATTCCCTGCAAGGCCGCGACTGGGATGTCGTCATCGACGACTCCGGCTTTGTACCGCGCATCGTGCAGCAATCGGCGGATCTGCTCCACGACCGCGTCCAGCACTACATCTACGTTTCAAGTATTTCCGCTTACGCAGACTTGTCGAAAGCGAACCTGGACGAGGATCAGCCGCTCGCCGTACTCAAGGATCCGACGGTTGAACAGATGTCCGACGGAGCGTATGGCGGATTGAAGGCGCTGTGCGAGCAGGTGGTTCGGAAAGCATATGGCAGGCGCAGCGCGGTGATCCGGCCAAGCTACATCGTCGGTCCCGGCGATACGTCGGATCGATTCACTTACTGGCCGGTGCGTGTGAGTCGCGGTGGCGAAATGCTGGCGCCCGGCACTGCGAGCGATCCGATTCAATTCATCGATGTGCGCGATCTCGCCGACTTCATGCGGCTGTGCGTGGAACGACGAATCGGTGGCACTTACAACCTTTGCAACTTGCCGCGCTCCGTCTCGATGGGTTCGTTACTCGAGACCAGCAAGAAAATCTCGCAGGCGGATGCGCACTTCGTCTGGGCCGACACGGCGTTCCTCGAACAACAGCACCTGATCGACAGCGGCGAACTTCCCATCTGGTCGCCACCGACGGGTGAAACCGCAGGCGCCGCTCTCATCAGTCCGGCGCGTGCGGTCGCACAAGGACTTCGCTTTCGCTCACTGGAAACGACGATAACCGACACACTGGCATGGCATCGGCAGCGGCCCACAGCGCCCAATGGAAATGGGGGGCAGACATTGCGGGCGAGACTTTCTCCCGAGCGGGAAACCGAATTGCTCGCGCTGCTGAAAAGCCGCAGGGGTTGAGAGGAAAAATCTAGTCTCGCCGGCCCCGCGCTGAGAATGAAGGTTTCCAAGCGGACCATTATTGTTCTTATCGTTCTTATTGTTAACTTGGGGGGCCGAATTCGCAGCCGGATCGTCCGGCAGCGCTGTGTATCTGCGGCCCAGCAGCTATGATGGCTGCATGGACCCGGGACGCAACCGTACGAGGCCGACAACATGAACTCCATTGCATCGTCAAGCCGCCGCGTCGACTGTCCGCGGACGAACCTGCTTCGAAACGTTCGGTGGTCTCTCCTCTTGGGAATGGGTGCCGCATTGAGTGGACTGAGCGCGTGCGATCGCATCGGCGTGACGCCAGCGCCTGCTCCGGGTCCCGCTCCTGCAACGAGTGCTGCAGCGGTGAGCCCGGAAGTATCGTGGGCGAGCAGCGCGTTGTCGCGGAATCCGAATCTCGAAGTGCTTGCGACCGACACGGCGGCCGGCGTGTTCACGATTCGATTCAAATCGAACGGCGAAGTACGCGCGGTCAAACTAGCTGACCTCGCGGCGAGTCCGATTACTGAGTTGACGCAACGGCCGCAAGGTATCACTCCGGATGTTGCGTCGCCGGCAGCGACGCAGCCAGCAAAAGACGTTGCGCCGCCTTCTCCTGCAACTGCGCCGAGAGCTCCCGCTCCTCCACCGATCGCTCCAGTGCCGACGCCCGACGATACGGCGCTGGCGAAGAACACCGATCCCACGCAGAACTACAGCATCAAGCGCGAAGGTGGCCGCTTACACGTCACCGGCCCGGGCGTCAGCATCGTTTCGTCCGGTGCAGCTTCCGCTGCGAACGCCGGCGCCAACGAATCACTCACACCCGAACCGG